>JAABUV010001527.1_pt1 | contig 33510 bp, 34 predicted proteins | sample 5559971 | NCBI WGS metagenome assembly JAABUV01 (sample SAMN10711881, study PRJNA513362) | rock metagenome | isolation source: Antarctica rocks | place: Antarctica: Victoria Land, Knobhead nord | collected 2015-12-19
CATCCCCCACCTAAACATCCATCCATACAAACATCATCCATCCCTTAAACCAATCAATCCCAAAACCAGCACAAACGTTCATATCCACACCCATATCCACACCCAACTCCACATTCACAGGCGTCTCCCCAGCATGAACTTCGGCTTCAGACGACATCTCCATCAAAATAACGATCCCTTCATTCTCACTATCTAAGCTGCCTTCAACGAAAATTTCGTTATTTGCAAGGGGTGAAAGTATGAGTATAGTTTTCTTAGACTTCACAAATTTCCACTTTTATATTCCATGACCTAAAAATAAGAACGCAACCTTAATCTACCATCTATCACGTCTACAGCGCTAATAATTATATGTGATATAAAGCACCAGCCCACGCAAGAAACGATAAATTTGATACAACAACAATATACTTACATTTAAAGAACAATATTCTTTGATACTACGCCCAAAGAAACCCCCTCTAAATAGCTAAAGCACCATCATTGCTTTCTCCCCCAATCCCCTACTTTCCGCTTTACTACCCTAATCCCTGCTCCCCTACTCCCTGCTCCCCTACTTCCCACTTCCCACTTCCCACTGCTATTCTACTCCCTCCTCCCTCCTCCCTCCTCCCTCCTCCACAAACAAGCACCAAATTCCAAAGTACGATACTCCCCCTTTTCCCCCCTTTTCCCCAGCCTACCCTTCCCTCAAAAACCTAATCCCCTCTCCCCTCTCCCAACTCCCCACCCCTCCTCCTCCTCCTCTACCCACCCCACCACACCACACCCACCCATCCCCATCCCAATTCCTCCCTCAACATATCTAATAAATAAACACGGTACAATACAATACCATACAGTACATACACCTATAGGTATATACATCGACTAGTAAACAAGCCTACGTACTACTTCTACCACTTCTTCACGGCTGGTGGGCGGCTGGATGTTACGTGCTGGCTTTGGTTTGTGCGATTGGGTTGGGTTGGGAAGGTGGGGCTGGGAAGGTGGGGTAGGTGGGTAGGGTAGGGGTATCGTATGTTGACAACAGAGTGGTGGATTTTGTGGGTTTGCGGAGGGAGGGGCGGTGTAGGAATATCGTGCGGGTTATGGGTGCTGGACGAGTGTCAGGATACGAAAAGGGTAAACGATGGAAGGTGTAAGTAGAGCATGCGGAGTGTTTGAAGTGTCGCTGCTAGCTAGAATAGGCGCGAGCAAGGGACGGGTTTGACGAGTTTTGATGGGATTTGATGACGGGTTGGAGAAGAGTAGGTATGTATGTGGGTTTAACGAGAACGTAGCTATTGCGCTTCTTATCATTTGGCCCATACCTACGGACATTACATTAATTCGTCGTCAACCTTTTTAAATGCCGAATGGCATCCTTGATCCACCACGCATCCCATCCTCGCTCAAACTTCACCCTCGAGGAACGCATCTCGTCGTGGTTCATGCTCTGCCAAACTTCCTGCAGGGCAAGCTCCGGCAGCGATTCGCTCGCATCTCGCTCACCCGCGTCTCCAGGCATGTCCCACACTCTCGTCGCAGCACTGATTCTTTCGTTGACGGCGACTTCTACGTTTAGCGTACTCCTCTCGACATCAGCCCACTCCAGCAGCCGCTGTTGCGCTACGTTGTCCATCTTGTGATCACCCTCGATTGATATATGTCCCTGAATGATGTTCCGCCAAGCCTTCTCGTCCGCTCCAGGCTGGAAACACTCAGGCAGCCAGCCCTGACCGACTTTGATGGTCTCAAGAGCGCGCCATGCGTCAAACCAGTCGATTTTGCCAACGGCCAAAGCCTGAACCCAGGGATAGCAGCCGGTGAGATCGAGCCAGTGGAGGCAATACGTTGACTTGCTTAAACGACGCAGGATGGAGGCTGCTTCGCTCCAATCCTGGTCCAGGGTGCTGTAGAAATGGCTGGCGCCGTAGTTCACGTTTCCTTGGGGTGTCTCCCTGTATGCTGTCTTTGAGTTTGGTGACATTGTTGGAGCGGGCCAATATGCCAGAGACAGATGTGTGATGGTGGTTAGATGAGGGGCTATGTCCAAAAGTCCTTTCCAAGTTGCGGCACTGTTGGGGTGGGCGAGCGAGAGGTGTGTCAAGGAGTCGAAGCGACCAACGGTGGACGGTCCATGCTTCATCACTTCGGTATCCTCCCAGCTTTCAAGCGTAGTGCCAAATTCTACATTGGGTGTTTCTGCCACCTCTTTCGTGATGAGTAGAAATTTGAGGTCCAAGAACTTAAGGGGATGCCCTATTGATGTTGCTAGATCGAGATGAGTGAGACCTTCGGCTCCTGTTGCATCTTCGAGGTCGAAATCGTCCTGGAAAAGAAGATCGAGCCCTGCCTTGTCGATACCGTGATCACTATGTTGCGCAATGTAATGGAGCAACGCCTCTTTGTAGCGGACGAGGATCGTAGGCAGATAGTATTGGTCGTAGACAGCATGCCAATCCCAATTCTTTGCGATAGCTTTCAATGTGGTCGCCACAAGTGAGTTATCCTCTGGGACATAGGCGCCCGGTAGGCTCTCGACGTGAAAGGCTGTACCATCTTGATATGCGGGTATCCTGGTCTTCCGCCCCCTTCCACTGTCCCCGCTTCTATTGAGCCAGCTGGCAGGCGCAGCTGGGCCTGCTGGGATCCTGAATCTACCAGCGACCCTCAGGTTCGGCCTTGGTCTCGGAGAAGGTGCATCCGGAATCTGGAGGATGGTTCTCAGCGATGGAGGTAGAGAGGGGTTTGTTCCAGGATTGAGCACATCCGACGACGATCGACTTGCTGCCGATGCTGATGGCCTTTGGCTGATTCGGAGCTCCTGTATACGATCATTCACGGAGTTGCCTGTTGACGATGCGCTTGTGCCGAGGGAGTGTGGAGCATCTCTGTGCTTGCTGGCGCTTGACGAGAGCGATGGATGGGCTGGACTGCTTGGTTTGATGTCATACGTTGGGAGTCTTTTCTTTGGCATGAGCTTGGCGAAAAGACGATGAGAAATCGACGTTTGTCAGGCTCGCTCATGCCTTTGGTAGGTTATTGAACGGGTCGCCTGAGTCATACAACATAGTATTGATAGATTGTTGTACAGTGGCGGGGACGATAGGGGTCCCATTGCCCCGAGAGCCGTTGCGTGCTGATTGGATGACCGAATTTCCTCATATAAACGAGGCCAAAGTCGTCGCTCCAATTTTTCTAGCATCATGGAAACTCTGCATTAATGGGAGTCGGACTCCATAATTCTATTCGATAGGTGTGCTACACAAATCTACCTTACAAAATCCCCCACACTCCACATTTCAGCCTCAAGTTTCATCTCCCATCCCTCATGCAATGCAAGCCGCACGCAAGATCAATGTCAACCGACATGGTTCACTGTTAGCCGTCGGACCCACGGCGCGCGTGTATGGATGGATAAGTCTGATATGAATACGAGGTATGCCGTAGGCAGGCGTTGATGAAGGCTGTTGTGCAGGATGCGGGATGTGGAATTTGTGCTGGGCTACCATAGGATGATTGGAAGTTGTTATTGGTGTTGTTGTAGGCGGAGGTGTCGGATGGAATGTGGACTTGCGTTATTTGGATGCCAGATCTGAGGGTATTTTGAATCTGGGCGGCAGGGATTCGGGTGGGAGTGGGGGGAAGAATAACTCGCAAGAGTAATTGGAGGCTCTTGCGTGGTTTGACTTTTTCCATGCATTTAGAAAGGAGTTAGAATAGGTTGCAAGATATGTTGTAAGTATGCTGTAGAATATGGTGGGGAGTTCGATCACGCACAGTGCTTGCACAAAACGGCAGGTTGAGTTGCGAGTATTGAATTCTTGTATGAGTCAATCTATCAATCAGCTAGCCTGGTGAGCTTCACAATCTAGTCTATTCTTGACAATCCGCTCCAGTCAATCCTCTCCCCTTCTACTTCATCCTCGATCAACGATCTTGCATCCAAACAGTGACCCCGAACAATATTCCCCAAAGGTAAGCGACTCGCAGCAATGCTTAGATAGCCTCCAAACACCTGAGCAACAACATCGGGCAACCGCCTTCATCATCCTATAGGTATGCATGGGTCCATACCAAACGCCGTGATAGTTATCCTTCGTGGTGCGTGGAAGTTGGTGAGAGCAGCTAGGTCCTGCCTGCGCTGGTGCCGGCGATCGTTGATATCAGCGTTGCCGTGATGTTCTTGATCTCGTAAACTCGCGAAACCTCCTTCCCATCGAACGCATAACGGTGCTTGGATGTGCGCCTACGCGGTCCTGAGGTGTTGTCCCGGCTCATATGCAAAGCCCGCTTCTTGTGGAGAGCTGAGGCCTCCTCCCATCAAGCCAGTGGCGCCACTTGTAAGAGTTTCTGTCTGCGCGTTGTTGGTATTAGGTTGGCTGCTAGAGCTCCCTGTATCGGAGGTCGAGGTGCTAGCGCTGGAGCTATGGCTACCGGTGGTCCCAGAGCTTGCTTGGGATATGTTCGTTGTGTCTGTCGAGCCAATCTGACGTTTGACAAAATTGAGAAGCTTTCCCATGGCGTTTCCGGGCTCGAAAGCGGCGCCGAAGCTGTCCATGAAGTCAGCACCTCCGGAGAGATGGCGATCCGGGAGCTCGGAGACCGAGGAATGGCGTCTGTGATGTGCAGGGTCGGCGCCGAGGACAGGCGCGCCGTGGACCGTGGACATGATTGAGACGATGGTAGTCAGGGTGAGAGCCGAGGAGAACTTCATGATGAATGTAGAAATTGTATTGAAGTATGAGCTCAGTCGTTTTGAAGTGGTACTCGTTCCTTGTATGCGATGACTTGAAGGCGAGACGTGATGGAGGAGTGAAATGGGTAAGTCGCTAAGTGTTGTCCCTTGGAGAAGCTAGAGGAGAACGAGGTGGAATCTTCTGTTTATGAATAGAGTTCTTAATGATCTTCTTTGCAGTTGTTGGCGCTGGAGGATAATCTGGGGATGTGTGGGGCAATTGCTGGTTATTTGTATTCCCAGCTCACCGAAGGATTCTGGAAGTAATGATAAGGGCGATCCAAGATGTCCAATACGAGCGAAGTCCGCTAGGCAAATCTTGGGGGCTCCCAGCCGTGACGCAGGATGACGCCAGAGATGACAATCAGGAAGCGGCGTCTAAATCCAACAAAACAACCTGCAAGAAGCGACCCAAGGCAAGGTAGCGATCCTGAAACGAGGAGGCGGAGTAGGTCTGGTGATCGGAGTTGGGACAATGCTAGGGTTTAGGTGGGATTTGCTTCGCCCTGTGGGGGAACGAGGGTGCTGCCCACTTTAGATGCACATAGGGCCAGAGATACCCTGTCGCCATGCTGACTGGAGTCGATACGAGCCGAATCATGGAGAGCCGCAACATTGTTGTACCGATCGAGGGATTAATGGAGTGTAGTTTGAACAGGTGAAACGCGCCTCGATCCGATGTCTGGCGCGGTTATCGCTTGGGCTGCACCTAGACCGATGAACCATGCTAATAACCTCAACCTATCACCTTTAGCAAGAAGGCCAAGAATGTTGTAACCCGGTGAAGCATACTTCGAAGGCAGCCGATCACCCGTGACATAACAGACCCTCTCCAATACAGAAGCAGCCGACAATGGAGGCCGGTTTGACCGAATAGTGTTTTCACCACACGTGCGGATCACTGTGGGTACCGTTCAGCAGACCGCCCCCGAAATCGTGTCCTTAGTATTGGCTACCAGCTTCCAATATATGAAGGCAGGAGTCTAAGGCCTCGTGATACCTTATGCGTTGTCCCAATCGAACTGTTCGTAGAAGTTTCAGTGGATCAAGTTCAATCCGTATCTTGTTATGATTCATGCCAGTACTCCACCAACCCGCAATCATTCAAACCGCATCCTCCGGCTGCATGTGAACGAATTGATCTTCCAGAATGCCGGTGCCCGGTCACGGTGAAGTAAATCCGAGGTTTCAGCTCTGATCGTGTCGTAAGCATCGCGCTGCGTCAGTCAACTGGCTCACAGAACGGGTCTTAGTCCATCGCAACTAGTCTTGTCTTCAAATTTGTCCACTCATAGGAGTATTGAGGTTCCAAAAGTTCCTTTCGAAACATGTATATCCCGCTTGCGAGCCTACACACGGGCAATCATGCAATTCGGCTTGGGGCGAAGTTATGCCAGCCGCATATCGCAGGAGTCGACGGAGGCATCATAATGAACGTGGCAGGGCGTGGTATTGGGAGCATTTGCAAAATCGTAATTGAACCTCAGCAGTGCGCATCACAGGCGATCCTACAAAGTCAAGTTTCCGTCCCAACCTTACTTACTTTACGCTCTGGGCCTCTGCCACCAAGTTCTTGAGGCTTAGTACAACGTTTCATATGATTCAATCGTGGAGTACAGTTGGTACGCACACAATGTCGGCTAGTGGCGTCTACCGTATTGGGCGTCAAGCATGGATCCCCCACTCATGCGACCAGGATCGGGGAGACAGGTTCCCATCAACGACTAAGAAAGTCATCACATAGGAACATATGTATGAGACCAGCCAGGAAGATATCTCATATATACAAAGTCGGCAGCGCTGACCCGTGAGGTATTTCGGTTAGGAGAAAAAAGGTAGAAAGTCATGAATTGACCCTCGGTGGCCACAGCTCTAGATGGTGGTAATTGATTGAAGACAATTACCACCAAACCCGTATCATGGGCATTAGTCTGCGTCTACTTGAACGCTGTCAAAGGATCCCACTGGAATTGGCAATGCGAGGAGGATCGGACTGAAACAAAGATCCGAGAAGCGCGCTTCTGGCACAAAGGGGCCAGGCGATTCCTTGAAACGCGATACTTGTGCCAAAAGGGAATGCAGGATAGCACGTGGTACGTGTTAGTGGGTCGATACTAAGCGGGATCATGGGGTACCTTGAAGCTGTTTGGTTTCGGCATGAAGCGCTGTGATGTTGTGGATCGGGTGGGGAAGTTCCACCATTGCATAAGACCAGCCGGAGAGATGTCTCAAAGTGAGATCGCGGATGATCGACTACGCAGATGCAGGGTACACCGTAGAGGAAATACTTCCGGCACGAAGACGTCAGTTGTGAATATGCTTTAGTGGTGTCAGATCGCCAATTCAGAGGTAGGATGGAGGCCGCACGGCATAGACAGGGTGCCAATAGAGTGGGCGGGTATCTTTTTGAATCAACGTAGTCCTTCTTGTAGATATTTGGAGACACTGCTGGCCACGTGAACCCTTCGGATGTCATGGGAAACTTGAGGGTCGATATCATCAGGGAACCTACTTCCTCATCGCCTTCTCTTGGCATTGAACGTTTTTAAGGGATCCGACCTCTTGGTAGATGTATTTCTACCCTTCCCTTTCATACGATTCTGCATCCTCGCTTTCCTGATCCTGTTGTCGGTCGTTTTCCGTAGCCCCACAAAGCCGACGTCGTCTCCCGCAATGCCCTTGTTGCCATTGCTGGGCATTAGATAGTCTGGTACGTGCCTCAGGTGTTGTTGGACCCTGGCTGCTCTAAGCTCACCATCATGCCGCAGATGGTGCAAGTCCTCTGGGTTCTCTTCAAAATGCCTTCTCAGCTTCTCGCTCTTCAACAGCTCCTGCCTCAATTCACGTGTGCGTGCTTCTCGGATAGCAATTCGTGTGACCGCTCGTAACGCATCGTTCATGCGGTAGCGGAAAGCGTTGACCTGTTTCATATCGAAATGGTAAGGCTTGACTTCTTTACCCTTCTTCTGTTGATACCTGGTGATCTTCGCAAGGACGTCCTCGTCATGTTTCGCCGAAGGAATGGTGGTAGGCTTGTGCTTGTGATAGAGTTCCGCAGGCACCACGAAAGAGAGGGCCATACCCGTTTTACCAGCCCGTGCCGTTCTACCTATACGATGAGTATAGGACTTAGACGTTGTTGGCATATCAAAGTTAAGAACACAAGCTACGTTCTGGAAATCAATACCACGCGATACCCCATACTCTTTACTTTTTCTGCACCTTTTTCGCAACTTGCCAGCAGGCTTTTCCTCCTCGCTGAAACCCTCGAATTGGGCATGTGCCTCCGCTGGCTTCGCGTTCACGCCATTGTTGGCAGGATGATTCTCACCAGCGGTCTCCTCTACTTTGTCATCGATAGTCTCATCGGTGATTGATGGCTTGACGTCACGTACGTCAAGGACTTCATGCTCATCTGCTGCGATGATGATGTCGTATACATTCTTGTTGAACTCTTCGACCACATGAAGGCGTGAATTTATCGGTAATTCAGAATTCAAGACGCAGCTTTTGATGCCGAATTGCTCAAAAAACAGCTTCAAGCGGTAGCATCTATCGATATCGCCGACGAAGATGATACATTTGCCTTTGATTAGTTTCAGCTTGAACACCACGTATGCTAACAGGAACTTCTCATCTTCAGCGCATCTACATAGTCTCACATTAGCACCCGATATCATTCTGGCAATGTCATCTTTGTCATACTTTACGATATATTGGCTCACGCCTCCGGCCTCGTCAGTCTCATCTTTGAAGTCCAAAATCACTGGGTCGCGGCAGAAGAGGCTCCTCAGATTAGTGACATCTGTAGTCAGGGTAGCGCTCATGAGGAAAGTCTGCACTCCTTGGGGAACAGCTTTTGCAATGATTTGTAGATCATCGTCATAGCCGTACGACAGAAGGAGATCCGCCTCGTCTATGACTAGATGGGCAATGCCTTCAACAGATAGTGCCGAATTTAACAGGTTCTGTGCAGCTCGGGCAGGCGTAGCAATGGCTATATCTGGGGCATCGGCTAGTCGTGTTCGTAGAACAGCTTCGGGTATCTTCTCGGTAAGATTGATCGTCCGGACATCCTTTGAACAAAGCGCAGATAATGACCCAATGACCTTGGTGACCTGCTGGGCGAGCTCACGCGTGGGCACTAGAATGAGGGCCGTTGTAGTGTTCTTGCTCTTGCTCTCCTTCTCGCTGATTAGCAACGATACAGATGCCCGACTGAAGCTTGACGCACCGCTTTCTTCTGAAGTACCGACTGGAGGATTGGGAGCACGTATGCGGCAGTTTTCCCGGAACCGGTCTTCGATCGGACTAGTATATCTTTCCCCTCTAGAGCCAGCGGGATTGCTCGGGCCTGCACCTGAGTCGGGCTCAGGAAGTCTTTCTTTGCAACAGCTTGAAGAAGCCGCGAATCTAAGCCTAGCGCGACGAAACCAGGACTTTCAAGAGTGGTTGCACCCATAGTCTTTTCTGTTTCCACAACCGTTGGAACATCATCCTCATTCAATTTGCGCTTCATGATCGTACGCGATTCGCCAATCGGTCTGGATGTTTGAAATTCAGATTTCGAAAATTGAGGAACATCAACTCCATAGGGCTGCAGGGCTGCAAAGCTTGGCGGCTTGGCATTTTAAAAATGGAACGTGAGGATCAACCAACCCTCCGTGCCAGTCTGAGCAGCGCGAACAACACCATGATGTTCGGCCCTTTCAGAGCCAGCTCGCCTTTATCTGGTGGTCTTCTCTGGTATAGTGTTTCACTATTCAATTACATCTTCAAGACTAATCGTCATTCAGGAAAATACCATGGCGCCTTTCTACCCCTCAAAAGCGCCGTCAGCGCAAACGTTTACGCTTAGTCGACAATGTGGTAGCTGTAGTAGACACGGCACTCAAGAAGCAGAACATGAGCTCTGGGAGAAATCTCGAGCGATGGAAAGAGGAAATGCCAACAGAGCAAGAGATGAGGCCGAAGGATAAATATACGATGTTTGATCGAAAGGAGAAGAACTACCGGAAAGGAGTACATAGTCAGTCTCATGATCAAAAATCCATCTAATTTGATGCTAACGAAGCTGCGTAGAGCTGCCCAAATGGACGAGGATCAGTCAAAGGCTGAATCCACCGGGATTCTAAGGAGAAGACCTGAGATGGGTAATGTTATTTGTACGATGGGAAGCGGGACAAAATCGGGATCAAGGATTTAGGCGTTCAGAAAGAGCATTGCATGGCGATTCGGTAGTAGATGGGATACAAACGGCCTGTTCCCAAAAACCCCAGCGAGCCGTGCCGCCATGCACCATCAAGTCTTAAATTGGGAGGTTAGGAGCGTGGACAGGAGGCTGCCTACGGTCGAGTCATATGTACTGCATATGATTCAGCCCCAACGCGCGCTCCAGTGCAGATTTGCAGGTGAAAAGTCATATTCCATGTTCACTTTTCACTCTATACGTACGAGGTTTACCAGCAACCCAACATAAATGAAAACATTCTACATTGTGGCCGCTTCACCAATAGCATATTCTAACGTTCTCTACCAAACCTCGTCATAAAGCTTGGCCCGATCCTGGATGGAACAATGTAACGATTCGGCTCTTGGCCCATTCAATATAGAAACAAGGAAGGTATGACCATACATATGCACTTCCCCTATTCATTTAAAGCTCGTGTTCTTCACAGAATAATTACGCTTCCAGAAAAGCCCGGAGGCATGGCAAGTCTCGCCATAGTGCCACCTATATAGCACCAAGCCAGGAGAATGAAGACTTTCTAGAGTCACGTCGACACAACCTCACTTTCCCCAAGAAAAAGATTCGACGGCATTCTAACCTAACAACACTTACCACAGCTCTAAACATATTTGGATCCTATCAGAACCATAGCTCGATCCGTTAACGCTGACCCACGGTCTGCAGGAGAAAGATGCCCAACACACCCACTTATTTCGTCTGGAAACTTCTGTTGCAACTCATTCGCGCTCCTCTGGTTGTATCTGGAATTTGGCAGTTCATCGAAAGACATTGCAGAGAGTAGAGTGGTTGTAGAGCTTGTCTGTTCCCAATGGATGAGAGATGCAAGGGTCATGTATAAGTTGGATTGATATGTCGAACTCCAGGTGATGGCTTGATTTATTCATGAGCTTTGACTTATTTCAAAGCGGTGAGATACGGAACACGAAGCCAAATATGAGAAGGAATTCCTTCAACAATGCGCTTGTAAATTCGACATGTCAAAGCCACTTCAGCCAATCTTTGACTGTAATCCGAATCAGAAAAGTTTTGGGAGAAGGAGCTCCCTGGATCACCATACTTACTATGAATATGTTCTCCCGATTATTTCATCATTCCTTGCTTTGCTCAAGCTTATTGCTCTCCTTGTTCGTTTTTATTGTTTGCGCGATCTGGAAGGTTTTCAAGAGTAAACCAGGACCTAAATGCGACTCATAACGTCCCAGCAATACCAAATCTCACACCAGTATTCCCAGTCCAATCTCCTCGCCCTCTTCCGCCACGGACCAAATCCCTTCGCTCGGCTCTCTCCAGACCCTGGGTCGTCTTGGTTTATTTCTCTGATCATAAATCACCCTCAAGCTCGAGGTGGATCGCACCTCCCTCCTCCCTCGGGCTGGCGGCGATCGTGGTACCGCTATCTCTGGAAGCTCGGGTGGATCAGGCGATGGCATAGGTCGTTCAGAAATCCTAGGGCTCCATCGGAAACAACGCAATTCCATCCTTTCGATCCATCTTGTGAGTTTCGCTGTTGACGATAACGAAGAAGATCTGTCAGTGGGTAGGATGGTGCGTGAATTGCGAGGATATGGGGAAAGAGATTTAGAGCGTTTGCGACGATCGATTCCTGCTGATAGGTCGTCTTTGGTAAAGATATCTTGATCAGTTGCTGGAGAGATGAAATATGCAAAGGGGTCGGAATCTATGTTTTCATTCAGGTACGAATCTTGTGAGGTACGGAGGGGAGGCCAGGAGTGCCTTTTCTTGAGGGTCCGCATCGCTTGTTACGAGGATCTGGTGGCCTGCATGTGGTAGCTCAAATAAAACGCTGAGATCTGGAGATGTGTGTATAATCCACAGACATACTGCAATAGGGGGGACTTGAAAGGTTTATAGAAAGACATGGAACTGTTCAGGCAGAGAGAATGACTCCGGCACGGGTACACATGTTGCTTCGTCATCCTTATAGGCAGTGCGTGACTGACGGGCGCTGACCTAATAGCCAGGAACGGGACAATTTCTCCGAGTTCATTGTAGAGGAAACACCTGTCAACTGGATAGTAGATATCTTCAATAGGAATGGAAATTGAACAGAAGTCATTGCAAGAATGCAATCTCAAGCTTTGGAAGATGAGTCGCACTCCTCTCGTGGCAAATCACCGTTGAGATGGCAGATGACTGGGATGATTTGACGATTGGGGGGTCAGATGACGAATCACTGCCCCTTCCTCCTGGAGTCTCATGCTTCAATGGCAGTTCTCATAGCCTAATGAGGGACCTGCTGTAGCCTGACTTAGTACCTGACATTCAACAGGACCGGCATAGTTCTGAGCCAATGCATGAAAGAGCGGTTCGGGCCTGGAAAAACCTTTGCTTCCGAAGAGCCTCAATCTGAACAGCTACCGACAACACAGCAATCGACTTTCTTTGAGCAACCTTTGAACTACGTTCCGTTGACGATATCACATCCAGGATGCAGTGTAGCGCAATTTTACAGGCTTGTCGGAGCCCCCTTTTGCTCACACCAAGGCTAGCCCGATGAAACAAGCCTGCATATTGACAAAGGATGTCATACTACTTCAGCATAATAAACATCCACGACCAACCGCTCTTCGAGCTCGAATTCGGCACCTCCAAACAAGGCGGCGATGGCGTCGCACGCTTCAGTCAAGAAGCGCGCCAGATGAACCCTTTCATCGTCCATAGCAGTTTGGACTTCGTGGACGAGATGCAATGGACGAACAATCAGATGTGCGTTCCAACTCCGTTCCCCTCTCACCGCAGTGGCACGGAAAGCAGCAACGGACGCACTCCCGTTGACAAAAGAGTACAGGTATCTCAAACGAATCGACCAGTTCGCCTCCACCCACATCTCCGCCTTCCTCACCCCAACAAGCACCCGCTTCATGCTCCTCCACCTCCCCCACCCCCCCAACACCGCCCCCCTCCCCCACGGCGCCCCCTCCCCCTCCGACAAGCTCTTCCCGCCCTTCACGCCCTACACCTCCACCCCGTCCTCAACCACGACCTCAAGCTCCCGCTCCTCCTCGAGCGTGAACACGAGTATACCGAACAACCCGACGAGTCCGCAGACCGAAGAGGCGATCCGGCAGTTCTTCGGGGAGGTCTTCGAGGTGTGGACGAAGGCGATCATGAATCCTTTTGCGAGTGTGGATGGGAAGCTGGGCAGTCCGGTTTTCAAGCAGAGGGTTGTGGGGGCGGGGAGGAAGTATTTGTGAGGAGGGGGAGGGTTTGGTCATTCTGAGGAAGTGGACTATTATGACGAGGTTTTGCGTCAGCGGGGAGTAAGGCGAGGGGGATTCTCATAGACATGGCAAGAAGCCATTCCTTTCCCAGAGGTACACCGAGGAGTTTGCCAGGTGGCCTGAGGTGACAGTTCCTTCGCGGAAGTACATGCCCAGAAAGACTGGCATTCAGGGAGAGTAGATGGGTCTATTAGAAGCCCGTTGTTTACGAACGGGAGAATGCAGCTTGATATCGATCGAGTGCCTGGAGAATGATGGATTTGCATAGCATGGCGTATGGTGGTACTCGGGGTCAAGCCTTGATCCACGACGTACGAGACGTTCCTAGACTTATCTATCATTGTAACAAAGCAATCACGTATTCAAGATACTTTACAGTCATTACTCGGTGTAAACACTTCCCGTCAATTAGTATAATACATCCCGCTTATTTGACAGACACACTTCAGGGGAATATCGCCGCCAAAATCGCAGCAAAAAGAAGACAACACGCTTTATGTACAACTCAAGGTTCGTTCTGGCCCAACATAGGATATCACAAACAGCCACAATCAAGGCAAGACGCTAGAGAGCCAACGAGTGAGTTTCGTGCAATCATGCCATTCAAGTTCCCTCTTTCTCGGCCACCGCCTCTGCCTCTCTTCTCTTGCCTGCCCTCTTTCAACCATCCCCCAGTTATCTGCCACCCCAACCTACAACTCATCCTTGGCTTTCCCGGTCGCTTTTGCGGCGATGCTGCTCAAACTGTTGACTATATCCTCAGCCACCTCTTGTGTGCCGGCACCAAACTCGGCTAATTTGGCCCTTGCGCTCTCAACTGCGGCTGATAGTTTGCCTTGGGCACTTTCCATAGCACCCTTTTCAGGCCCATAGATGGCCTCCTTGATCTTTGACTGGGTCGCGTCCATGGCCGAGCTCACAGCGGCTGCACTCTCCGCTGCAACAGAGGAGACTGAAGAGTACACATCCGACCCCGCACTAGTAATGCTTGCTGTGATGCCGGTGGCAGTAGTGCCGTACAATGCGGCGCTGATGGCATCCTGTGCTGAAGCTGCAACAGCATTTAGACTTGCCTGTGCGGCATCGACATAGCTTGGCGGAGTCCCATACACAGCTTCGCTAACACGAGACGACGCGGAAGAAGCAGCACTTGCGGCAACGGAAGTACCTTTTTCGTATGAGCCCTTGCTCGATCCATGGTAGGCGCTGCTTGCAGCTTCAACGGCGGCGTTAACCTGCTCGTTTGCAGCGGCAATGATCGCTTCAAGAGTCGCTGGAGGAGTAAAGACAGAGGAGACAACCGAGGAAGCCGAGGCATAAGCATCGCTTGCATAAGTAGATGCCGTCGCAGCGACGCTTACGTGCGGGCCGGTGTAATACGCGGCGCTGAGCTTGTTCATCATACTCTCCGTGAAGTCGGGTTCCTTACCCTTGACAAGCTCGGAGAACAGACCTTGGACGGCCTCAAATTGGGCCAGGGCTGCACCAGTAGCCTGGGATGCGTAGTCACCTGCCTGGGAGTAGACTGACTGTGAAAAAGGAGTTGGAGCCCCATACACTTGCTCACTGGCTTTCGATACCAGTGCCTCCCAATTCGTAGAAGCTTGGCTAGCCATTGACTCGGTCCAAGGTGTTTCTGAGCCGACGATGCCGGTGCTGACAGCAGACGTGATCGAGGCCGCCTGCTCGAAAGCAACAGATGCCATGGACTCGACCTTGCCTGTTGAGCTACCATAAGCGGCCAATGACGCCGCAGAAGACACAGAAGACAGTGAAGCCGAAGCGACCGAAAGAGCCGAAGTATACTGGGACATTGCTCCTTCGAGAACGCTCTTAGCAGGTGATTTACTTGTCTTGCCGACTGCGGAGCTGGCAGAAGCAGTTACGGATTGAAGTTTCTCAGACGCCAGACTGGCCGCCGAGGAAAAGCTTGATTGGGCCGCACTCAGCATGCTCTGATATGCAGGAGTAGAAGTACCGTATATTGAGTTAGATGCAACACTTGCTAGGCTCTGATGGATTGGTGTTGCACTACCCATAACTGCTGTCGACGCAGCTGCCACAAACTCAGCGTAACGTTCATGTGCAATGCCCACAGCTTCATAGTATCTCCGCTGGCCTTCCATGAGATAATGTTGATGCGCTGGGGTAGGAGTTGCGCCGACGGCGGTCTTCGCGCTCGAGTATTGTGCAGAGGCGAGGCTGAGGCTGTCCGCGAGTCTCGATGAGGCAAGTGCCGAGATGGATTCGAAGATGCCCTGGCTCGGACCATAGACAGCTTTCGAGGCAGCTTTTGTGGCAGAGGCATGCTGATCATTAGCAGCGCTGACAATGCTCGAGTAGCGCTGACTAGCCTCTGAAAGAACTTGTTCGGAGCCAGAAGTTGCGCTTGCTGCGGATTTGACCGAGCTGTATTGAGAGCTGGCCGCCGATAAGGCATCTGAGTACTTCTTGTTTGCGGCAGATACTGAAGATTGTTGAGGGCTCCCATATATCGCAGTGGAGACGCTACCTTGAGCATTACGTAGGTGCCCGCTTGCTGCAGCGATCGCCCCTGCATACGCACTCTCGACGGAGTCAAGCATTTGTCCGTGTACGGGCTTCGGGGTTCCAGAAATCTGTGCAGAAACGCTCGATCTGGCTTGAGAGTATTGTTCTTGGGCTCGACTCACGGCATCCAGGTATATGGACGATGCTCCATCGGCAGCAGACTGTGTTACAGGTGTTGGTGTTCCATATATGATAGACGATGCACTATAAATGTTAGCATGGGAAATGCAAATAACACGGACAAGATGTTAGGACCGCAAGTCCTTTTAAAGGCGCCGACTTGCAGCGCTGCTCAGCTCGAAACGCCGCCAGGAGTATCATATTGGAAGGCTACAAATGGAATGCTTATATAGAAAGAGGTTTGACTCACGCCGCCACAGCTTGGGCATAGCGCCCAGCAGCCACACTCGTTGCACTTTCAACAGCGCCTGTTTCGGAACCATACAGCACACTGGAGGCAGCAGAAAGAGCTCTCGAATATTGATCATCTGCGACTGAAGAAGCACTCTCAATGTTTCCTTGAGTGGTGGTAGCCCTCATCAAAGCCTCACTTACAGCTTTGGTGATATCGGCGTATTGGGCTCCCGCTTGGTTGACCATACCCTGAAGTTTCTCGGAGTATGTTGTATCGTCATCATCAATTATTACATCGTCCAAAATTGGCTTTTGGCCAACGACCTTTTGGGCCATGGCACCGCCATAGACCTTTTTGGGGGCTTTGCTTGCGATTGAGGACGCACTGGAAGCCACGGAGCTTGCAGCATTCATAACGCTTTCCGTTAAAGGAGTAGAAGACCCGGGAACTGAATCAGAAACGAGGCTGACGACCTCGGCGACCTTGGAGCTGGCTTCGTCGGCTACCCCTGGCTCCGTACCAACGACGGCTGACGCGACACTAGATTTAGCGTTTGCAGCTTTGTCCGTGGCTTTCGACAGCATAGATTCAACAGTGCCTTGGGACGTGCCGATGATCTTTTCGCTCGCCGAGCTGGCTTGATCCATAGCTTTTTGGGCACCTGCAGCTACTTTTGCGGGTATGTACTTGGTAGTAAAGTCATCCGTAGCATCACCTGCTTCGATCTTCCACTTGCCGACTTCTTTCAAGCGAGCAAGCTCTAATGATGTTCACCACGTCAGTAATACCCTTTGAAGACTTCAGGAGTTATGACAGAAAGACAGCGAAATGGATCCTCGCAAGATATGTCTTGTGACTCATGAGACATACAAGAATGGAATTTTTAGGCTTGGAACACATACCTTTCGCGGCCTCCTCTGCGGAAACCATGCCATTGGACTCTAACTCTTCACCAGCTACTTTCGCTTTTCGTAGCCCTTGGTGATCATGTGCGACAGATTCAACCTTTGACCGCCACTCATCGAAGGTTTTTTTGACCTCATGATACTTAGACCAGTCTTTGTAAGTAACACCCTCCATCTGAGCCCATCTCAGTCCGATCTCTTGTAGACCCAAGTCGCGAATGTTATCGATAACGTCTAGGGTTGACGCAGCTGCTGCAGAGACCAAGGAATGGGTCTCCTGATCAAAGTTCTCTTTCCATGATCGCAAAGCTCTTGCCTTCTCTTTGACAGCAACTCCAGCCTGTCTTGTGGACCTAGACAGCGAAAGGGTTGCCTTTGAAAGGCCGTCTTCGTCATATTCTTCGGGGAATTTCTTCACCAAGGACTGAATCTCCTTTCTTACTTTTGCAATTTCAGAACTCGAGGTTTCTTCCAATTGTACAACCAAGGCCTCACCAACTCCATTCACTTGATGCTCAACTTGCCGGTCAGTGATCTCCCTTACCCGTTCTTCAAGGTCTTCAATTCCCTTGTCGGCTGCCTTCGCAAACCGGTCTTGCCAATTCTGCAGATCGCTCTCGATGTTCTGACGAGTTCGCTCGGCCTCCTGATCGGGCGTCGTAGAAGGAGATGTGGTGGCGACGGCTGAATTTGTAGTTGCACTTGCGAATGAGGAGGCATTGGGGACCACAGAAGATGCTACCGAAGAGAAGCTCGACGAAATCGAAGACATTGTAGTGGTAGTGACGGCATCCTGCATAGCAGCCTTTAGCTTTCTACCATCGCGGTATCTCCCAAGTCGTTCCCCAATTCGCATGAGCTGAGGCTCAACATTTTCACCGTAGAGTATACGGATCTTGGGCCATAGAATTCGATCGAAGAAGACAGCAGTTGATGCCAATGCGGAATTCGCGTACGGAAGACTTGTTTCTACTGCAAATTTGTGTCCGATGGCGTAGGTCTTCTTAACATAGGGTTGGAAGGTTTCGTAGGCAGGGAGCATGTAAGTTTTGTATATTCGTGGTATGCTGTCACGGGTAGAGGTATAGTATGGACCAGCAACCGCCGAAGCTTTGTTAACGTGTGGTGCCAAGGTAGAAGCGTACTGCTCCTTGGCCTGTACCTGAGCAGTGTCAATCTGTGGCTTTACGATCTTGTCCCACTTATCATATCCAAACACTCGAGCCTGATCAACTTTAGGGGCTCCATATTTGTGGTAGCTCTGTTTTCCGTATGCTAGTGATGGGGCATAGATTTGGTTGTTTATTTTTTCGACATAGGGGCGTGCTTTGTCGACATGAGGAGCGGCGTACGAGTGGTAGTATGGCTCAACATATGGTGCTACATGTGCTCGGACATCCAAGTACGGCTTGCAGACTTTCGGAGAGCTCTCGCTGAGATCACCCGTAGATGAAGGACAACGGAAGAGCGCGGTTATGACAGTATACCAAATTAGTAACCTATGGGAGTGTTAGCAAGCATTTAAAGCACAGGATTTGTCCACCCACCTGGCAATCAAGCTGAAGCCTTTCCTTGTCCATCCCGCTGTTGCTGATTTTGTTCTTGATGGACTCCGTCCGATAACGTGCCCGTTCATTTTGCCCTTAGAGCTTGACGAGTCTATCGGCCGCCCGTTCGTCTCTGCCGCCATGGCAGGCTTTTGAAGCTGTACTGTAGTGACGTTTGAAAGCATGTGTTGACAATTTCCACACCTTTGACGTAAGGGTCTGTCTCCGTGTTCAGGTCGGAAGACCCAGACAGCCTGAAGACCTGCTCAGGACAGAAAGAAGATCTGGGATGGCAACGTGGAAGCTGTTACCAATAACTCCCTGATGAATGACAGAGCAAGCTGTGTGGTGGATAGAGAAGCGAAAATTGATGGAGGATCGGGGTTGAGAATCCTGCTTGAAGCTTGGCTATTCACTTATCGCCATGATGTAGGCCTTCTCTACTTCTTACGACGCGTGCACCAAAGCTTTGTCGGCTATAGATGTCGCGTTTATCTACGAGAAAGGGTCTTCTACAGTTCAACAGATCCTTCTTGACAGTTTTGACTACAGTCAAGTCATCACTGCCATTTGATACGTGAGCTGACTGTCGCGTGTCAAGACACTTTCGACAGTATTCTACTGCCGGTTAAAACTTCCGTTCCTGCAACCTACCGTAACCCGCGTCATCTTCACCAAACGGTCAATATTTCCTTTGAGACTGCTGTACATCTCTCCAAAAACCCAGCGATTCGCACTTCATGGAGGCGAGATCCCTTCCATGAGTGTCTGGAGATGAAGTATCATTCCTCAGCTCACGGCGCCCTCACCCTCGCTATCAGAATTCCCAAGTCATAATGGACACACCCTTTGGCCAACAAGATGGCAAGATGCAAGCCGAGCCTAGGAATCAGCCCGACGTCATGAATGACTCAGCCTATGATACACATATGAGGGAAAAGCAGAGCAACCTGGAGGAGGCGGATACCTGTAGAATCTGCCGAGGAGAAGGCTCCCGAGCGGAGCCTTTATTCTATCCGTGCAAATGCAGTGGTAGTATCAAGTTTGTCCACCAGAATTGCCTCATGGAATGGCTGTCACATTCGCAGAAGAAGCACTGCGAGCTATGCAAAACGCCATTCCATTTCACAAAGCTATATCATCCACATATGCCCAGTTCGGTCCCACTCCCAATATTCTTCCGACAAGCTGCTGTACACACGTGGAAGAGCATGGTTACTTCATCCAGGTTTCTCCTCGTTGCATTCGTCTGGGCGGCTTGGCTACCATGGTGTATGCGCACTATATGGAGGGGTCTTTTCTGGATAGGGGATGGTGCATGGGCGAATTGGAGCGAAAGAAGACTGCAGAATGAAACGATGGCCTTGAAAATCGCTACACGTATCGCCATGGAAGGCACAAGTCCAGCTGCACAAGACTTTTCCGGCTCCAAAGAAGCCACTGTCTTTGGATTCATGGCTCAAATCTCAAACAGGCTGCCCCGCCTCATCCCATCATTCAGTCAAATACTCAACTTCTCTACCGGTGAACCATGGGGGCTGACTTTATTGAGGAAGATGTACTTTGGCGGAGGCCCGAATTTTGCTTCTTCGCCGACATCCACACCCTCGAATGCGACAAGCCATGCGGGAACGGTTGTGCGTTCATCATGGCTGTCAGATATAGAAGTCTTGAAAACGTTGACCAGGTCTACCATGATCAACAACCTCATTATCGACACACTGGAAGGGCAGCTCATAACTTTATTCGTGGTTGTAGCATTCATTCTTATCTTCCTCATCAGGGAGTGGGTAGTCCAGCAACAGCCTGTCCTCAACGCTGGCAATGACCCTCTCGCTGGAGTTGTGATCGCCCTGAACGCAGATGGTCCGGCGCCACGTCGACCTGACAATCGAATTCCTGAAGTTCCAGCAGGTGAGGATCTCATTGAGGCTGTGGACGAAGGTATACAAGCACCAGGGCCAAGGGCGAGAATGATTGCAAGAGCCAGAGCGAGACCCCCTAGAGTCGCCAGGCGGCTTTCGGAGCAGGACGATATACAGCTCGACGATACTGCTTTAGTCTCTGCTAACAACGGTCCAGAAGCCGAACGTATAGACGCAGGGTCTCTTGAGGGGCCTCGACTACCTAGGGTAAACGTCGATTCATCTACTCATTCTGCGTCAGAAATTGAGCAAAATCAAATGCAGAGACCAGTGATGCCGGACCGAGAAACGTTGGCAAGGGCTGCCGAGATACGTCGTTCAATTGAAGAGCTTTCTCGGGTCTCTGATGCACCAGACCCTTCCATGAAAGTCTTCGGAGAACTCTGGAACAGAGCCGGAAAACAACCTTTAGAGGTCATAAGGCTTATAGAGCGAGAAGGCCGGAGTGATGAGCTTGGCTGGATCGTTGCAGCCATGGAAAAGATTGAAGGCATCTGTCAAGAAACAAAACTCACTTTTGTTCCAGCAGATTTGTCTTCCATATCTGTAGAGAAAAGTCCTCAGGATTCCAACGGCAGCCAGCCTGACGATGATGCAGGGTTTACACTAATAAATCGACCTTCTATGAACCCTAGTCCAGAACGTCAGATAGTAGCCGATGTCGACCCAGAAGCTCCTATAGTGCCAGGTCTCGAGCTTCACAGTACTACCGCAGTTACATCATCCACGATCGAATCCTCTAATACGGCAGCGCCGCCAAAACGTAGCAGATCAAGGTCTATCACAGAGGGTACTTTTATTGCGGAAGTCGATAAAGCTCCAAGCACCTCTGTCCCTAGAGATCAGAGAGTAGAGTCTTCCGCAAGCCCACATCCGATCAATCTGGATGCTCGACCCACGCCGAACGAATACCCTCCTGATAATCCATTTCATCCTGACTACGAAGGGGAGCTTCCAGGGGCCCCGAGCTCTCCAACCGGCCAACCGGTCCACAGCCAGACGCAGGTTCCAGTGGTCCAAGAGGCACCTGCTCATGCCAGGACCATAGCAGAGGGTCTCTCTGATTGGCTCTGGGGTGAAGTGGCCCCGCTACCAGCAATTCCAGAGCAGCCCGTGGGCGATGACGAACAGCTGGTTCACGATCTTGCAGATGAAGCACCTTTTGTTCCCATCAACCACGGCCAACCCCTACAGCTAGCTGCAAATGATCGTGCCGTAGCCCACCAAGATCCCGAGGTGGTTGCGGCAGCTATACAAGCGGGTATCGACCCCAATGAGGTTGACGCAGTCGATGAGCTCGAGGATTTGGATGGTATGTTAGAGTTAGTCGGCATGCAAGGTCCGCTGGCAGGCTTGGTACAAAATGGTATGTTTTGTGCTTGTCTCGTCTCATTGACTATCATGTTCGGTGTCTGGATACCCTACGTCTCAGGAAAGGTCTTCCTTGTCCTTTTGGCTCACCCTGTTTCGCTTCTATTCAGAGTCCCCCTACGGTGGGCAGCGTCTACAGCAGATACGGTAATAGATCTCTCCACTTTTTTCGCCGGTTCTGCGTTCTTTTGGACAGATACTGCCATAGGCTTTGTTTGCTCGCCGATTTTCTGGTTGGTACCTCCAATGGATAGGATCACCTATAGCAAACTATTGGCCGAAGCTTCGAGAAGCTATGCAGAGACAGCACTGAAAAGGCTACTTGGGACATTTGTTGCAGCTGGGGATGTCCTTTCAGAAACAGATATCCCAATGTTCTCGGTCACTGCACACGAGTCTTTGCGATTGATCGAAGCCCGGACTGCTTGGGGTTTCCAGGTCATCTGTGATCAGGCCACCACTTTGTTTAATACTGCAAACAGCCGCTCTGCCATTGAAGCATTTTCGAAAGTCTCCGCATCCAGTATTTCGGATCATATCAATAGTCTTACTAACCTCATAGCCGAGAAGAGTTCTGCCACCGTGAGATTGTGGCCGATGCTTCTGCAGATCGATCCTCTCCGCTTCAACCTCAGTCTCCCACAGCGCACAGCTCCGATAGACTATGATCTTGCATACTGGAACAACGAGGATCGAGCCATTGCGATCATCTTTGGCTACCTGTTCTTCGCGGTATTAGGGGTACTGTACCTTCGCCTTGACTACTGGATGAAGGGAGCCAACAAACCTGGAAGAGTTGCAGGTGGTGTGGCTGATGGACTTTATCAATCTGGCGGCGTGATGAAAGTGGTACTGATCATCGGCATCGAGATGGTCGTATTCCCCTTGTACTGCGGTTTTCTCCTCGATGTGGCCATGCTACCTCTCTTCGGTAATGTTACCATAATGTCCAGGATCAACTTCACCCTGACTTCGCCGACCACCTCCCTCTTTGTTCACTGGTTCGTAGGGACATGCTACATGTTTCACTTCGCCCTCTTTGTCTCAATGTGCCGGAAGATCTTGCGATCTGGTGTCTTGTGTGAGTTGACCCTCGAAACTACCTTGACTTGTGACTTATTTACGTCTAGACTTCATCAGGGATCCCGATGACCCAACTTTTCACCCTGTCCGTGACGTCCTAGAGCGAAGCGTGTCCACTCAACTGTGGAAAATCTCTTTCAGCGCGTTAGTGTATGGGGGTCTGGTCATCATATGCTTGGGTGGTGTAGTGAGGGGCATCGCCTACACGTTTGTAGGTGTTCTGCCCATCCAGTGGTCATCGAACGAGCCTGTTTTGGAATTCCCGGTGGACCTACTATTCTACAATTTTCTGATGCCGTTGGCGGTCAAATTCTTCAAACCTTCGAAGGGTCTGAAAAAGATCTACACCTGGTGGTTCCGTAAATGTGCGCGAGCTCTGCGCCTGACAAATTTTCTGTTCGGTGACAAAAAAGAAGACGAGGAAGGCAGACATGTAAGCCGGACATGGACATCTAACATCGATGGAGTCGAAAGCCGAAGACATAGCTCCGACGTTGTCGAATCATCCTATACCATAGAAGGCAGATACGTCCGTGCACCAGGTTCGGATCAAGTCCGCATTCCTAAAGATGCCCGCTCCTTCTTAGAAGTGGACAAAGACAACAATCGCGTGGATGGCCTGCCAGATCCTGACGATGGGCTTCATGGGCGCAAGAATGAATTATTCACGACAGTATACGTCCCTCCCAAATTTCGGATCCGCATCAGCGCCTTCATTCTGCTCATTTGGCTCTTCGCCGCCGCTACTGGCATCAGCATGACTATTGTCCCTCTTGTTTTTGGCCGATTTATCTTCGCACAACTGGCGCCCAGTCACCTAATGAACGACATCTATGCTTTCTCAATTGGCGTATACATCCTCGGTGCAGCCCTCTACGCCACTCTTCACCTCCAGTCAATGGCTGCCTACTTCCGAAACACACTCACACCGCATACCACCACCATCGCCTCTTTCCTACATCGGTTCGCTTCTCTAGGCGTCCGCTTCCTCAGCCTCATCTACACCTACACAGCCTTCGGCATGCTCCTCCCAGCTCTACTCTCCCTCCTGATGGAATTCTACCTCATCATCCCACTCCACACCTACTTCAGCACCACATTCACCCCCCTCGACACCATCCAATCGGAGCGCCACATCATCCACATAATCCAAGACTGGACCCTCGGCGTCCTCTACCTCAAAATGGCCGCCCGCATCATCCTCTGGAACACGCCTTCACGGCCAGCAACCGCCCTACGCGCCATCGTCCGAAACGGCTGGCTGAACCCCGACGCCCGCCTCGCCACCCGCGGCTTCATCGTCCCCGCCGTCCTAGCCATGTCATTCGCGCTCGCTGCGCCGTTGACCTTGGCCTGGCTCGCCAACGCGACCATCCTGCGTGCGTACAGCGCCCAAGACGCGGTCTTCAAAGCATGCGTATACCGATACAGCTACCCGGGCGTCCTAGCCGTCGGGTTCGCCGCGGCCTTTGCTTGGGTGCTGGCGAAGGCGTTTACGGGGTGGCGGAAGAAGGTGAGGGATGAGGTTTACCTGATCGGCGAGCGCTTGCATAATTTTGGGGAGGCGCGGAGGCGGAGAGGTGGGGGGAAGGAGAAGGGGAAGGGTAGAGCTGAGGCTGCTGGGGTGGGTTTGGGATGAGAGGCGATGGAGTACGTACTCTTCGTGGCGTTTTTGTTTCTTTCTGGTAAGTAGATAGATTATCCAGCCGGACAGTTCGGTCGGTCGGTCGGTTCAGATTGTACCTAGAATACCTTGGGTATAAACTCCAATCATTCGGTGATGTGATTATCTTCCCTTTTCGTACGTTGACACGACGGTTACGTACCCACTTTCTCGACTCCACATGATTTGCTATTTCCTTCGCTACTTATGGAAGGTAGGGCGTGAGAAGGCCTTTTATGTGAGCGTATGTATCCCTAGTAATATATTTTGATATATAATCTAAGACTATACGAATATATCTTTGATTATGCCTATCTCTCCCTCTCCTTATCCCCCCCCCCCGCCCCACCCTCCCACTCCTAAAACTTAACCCCTCAATATCAAATATCTTCCCTCCGTACCGGACCATCCCCGTCTTTCCTCATGTTCTGGTTCGATATTAACAGGTCCCAAGTCTTGAGACCTGCTTCCTAAGGTAGATGGTGTTATATACTATCCTATATATAAGGTGATCATCGTATTGAAATGCTATGCGTAATCTATCTTATATATACTATCCCATCGTAACGTCCTATCTTATTTCATTTTATTTTTATCTTATACGTGTTATCCTATTCCCTCCCCTCCCCTCCCTCCCGAATCCAGCAGCTTAAGTTACCCTTTCCTTCAGCTTCTACATTCTTTCCCTTAGTTTACAATAGTGTCTGTCGTTCACGCCCTATCTTTCTCTTTGTAGCACAGTTTTAGGTTATGTGTGGATTTATTGGTGGGATGGGAGGTTGGGATGGGAGATAGGAAGGGTAAAGGTATTTTCTTCCTGAGAGGGGGGGGCATGGAGGAGGAGGAATGGGGCTGGAAAAGAGAGAGAGGGGGTGGGGATTGATGGATTAAGGGTGGGAGGGAAAGGGAAGTTTAGAGGTGGGGGTTTATTTGTTGCGGCGTACGTTGCATACGATATTCATTCTAGGATAGGTGGTAGGGGTGTACTAAGATCGAGATCGATTATGGCGATACGCTAGGTTTTTGGGATGGAGATGTAGGGATGGAGATGTAGGAATCGAGGTCGTGAGTGTTTTCTTGACAGATTGAGAGCTATATCTGTAGGCGTAGATAGGGCGATCGAGGATGACGAGTGGAATGGATTGGGGGATGATAGGCACCTTTGGTTGTGGAGGTGTCTTTTCAACTGGGTGAAGGGGAGGAGGCTGTCTGTGTCGATGGCTTTGGATGGATGGGTTGTTAGGGATGGGTGGGTGGTTGTGGAATGATAGGGTAAGTTTTGAGTTGGAGTGGCTGTTCTTGGGTTTCTTTATGATACTCGGATGTGATAAGGATATCTTGTGAGGTACGGAATCGATGGGGCCACTGATCAGGCTTTCGATGAACGAAAGGATGGTTTGAGAGACGGGAAGGAACAAAGTTATAAGAAAAGGCTTTCAGGAGGCCGACTGGAAGCTATTCAGATGCATGCTAGTAGACATGATATGCCACTTTGGTGAGAGACGGTCTTGTACTAATGTACCTACTCCACCATCTCCTCTGACCTTTGCAGTAGGCTACCTTCGTGGTCAGTGTATTGCTGAACAGACAGGGATTGTGGAGTGAAATGGATCCGGTATGAAAGATGAATGTATTTCCATGTCGAACGTCTATCTATGTTGTGTTGACGATGTTGAACGAGTCGTTTTCAAAAGGTTATCGCGATCGATCAGCACCGGTTGAGTGCGTGCGGATGCCGGCTTGGTGGCCATGCTTTCCACGCCGCGATGGTCACTGACTCTATCATAGCCATTGCATCGCATCGCCATTTGCCTCAGTCCCTCAGACGGGTTCCAAGCCGGGCACTAAGCCCCTTCGGGTTAGCGATGCTGACTACGCACCCAGGCGGTAACACTTTTCGGAGTATTGATGAGTCAGCCAATGTTTCATCAGGATCGCCTTCAATTACTTCATATCGGTTCGAGCCTGCCGACTGCCGACTGCCGACGAGGCGAGCAATGACGCACGCCGCAGGAGGAATTTGGAATGGTCCACCGTTTTTGGGCCCAAGTCCGTCTCAGCATGCGGTGGGAAAGGTTGGTAGAAAGATGGCAGCAACAGGGTGGGGTACCAGGGGGTCATATCGAGCATACTTACCATATGCAGCCACACGGTAGTAGTGCACCATGCAGGCGGACTAAGCGAGCGCAGTCAAGCACCGTTCACAAATCGGGCTACCAACGATGGAACCCGGTTTTATGCACGATGATCAAGATCTAGTGCATGCCTCTGACTGCCGGTGAAGATTGCATTTGCATGGTCGTGCTCGGATCACCGCTTTATCTCGCATGCCGGGAAAGTGGAGCATCTCGTCCATGGGGAAATACGGGCAGAGCATTATTCTCCTCGAGACATTTCGTCTTACGCTTGAGGCAGGAGAGAGATGGAAAAGGATCAATGCGTCGGCCTGTTGACTAGGATGCATTCGTTGCCCATGGTGCAGTATTGCCTTGGCCAAGATGGTCGAGGGTTGCGCAGGGGATATCTAGTCAGCACCTGCGGCCCACGGGATATGGACTGGGACTTCACAACGAAGTACGTAGGAGCCAGATGGACACTAGGATATAGAGTAGCATGGTGCATCGCACGTATTCAATGAGATGCACTTCTGAAGTTGTGATACGGATGTGCCAGCGTCATGTGTGGGGGGGGGACTGGGGCAGGCGAACGTTGGAAGTGGGAGGTCGCAGTGAGGCGTGCAATGAGGCGTATTCTAGGTCTAGACCGTGGCGGCCCCAGGTCTATTTTGGGAGGTTGGCAGGAAGGATCATAGCCGTAATATGCAGACTCCCGAATTCCTGGGAAATCCAACATCATAGCCTCTAGGACCCGGATGCGGCTCCTTCTGACAGTTCCCACAGAGGGAATAGCGGTAATTGCCTCTCGGGGTATTGGTACGGGACGTTGGAACATGGGATGTACATTTGCCACGCCTTATCAGATGCTACTCGTCCGCCTATGAAGAAGGAAGCATTTGGAGTTGCGACTTGTTCCGTCATTGGCAGCCACAACAAATGTAAGGCCTTGGAGGAAGCGAACAAGGTGACAGGCACCTGCACCTGCATCAGATCAGATTCCGATTCCGATTCATGAGCCAAGAGATGCTACTCAGATTGATCCTTGAGCGATGCGTTCTCAGGGGATGTGATCCAGGCGATTGTGATATCGACGGGGATCAGTGGTGTAGATAGGCGGTTGACCATGGCTGCGATATTATGTTATGGACACCATCCAAAGCGGCTGTGTTCCTGGCATGGTTTGCGACAGCGAGTGGAATGTGTACGCTAGGGAGGAAGAGCGGAAGTCCATTCGGCGTAGCGTATCATTGCAATCAGGCATCACCCTCACTCAGACAGGTCAAGTATGGTCGGTGGCCCCCTATGACGGCGATGATTTGGAAGACCTAAGACAGAGAAAGTGAAGCCATTTAGAAGCGGAGGGGTCCATCGGGGTCCAGACGCCGGACTGCAGGCCGCTACCGATATAAGCTTCGCATCTGTGTCATTTTAGAGGCGAGAGCTTGGCGGGTAGATCATGCGGTGACAGATCTAGGGACAGGCCGGACCTGGGACTAGTCAGCCTTTGCCAAAGCTAGTCCGATCGAGGATAAGCTTGGCCCCCCCTTCTTCGATCCGTCGTTCAATCTCTGCAGAGGGAAATGCTTGGCAGCCAGATGCGACTGGCTGATTCAACCAACTCGATGACACAACCGTGCAGCATTTGACTTTTAGACTTCCATGCCGTGAATTACTAAGGTACTAAGTACATTTAGACATTTAGACATTTAGGACACTCTCGACATTCCTGGTAGCCGGGTCCCAGCGAAGTGTCATGCCTGCAGAAGAAGCGTGCAGTCCATGCACGATGCTTTCATTCCCGAGTTCGCATCGCATCGCGCATCCCTGTTCCCGACCACTGCTGGCCCTAGCAAACTCCGGACTCCCCCTCCTCCCGTATGAACCCCCAATTGATCGATGGATTGATTTGATGGATTGATTTGATGGATTGATTAGCATCTCTCAAGACCAGGTCAAGCATTGGTCACGCATTCCAGGAACGGGCGTTCATCCCCATCCCCATCCCCCAAGCCTCCCATGGGCTTTCCCGAAAGGATGGAAGGAGCGTGCCCATTGGTGGTGTGGTGTTTGGCTTCCAATGGCGGCCAAGAAAGCGCCTGGCGGAGGAAATAAGTTGGAACGGATGGAGCATCCAAGCTGACAGAAGTCACAAGGCCCAGGGCCGAATGAATCCACCAAACACAATTTGAGCCATGGGGCGGGGTTTCCGTAGTTCTATTCTGTGGCCCGCGCCAAATAATGGGAGCCACGATGGTACATGCGACATTGTTATCCTAAAGTACCCCTTCCTCTCTCTCATCCCCTTCCAAATAGGAGACGAGGGAATTGTGGCGTTCGTGATCGCTGTGCTGACTGTAGTAGGTGGCCTTCTCCGGCCGAGGCCTCTGCTACTTCATACCAAGTTTCTTCAATGTGGCCCTCGATCGAAGTAGTTCGGCACAGCAGATGATATCTCTTGCCCTGGATCTTACGTGCAGGCTCAGTACTTTAATCAAGGATACAACATACTTTCGGACAAGCTCGATTGGACCTCTGACTCGCCCACACTTTTTGGACACTAGGTAGCGTGCGCACCATGCTCCTCACTTCTACCGGCCATGCTCACGCTGTGATTACAATAGTCCTAGTCATATCACTCGACCTGACTCCCACCAGCCGACTGTGACACTGGTGCGCTGTCTTGTTCTTACTATAACTTTCCGATTGGATCGAGACTCCATGGCGCAAGGCGAGTAAGTTAAGCTTCAACGACACCAACGACAAGGATAGGATCTGTCAAATGTCACACTACAGATAGCTCCACGGCCCGGTCGATGACGATACCACCCATCCGACAGTCACAACCCCTCCAACGCTTGCCCTTGTCTCCTACTCGGATACTTTCTCATTATTATCATTATCCTTTTCCCTTTTCCCTTTTCCCTTTTCCCTTTTCCCTTTGCCCTTTGCCCTTTTCCCTTTCCTTCTCCTCTACCTCTACTTTCCTCAAAAGAGATTTCATCAGCGGAGATCGGCTCTCCCTACCACGGTACCACTCCGCCAAGCGAACCATTCACCACGAGACGGGCAAGTGACACGGCGTCAGCACGAGTCTGACCGCTCGGCCAAAGAATCCTTCATTCGTGCCGAAAGCACTTGTTATCAACCTGTCAACCGACGCAAACCGTATCACAACCATCCATCCGTACGAGTGTCATTTGATTCGTGCATACTTTCGGCATTCCAGAAGAAAGGTTAGGGTCATCGCCCAATAGCTCAAAGTAGTGGCGAAGACAGTATAAGGGGATCCTGGTTACTTCAACTGTCAAGCGAGCCTTAGCTTCCCAGAGGTGGTCGGTGCGTCTCCCCTCCTTCCTTCTCTGCCTCTTGTGACACCCGAATCCATCTACTCCCCCGTGACTTCATCCTACCTACCTCACCTCACTGACCGCCTTGCCCTTTTCATCCTCAACTCCAACTGACCGGCGAGGAGCGAGCATCGCCATCTCCCCTGCTAACGGCTTTTCGACAGATGTGACAGGTCGTACCGCTGTCAGTCATAGACGACCTCCAGCTCGACCGGTGGGAGGACATCTCCGGGCCTGCCTCCAGTGTCACAGTGCGTCAGCGTTGAGACAGGTCTCGACTTCCGTTGACGGATTGGAGAAGCCATTCACCACTCCATCCACATCTGTACTTTTGACACCGAGGATTGCCGGACATCATCACATTGAAATCGTAGGATATATCTCTCCCTCACTCGCAACCGAGGATCTCATCCCATCCTTGTTGGACCTATACCAACCGCTGTAAATACACACTGCCTTCTATCGACTTTCACTTTTCATCGGTGACTACACAGAGACCGGGTATGGATTATTCTTCCTTTTCTCATCTGTTTTAATGTCCGATCTCATGTCTACTCAAGACAGAGACGTGCGCTCAAGATGTACGGCTGCTAACGTGGATCGTCAAGTCAAGTCCAAATAGCACGCGCAGGAAGAAGAGGACAACTTCCGATGCCTCAAGCCATGCCCATATTAGCTTCATCACACGAGGGCAAGAAGCGTCGAGGCTACGAAGCGGCGCTTTCTCCACGCTCATCACCACCCATCGGTCTTCCCATGTCGGCACAAGAACGGTTGCCGCCAATCCGAAGCGTAAGATGTGTTCAGCGGCTGTCCCGAACATGCATGCTAATATTGCGTAACAGCTTCTGGCTGACATACCACCTCCGAGCGAACGGGCTTTATCGCAGCTTCGTGCGTCAGGGAGGGACAATCCAACCGGTCCTCGATGCGCCATTCCCGCTCGCCTCTCACCACCGTCAGCCTCTAGGAGAATCCCCGTCCATTCGAATGGTGAACGCTCGAAGGGAGTATCAGGCAGCCCACGCCCAAAGGAAGATAGGAGCACCATTCGGCCTCGTTACGATGAGCCATCGAATTATCAACTGCCCATCCACGCCGGTCCTCCGTCCAGTCGGACGAGTTACCCTGCGTCATCACTAGGTCCTCCACCCGTGTCACCGTATGCCCCACAATTCGATACTCGACGCGAATACGCAAACGGAGACTCACACAGGGTGCCTCCACCTCCGACGCCTTATCATCAACATCCTCATCATCACCCCCCTCCGCCCCCATATCCTCCTAGCAGAGATTTCCACGACGGGAATCCAAGTCACAGTGCTGTTTACTACGGGACTACGCGCAATGGGGATCACCGCAATGGCGATCACCGGAATGGGGATCACCGCAGCATGGACCACCGCAATGGAGGACCCAGCCATCATCAGGCACCATACCCTCAGTACCAGCAGGCGAGATACGTCCATCCTGGGCCTTCCCGTCCTCCTACCAATGGCAACTATGCAGTTCACCATCAATATCAGAACGGCTATCATCATGGATCGGTCCAGTTCGAAGCGGATGAACCTGGAGGTCAAGCCCCGCGGAGGCGACGAGGGAATCTGCCTCGAGACACGACAGACATGCTGAAGCAATGGTTCTCCGATCACTTGGGCCATCCGTATCCTACCGAGGATGAGAAACAATATCTGTGTAGACAGACAGGCCTCCAAATGACTCAGGTATTCAGCTCTTCCCTAGTCTCCTCACGGCGAGAGCGTCCTGCTAACCCGGACGACCAGATCAGCAACTGGTTCATCAACGCCAGACGGCGACGCATTCCCGAATTGGTCAACCAAGCCACGGCGGAGACGCTTCTCCGTGAACATTCCGGTGATTCCAATGGAAGCTCTGATTAAGTTGAAGCATTAACCTCTCTTCTCCCAGAAAATCTGGGTAGCTTTCCTCACGCGCATAAGAGATCGCATTACATGTACGACAGACCGGACTTCGTGGTGACGGCGCCACTGGTGGCGAATGCAGCGCGATAGATCCTGATGTGAGAAGAGAGTTTGGCCACCGATCAGTTCCTCGTCTGGCATCGGGGGATTTCATCAAACCTATGTACAACGAAGTGATTTTCAGGTGATCCGAGAAGGATCATAATTTTGAGTGTACGGAACTTCATCATATGGGCGATCATCATAGACGGCAACAGGAACATTCCGTCCTGAATCAGGATACTGCTGTGGGCATAGAAAGGGGTCAACGTGTTTAGCGAGACGTTGGTCGCGTACATATCGCGTCTCTTAATTAATCTCTCCCATGCTTGTTCCGACAATCAGATTTGCAATGTCCCCTTCCGTCACAGTACGGAGCCACGCCCGGAGAATTAGTCCCAACATAGACTTTCCGTCCATGCTTCGATCGTCGCTGGAGCTTGTTTAGCTCGACGTTTCGTTCATGATATTCGGCACTTATGTCATACTTCCGGCGCTAGCGGGACCCCGCTACCGGGGTTGGGACTTTGAGGGTGCAGGGGTACAGGGGTACAGAGGTATCGGGTTACAGTACGGGGATGTTCCGTCCTGCGTTGCGGCGGTGCGGTGCGGTGCGGCAGCGAGTGAGCATTGAGTGCCGCATGTATGCGACTCACTATAGGTATAGACATAATCTGTTGTCACGGTACCACTAGAGTGGATAGGTATCTCATCTTGTGTTGCTGCACTGCCTTTTGTTATTTTGTGGTCTCTTTGGAATAGGTATCACACCTTCGATGGAGAGGGTGATGGGAGAGGATTACGGGAGAGGGTGATTGATTTTTTGCGGTTTTTGTTTGTAGGTAAGGTATGGTATGGTATGGTATGGTAGGTACTGAGGTTGAGAGGGTGATGGGAGAGGGTGATTGATTTTTGCGTTTTTTGGTTTTTTACAAGGAGGTAAGGTGAGAGAGGTAAGGTAGCTTGAGCTATGGATTTTGTTGAGACATGGGAATGATGGCGTTTGTTTGTTGGTTTGGTTTTTTTTTGTTTGTTTTTTTTGTTACTATATGCGTTATGGGATCGATGTCGTTGATGCGAAGTGGGAGGTTTTTGGGTTTAGGAGTGGTGATGGATTTTCTTTTCTGGCTTCTGGCTTTTGGGGTTTGGGTTTGGTGCAGGATATATGTTGTATCAATTGCTAGTCGCAATCTCAAGCGCCTACTAGGTGATAATCTTGTGTCGTTCTCCATAACTAAACTAAACGAAACTACCTGGTACGTTACTATTTCCTTGGGGGTATTCTAGGGGGAGTTGTCGGGGGTTTTGTATGTTGTTTGTATGTTGTATTCGCTTGAGATGGGATGGGATGGGGAGAGGGAGAGGGATATGTTGTGTGTGTGTGGGTTGTGAATTGGCGGTTTTTAGATCGTCTGGTTTTTTTGATGGATGAGGTGGATAGGGGCTTTT
>JAABUV010001529.1_pt1 | contig 33498 bp, 16 predicted proteins | sample 5559971 | NCBI WGS metagenome assembly JAABUV01 (sample SAMN10711881, study PRJNA513362) | rock metagenome | isolation source: Antarctica rocks | place: Antarctica: Victoria Land, Knobhead nord | collected 2015-12-19
TCCTTAAGTGAACCTGGTCTTGTCTCAAACAATCTCGTATGTCATACTGTCACCGCTTCGGTGTCTTTCTGATGGAAGTCTAGCTGTCGTCGGTTCAATCTGGACAAGGCTGCCGTCAAAGAGAATTTTTTGCTCAGAGAATCCTAGGATCGCGAGCCTTGAGCGGTGAGATTGTGAGCCAATGAGACTTGTTCAGCTTTTCTCCATAGATCACGGTGACCGAATGCTACAAGACAATAGTTGAACATCCTATCATGGTGTATGCCCGCAAAAGCTGACTTCAGGTCTTCTCCTTGTCCATGATTCCGGATTTCAATGCAAAAGAGCCCAAAAGAGCCCAAATCAGCTTGTATGTCCCCCACAGCAACTTCATCTTGACTCGGATTTGAATGTCAGCCGCGTCCCAGCTTGTCAGGCTTGTTAATCTGCTCGGGCCAAATGTTGCTGAGCTGGCTTGTTGATAAATTGTCCAAAGCCGGTGAATTTCGTGCTGGAGCAGGAAGGGTTGGGTTCTTCGTGACACTCTCGTGGTTCCAGTCATTGTCTTCCATCACGCTTTGTCCTAGTGCCTTGTTGTACGCTCCGCTGGGATAGGTCGGAGCTTCAGGCGCTTCCTGATTAGTAGGAACCCGGTTGGCCCCTGTGGGCAGCATCATGACCTCGCAAGGTTATGTATATTTATATCAATGATCTTAATAGAGTACAACGGCTTGAGGACCAGCTTCCCTTCAACCCTTCCTTGAATGACGGGGGGCCTGGGTTCATGAATAAGGTCAGTAATTCTCCCCAGTCACGACTTCCACCTAGCACAATAGCATCCACTTGATATGTTTTTCTTTGTGTGCATTAAATCTTCGGGAATCGTAGGCCATGAGCTTTGATCTTCCTTCAAGGCTCGGAAAGTCTTATGGCTGCTTAGAATTTGAGGGATATTGCTTTGATACATGGCTTTGTTCGGACAGTAGTGAATGTTGAGCGGTGGCTTTATCAAATCACCATTCAAAGCACATGGAGGCGACGTATCCGGCAGAGTCCCTTGTTGGCTACGAACAAATGTGAGTCAGCACGAGAATGATACCTCCAAGCATCGAGTATTGTGTGATGTCGTTCGAACAGGTCCGCTGTAGCGGCAGCGAGACTGTGGCCATACTGTAATCTCTTGTGGCGTTGGTATAGCTGGCCTCTTCGATGTTTTTCGTTCTCAATTGTCCGCTTGAATTGCCTCGACAACGACTTCTGCCTCAGACGTAATCTATCCAGGTCCATCAACACAGGCATACTCGCCATATCAAGATTCAAAGGGACCTACAACGCCAGATCGCCCCTAGGACGGGCGACGCTTTCGATTTTCAAGGAGATTTTGATGAGCTGCCGTGCGACCTTGGCTAATTTCGAGCACTCGGCTAGGAATACTCCGCGGTCGATGGGAGTGAGAGTGGAAGTGGACCGAAAAATGTCCTGGAGCTTGTATACCGCGTGCATTATGTCGTCACACACTTCGTCCCGAGATCCACTGTCCATGGTGTTTCGCAGTCTTCCGATCGAGATGTTATTATTATATATAAGGTTGGTGGTGACGCATGCAGCTCCAGGTCTTGGGCCACCTGGTCGGCTTGCGAGACGAGTGCTCCAGATGCCCGTTCGATGACTGATCCTTGAAGCAAGGAGATAGTCCATCGAAATACTGCCTCGGTTTTATGTCGATGATGTTTGAAAAAAAGGCGATGTAGAGCACAGTGAAAAGACAAGATTGCCGGATATGTAAAGCTCAAGCCCATTTTGACACTGAGAGCCGACTTGCATGGACTTCATGTTCGGCAGCATTTTGCAAGTGGACTCCGCGTGGTCGTCGAAGTCGTTGAAACAAAGTACTTAGGCGTAGAACTCCAGGCCAGAGTGATCCAGCTCCAGTCGATTTGACTGACACAGCCGCCTGCTGTGTCTTGGCTCCTACAATGGGACCTCCCTGTTATGAGATCGTGCTCAAATTTGTTCCCCATTACACTTCGGCTTCCAGTCATTCTTCCGGGTTTCATATGTGCATCCTGGCCAATGGATCATCGTATGTTTCCTAGGGTTGACTTTTGTCGATGCAGTAGAGACGATTCAAAACGAATGGTACGTTGTGTGCATTCCACGCACGATGCTGCCCAATCATTCAGCGAGACACATTGGAAGTACGGGATTCGCGTACTCACGCCTAGCCGTGTGTCGTTTTGAAACAAGATCTTGTAGGTCCTATGACCGATGATGGAAGGACTTGCTATGTATATAGCTGCTCTGATCTGAGCGGGTGATCTCAGTCAAGCGGCTTGATCTAAGAATGAACACCTTGCACGACTTATCGTACAACACCACGGGATCTGGTCTGGATAATGCTCTTCTCTGTGAGTAGTGGTCGCAATCGTGGATCAAAGCATGATAGTGGAATCAGATAATCAGGTAGTGGTAGTCCTGGTGAAAGGGAAGTGTTTGTTGTTGTGAGGGGACCAAATCTTAGCGATTGAATACCAAAGCGTTGCTGGATTAGGTCATCACCAAATAAAGATCTAAGTTCGAGGTCATGTCTAACACAGCAAATTGATTGATTGAAATGATGTCTATTATATGTAGACCATCTGCCGATTTGGCAAAGTAATCCTTGATCATCGTCGAGGTTGATCTCCTCTGACGTGTTCACGTCTTCCTATGTTCAACATACAAATCCAAGAACATATGACTCCCTTGGTACTTGCTGGACGAGATTCTATTTGTCCATATATCATCCTCTTCTCGGCTTGCCATAGCCGTGGAACAAATTGAATTATCAGATAGTCAAAGCTTGAAAACTTGCAGTTTATCCTGGACGTTATCCTCTGCGCTGCAAACTTCTTCTCGAGAGGAGCCTTGTTACCCCCTCTCAATGATTTGCACCGACGGTATCAAATAATTAATAACGACACCTGTTTTCTAGATACTGTGAATGAAGTCTGTTGGCCTTTAACGGACGAGTGAACTGATATTCCAAGGGAATTCGCTGGCCTCTCAACCGCGCCCTTCTCCGGGACGAAAGTCCGACGCTCGTTGACTGGCGAGGAGCGCATCATGAAAATGGTTATATTGTCCGTGTACACAATTTCCATTGTTGGCAGAATTGATCCGTGTATAATGAGCGTAGAGACAGTGATCTTCGACACAAGCAGGAGTACTCCTTGGCACGTACTGTGCTAAGCACTACCTATCGGATCATACTTTCATCTCCGCTCATGGTAGCTATGTATTAGTTTGGAATATCAGCCGATTAAAGCTTACCATCATGTGGTTCACCTCGAAATGCTGTCTAGCATCATTAATAACGGATGTTCCGTATTGACACCTGATCTCAAGATGCGCTTCATGAAATTTGTTGTATTCCTCCTGTAGGAGAGTTGCTATCATTGGCAAAGGTGATCCGTATATAATGAGTGTAGAGACAATGATGTTTGACACGAGTATGTGACTCGGTAAAGGTGATCCGTATATAATGAGTGTGAAGACAATGACATCTGATACGAGTATGTGGCTCACTCAATGATCGCCGAGAATGCTCTACCTGTCTATGTCAAATAACACTCTTCAAGTCTTAACATCATGAAGTTCCTTTAGGAATACCATCGAACACCGACGGTATCGAAGTTTTCAAACCAAAACCTGTTTTCTAGATGCGTATGATGATGGTTTCTGTATTTCTCCTGTAGGAAATGGCCACGACATTCTGTATCGCATCACTTGATGCATTCTAGTACCAAGGTCATCGAATCATCCATTCTGAGAACTGTTTCCTAGATTCGCACAATGGATCGTGTTGTATTCCTCCCGTAAGGAATGGCCACTATTGCAAAGGTGATTCGTTGCTAATGAGCGTAGGAACAATAATATTCTGTTGTGGCCGATGCTTAGACATTAGACTCTCTTGAGTTGCCCACATACTGTAAGGTATGATCGTTAATATTCATCACACGATCTCTTAGTGCTAATGCTGATGCTGAGAAATACAGATGGCTAAGATGCGTCTCTTGAATGTTTCATGCACCCAGGACGAGCCCAGCTATCCGCAAGATATCGATAAGACAGGGTCCTGCTAGACTTGAAGGCTCTCAAGTTGCCGGTCATCGAAGTTTCTGTCGTAGAAAGACATAACAGCCCCCTCTCAGCATCCCGCTAGCTGATATCAGCTATATTTCGTATATATGAAATCGGCCTGTCAGATCCTTAAACGAAGCATCCCTCACAACGTAAAACATGGCAAGCCATGATGTTGCCAAGTATTCATTCATATAAACATGTTATGCGATGGTGTGCTTTGCTCCCCTTGCAATCGGTTCTCTTACTCCGGACAAGCATCACTACTTGTTGGATTGTCGAAGGAGTACAAGTAACTCATCTTTCTTCATACTTTCTCATCAGAATTCTAGACGATTCTCCAACGTATCGACGAATAGCCCTTCTTATTCTATGATGGGCGACTTTCATTTGAATCAGCCCAGCTGCAGACTAAATGAAATGCGTTTTGCATGGAGAGATCTGTGTAAAGTATTGATCTCGACTGAAGGAGGATAGTGATTTGTAGAGGCCAAGTCGTTTTAGTTGAAATTGAGAATCGAAATAGGCTGTAAAGTCACATTTCTTGACTGGTACAACAGAGATAGCCTCTGATGATAACGACCATGCGCTGGACACAGATCGCGACTATATCCACATGGATGCTCGTCAATTGGACAAGTGATAGCTAATATCAGTATCAAACGGAGGAAGCAAAGGCTACGTCCAAGGTCATTCGAGTCGGTGAAGGCCAGGTGGAACAGCCCAAGCGATAGCGTTGAGGTACACCATCAGGTTATAGTTCACACTATGTACACCGATGTATTACAGTGTATGTAGCTCATACTGAGATCTATGAGGAAAATTGTTGCACAAAGACATTGCGCCGAGTTACAAGCTTGACTTAGAAATGGCAACTGGTTGATGAGGGCTCAGATTGCTGGAGAAACGTCGAGATAGACTCATACGTAACAAATCTTGCTATCCATCGCACTGAATACAGCCCAAGATGGGACCCTTGAAGGCGTTATTTTGAATGCAGAAGTACGTCGACTTTAAATCTCGACTTGGAAAGACAAATGGTCGGTGAAGGCTTATTCTAGTTGTTGAGGTCAGGCATCAAGATAGACGGTCGAGTAATGACGTTGCGAGAATGGTCTTGGAACTCTTCAGACACTGATGGCATCCAGAAGTCTAGAATACTCGATCCAGAAACCTTCTTAGCTTGCTGAAGACTGGTAATAGGTTGAGGTCCACAGTACTAACGCCTTAATTGTTGGCATTCCCGATCATTATGGATGTCAGCCTCGTTCGAGAATATCATGAGGCCTTTTGTATAAGTGCACAAATTATTCAAGAAAGTTAAGCTTTTATCATAACACCTAGTATGAAATCTTAAGTATCCATGGCTGGCAGAAGGCACTATCCAGTTTAGATCTTCCATGACTCAGCCTTGAGACAGCAACGTAGGAACATGGAAGCAAACATTGTCAGAGGAATAAGTTATCCCTGCATATACCATTCGAATTTGACGCTGTCGACGATCCTGGAATTGGAGACACAAGATCTTGTCATCCTGCCTGAAGTCGAGGTGAATCCGGAAGTGAGAGTGGCCAGAAGACTTGAAGAAAGGTCCGAAAGTTGCAAATGCGTTCGCATGTCCAAGTAAAAAAAGATCTGAACGTCAATGCGAACTATGCCTGCTTTCCGCATCTGGTCTCTTTCTGCGTTGCAAGCCCAAAGTCTTCCAAGGAACGGAACTGTCTTGAACGTACTTTTGTTCGCGAGAAGGTGACCTTCTCTGTAGCCAAAAGTGGTAATGATCAAGGTAGACATAGGAGCGATCCTAGAGGGATCTCATTGTATTTCATGCCATGCCTTCGCATGGCATCTCAAGTGAGATTTGGAAAAACGATGCGTGTCGTTTCGAGATGTGTAGGTTCTATATGAGGTCGGAGGTCATGAGGGAGGATAGAAAGGTCCTACATCCTTCGAATTCTCCATTACTCTCAGTACTCGGACTGACACCACTTGTTGATTCTTCAACGTGTTCTCCAGAAGGACTATCGGATACCAATCGAGGAGTCGGGTGAGCAGTCCACTGCTGCTGAACTTTAAATGGGCTATCTGGCGGATTACTGCCGTCGTTGAAGCTGTGATGTAGCAATATATTTTTGTATATAGAAGCGGATGATTCACCGGGACTAGCATGGGATTTATCCTGATATAATGAGCACCTTGTTTGAGAGAAAAGACGTTGATACTTTTGCGATGTTGAGGAAGTCTCACAAGGTGGACGTCGTAGGTGGAGAGATCGATGCACCCGTCAAGGTCAAAAGAGTGGAGCATTGCTGGTTCATTGCTTAGCTCCCCAGCTTTGTCGATATTCCTCTTTGTTTGTTGAGTTACCCATCTTTGATGACGGCTGAGAGATAGTGTTGGAAGGATGGTCAAAGCCAGTCGAGGTCTTCATATGTATTGGCAAGTGCGTGGACTTCTTTTCTATAGACCCATCTCTTCCGCTCTGAAGTGAAATCTCACACTTCCTCACATGTGAAATCCAAACATCGACCTCAGACAATGTGAAGCTCATGTCGGACTCGCATGCAAGAGCGCCGGTGTGAAGGCTCAGTTTAAGAAGTGGCACAGTCGATTGGCAATATCTCATCGCTCGCCTTTCGATCACTAGCTGTCTGATGATGTCTGATGACTGTCTCCGCAAATGTGGATGCTCCTCTTGCTTGTAGGTGAAATAGATTCAATGAAGTAGTGAGTCTTGCCAGAGATGCTCGTCCAGGAGGTGCACCTTCAGAAGAGGCTGAGCGTTGTGGTCAATGATAAATGCTCTCCACTCAGGGCACCAGGATGCTGGATCTGGAAAGAACGAGGTTCGGGTTGAAATGTCTTGCTCGACTCGATTGGTTTCATCTATCCCCATGCCGTCCTGCGTTGGACTCTGCATGGTGTTTCCTGTATCGAATACGGCTTGCCCTTGCAATAGGCTATTTTGAGAATGAATGGGATTGGCAGCGATGGGATCTGTGCTGTCTGCCATGAATTGTGACGGACATCTTTGGCGAGGGAGGTGAGATGATTGCGGACGGGAAGACCCTGTGATTTCATGCGCAGTACCATTGGTAAAACTCTTAGCGGAAGATGATGATGATATTGTGCCGTGGAAGTGATTGAAAGGTGGCTCGCCTGAGCTTGCCGAGATGTTTCTTGTTGAAGCCTTTATGAGGCTTTCTGTAGCGCCATGAGAAGCAGTTGGCAGCATATCGGTAGCCATCAGAGTGGAGGATGCGGTATCGAAAATGTAGGAGCGGGTTGTGGGAAATCCTGCCGTATAGTCAGGGAAGGCATGCAACTGAGAAGACAAAGCGGAAGAGGTTGAGCGAGGCGCTGCTCGATAGCGACGACTGTCTTCTCGACGTCGACTGGGAGGATTGATCTGTCGAGCCTCACGTACAGCCCCGATTGGATATTCTTGTCTTGATGAATGGAAGTCATCGCTCCCGTTATTTCCATTCAGTCTCCGCTTTTTGGTATGTGCTACCGAGGGTTCTGGATCGTGAGAGCGCTTTGTCATTTCCTTTGTCCTCGTGGCATGTGCCGCTGACGTCGTCACATCATCTCCACTGTCTGAAGTCTTGTTCTGTGGAAAAAGCCGCTCTGGGATAATGTTGAGTTGAGACCCGACGGAGTTCTCATCTTCTGATACCTCGGCATCTGCGTAATTGACCAAATTTTGGTTCGATCGTAGTTGCCTCCGCTTAGGTGTATAGATCTGGCTGAGCTCGTCGAGCTCTTCTCCACCATCTAATGACTTGTTGTAATCAGAAACTTCAGTATCTGACTCACTCGATGATCTGGCACGCCGAATAGCATTACTGGTGGTTTTCCTTGCCTTCCAATATGCGAATCTTGACTCATTTTCCGGTGGAATTGGAATTCTGTTGCCGTCCACCTCACCCAACGATGGATCGATCAACCCAGGTGTCGATCCTCGAGTGGTATTGTTGCGAATTTGATGTGCAGACAACTTCTTTAACAATTTGTCGCGTGGTCCAGTAGCCCCATTACGAGGGTCTCGCCAACATGCCATAGACCACTTTCTGCGACCTCTAGACATCCTCATGTTGATGTCGTTCCGAAACTTCGCTTCCGTGGCAAACCGGCCACGGAGACCAGTCATTGGCATTCTCATGATGCCATCTTCGTAACGAAAATGAGGGTCGAGTCGCATGTTCATCTCCCACCATAACCAGCTCTCGTAGGTACAAACCTGAGAATGTTAGCATGGTTTTGACTCGTTGTGCCCTTCCAACTTACTTTATCTATTTTTTTCATGTGAGGAAAGTCGAGCAGTGCACGCCTAGGTTTACCAGGTCGTGGATGCAACTCCCACATTAGCTTTCCATTCGAGTCGATCTTTTGTCGAGGTGGATGATCAGATTGATAGTCGAACCACTCCTGAGGCGGATCCAGCTCGTACATAAACTACAGTACATCAGCGGGAATCCCACAAGACTGAGAGACAAACAAACTGACGTCAGGAAGGTTCTCGGGGTTGAAGCGTGCGTGTCTGCCCTCCGTCAGTGATGGCAACAGCCAACATTCAAAGGGAGGGTACATATCACTTACTCAACTTGGAAATCTGTGCGATCATCAGGGCCAGCGTGTGGAGAAGGCGGTTCCACTACGATTTCGATGAGCGGGCAATTTGTTTGAACGGGTCAAACAACTCTTGACTAACCATAGAATGTACGATCATTCAGTTGAGGCTGAATTCGATGGAACTCGCGGACGTCAGGACGCTGGAACCATTGGTTGACTGCCATTGTTTCGGGACTGGTTGACGAAAGTGGAAGACGAGCAGACTGGAAAGTGACGTGATGTTAGGATGAGGGATACAATGTACGAAGCGAAAATTGAAGGCTGTGGATATTTGTTTCCAGATCACTGCTGCGTGTCGAATCAATGATGGAGATCGTTTGACTTGTGGCTTGCTGACGGTGAATGTAGTGAGTCCAAAGAATTGATCTCTGAGAATCTCGAGTTGAGAATGACTAGCTTGGAAAGTTCTCCACCCACACAACACTGCTTGCATGAAACTATAGGGCTACGTACTTAACAATCTTGATCAAGGAGGCTCAACATCGCTCTCATTCCCCTCAGATTCATTCACTTCATCTTCATAAGCATGGAATTCAACGAAGCTTTTCAAGTATGTAAATATCTTGATGGTGCATGGAGCCCGAGGGGCTGAAGGGGCTGCAAGAATCATGAATAATTCATACGTGTCGTACATTCTAAGTTCTTGAACACCTAATGAGTAGAGCGATGTAAGCTCTCTTGTCATTGTGGATTATTTTCCATAACACGAGTCTATTGCAGCTGACGATTATCGACGCCAGGAGGAAGCAAATGGTATATTTGTATAAGACCTCTCATTTGAGTGTCTATGGTCGAGAGGACAGCAGCCCCAGGCGTAAAGCGGCTTGATAGTCTATGTAGATGACAACCACATTAGCAACATGTGTATCGTTGTGACAGTTGCAATACAATGGACTTATCTTCGAAACACTTCAAGTAAAAGCGTCCCCATCCCAATGGGCTGTAGCAGGCCGTACACTGCGTGATGATGAAGTCTATTTCGCAATTTATCTCAGCAAGGTACACAACAGGCACGATTGGGAAGCATAAAAAATCTAGCTGCTGAGGAACGTCTATGGTATGGTTGTTAAAACGGTTAGACACATGAATGACAAGCAATCATAACACCAAACAAGCATGCGCGTAACCGAAGGTAGCATTGTTACAAGATATGCTACCATAAAGGGCATTTTCTCCTGAAAAGATTGATAACAGCCAACCAGCGGCCAATGTTATGGATTGCAGATAAAAATCGTCTCTAGCGTCCACGATCATGTTACTTATTTCAAAAAGCGGTATAAGTTAGGGTCTGCGAGTGCAAATGATCCTGCGAGCTTGGGATTATCAACCGATCAACCGATTCAGTAGAACGATCCGTCAGGAGGCAACTCCCCACTTTCTTCAAAGAAGGCGTCTGTCTCGGAGATGTGTTCGGTGTCCGTAGCTGCGGTATCTGGAAGGACCGTAGACGGGCGATACGGCTCAGGAATGTTGGCGAGACTGGACGTTTGCGATGGCGGGCGGACGAGCCCTGAAGATGATGTTGGCTGATATGGTGATGCGAGCCGCTCAGCTAATGTCGTTGTTCCAGCATCAATTGCGCCTCTTGGCCCGTGGGAGGTGGTGTATGCATGGGTTCCAGACCCAGTGCGCCGACGTTTTGCGGGAGGTTGGCTTGCTCCTGTGACTTCGTCGTCGGCAGAAAACTGAGCTGCGCGTTTGGCAAGCTTAGACGCTGTTGCATGTGGATTTTCGGTGGCATCGGTATCTGCTGGAATGGCCCGCGAGCTCGAAACAAGGGCCCGCCCAGGGCCGAAGCTGTATGTAGCGGCATCTTCATCAGAGCCATCCGTGGATGTCCATTCTCCTTCCGAATCGACGACTCCACCCATGATCATATCACTCCCATCATACTCTGCTTCGGCCTGATCCAACATCATGGAACTGGTGCCCTTTGGTGATAGTTTAGTAAAGAATGGGGATTCAACGTGGTTAAGGAGCTTACGGGTGAGTTCATGCCATCGCTGAAGTCGTCGTGACTTTCGACAAAGGCGTCAGTACCTTCATTCTCATCCTCTTCTCCTTCACCGAGCTCTTCGCTAACGGAGTGATCCGCTGCCGAGATCATTGTCAGTGTACTTTCTCTACCGGGCAGGTGATTGGAGTCCAAGTCAATTTCAGCGAGAGATGAGGAAGACGAACTGTCATCCACTTCAACGACAGTTCCCGTAACCGCGGTTGTAGGCAGAGAAGCAGCGGTTGTGACTGGTGGTATTGGTGGTGCAGTGATCGTTGGTACAGTCGCAATCGCAGGCAAAGGAACCACAGGCGTAGCAAGTGCTGCTGGAGGTACTACTGCTGGTCGTGGCCCACGAATAGTCCCTCCTCGAATGTTGGGCCAGGCTACCATCGTCCCATTTGGGCCATGAGCAGGATTGATGGAGCCCGGAGTAATGCCCTTCGTCGTGTTCAGGACGAGGGGGATTGGGGGAGTCGCATTGGCAAGGTCGCGGAGTATTTGAACTCTTGCTGGGTTAATCGCATTGTTGTAGTGGAACCTTCCTTTACCAAACCAGGATAACATGTGGTAGTGTCTGTGCCAGAACCTGCCAAGCATAGTTTGGATACTGTTCTGTAGCTTTAAGTCACCTTCCGGGGTACGGCCTGGTAATTCAATTCGCATGATCATGTCGTCCCAGGACATTCGTGGATCCATCTTCCGCCAAACATCGAACCGCCACAACTCTTCCCTGTAGGATATCTGTGTAGTGTTAATAAAGTGTAGAATGGGGTGACTCTGAGCTTACGCTGTCTGGCAAGATGGGAAAATTTAAAAGTGGTCTCGCCTGCTCTCCAACTCTGGGCCACCGCTCAAACATGGCCTGTTGGTTCGCATCAAATTTCTGCTGAGGTAGACCAACTTGCTTGAATGCCTCCCACGCTGGGGTGGGAAAGAGCATGTACATCACCTGGAGTCGTCAGCGAATGATTTGATCTAGGACTCGTCAAGAGAGACTTGCCTCTGGCCAATTGCCAATGTGAATATCACGTTGCCCGTACACGAATGCCGTAAAATCTGTTGGGGAGGGTCCAGTAGGGTGGAAGCGGGTATATGCTGTTTGTCCCCCTGGAGGGATGACATGATCTGTTAATGCGATGTACTCTGGGGTCTGATCCCAAGCTACGCCAGCGTTCAGAATGAAAGCAGCCATGATGAGCTTCGAGCTGATCGATAGTGTAATGTGTGGAGATGGAGGAAGTCCAGTGTGATCAAACTTGGTGAATCTAATTAGGTGTGTGAGAGCCGCCAATGTTAACGATTATGTTGATCCGTAATACAGTCAATCCAAAGTGTTATGGTAAAAAGGGGAATTAAACCGCTCCGCTAACAAATTTCAACATAAATGTGGAACAATAATCTCGAAGGGACCGTATTCATAGAGAGAAATCCTTCCTATCCTTTACACCATAGAACACTGCAAATAGCGCTGATACGAGGCATTCTCATGCACACAAGCCATAGACTCGATCAACACAGATCAGCGTGAGGACGAACGCGATGGTCCACAGCTATGTAACCCGAGCAAGAGATGGAATGGTCTCACTAGAATGCACTCAAATTCTTGAGGAAGGTACTACGTCTCGAAATAGCCACATAGAAGGCTCTCCGCAGCTGTTTGGTATATCAAGCTGATACTACTGGCCCGAGTCCAACCATTTCTCCATCAAATCAAGCTGAGGTTCTTACTAGACTTGGGTGAGAGTTCACAAAGCAGCTCTGTAGTATGCAGGACCATCCTACGTTATCATGCCACATGCGACTGAACTTCTTGATACGGGAGCGGCGAGGCGTTCAGATTACTCACATCTAAGGACATCAATTCCGGTGACGTTGATATTGCTGTATGGAACATACATAGCGAGCAGCGGCAGGTGCTGCACTGTTGGCACTTTGCGTGAGTCGAGGACCTAAGGTGATTGGTGAAAGCACTGTTTGAAAAGTCCAGGCTAACACAATCGATAAGGCGGCCAATATCTCAGGGAGATTGAGTGCATGCTCAGGTCTCTGCTTTCGTTTGCATGCACGAAAAGTTGAAGAGGTACGAGATCGCAAGTTGTGAAACCTTACCGGACTCACAGATCAGAAGTGTGTACTATATATATTTAAGACACATGTCCTTGAAGCCTAAGAGCTCGACCTATGACTCTTGATGTGGATGGCACGTGGATGGGTACAGACAAGGGGTGTCATATGGAGAATGCTCAAGCTCTATTTGCAACGTCGGGTGAAGGCCAGGTAGCTGACGTGATGCGTACACGACGTGAATGCTATGGATATGATGCACTGAGGTTAGAGCAGAATGCAAAATTTGTGGAGATGAATGAGCTGCCTTACTGGTGATTAGGAGTGAAGAGCGGAGGGCAGGTGAGTGACCGAACGAGTCTTATGATACGCAAGGCATGTGAAGTGGCGATGCCCACTTCATTGCATGATAGCGTGCTCGAGATATAGAAAATCGAATGCGACCAATCGAGGATCCAGACTGATCGCACACGCTTCCTACTCAGTTTTTCACAGCCTGTACAATCGCCCCAGCCGGTCCTTGATCCAGGCCATCAAGGGTGGCCATATCCTCTTCGCTCAGCTCAAAATCATAGACATCAGCGTTGGCCTGAATCCTACTAGGGGTGTCGCTTTTCGGCAACGATACCCATCCTTTCTGCAGAGAATACCTGATGAGCACTTGTGCCGTGGGTTTCCCATGCTTCTTTGATATCTTCACTAGAGTCTCGTCATGGGCCTTTTGGTTTCGTACAATTGGGCAGTAGGCTTCGATAATTATATTGTGTTTGTTGCAGTAGTCAACGATCGTTCGTTGCTGGTTCCATGGGTGTAGCTGGAGGACCTAAATTAGACAATGCATGCGGGAGTGGAGGACGTGATCAGCTCACCTCGATCTGATTCACATGCGGGGGCCAAATCCGTGCGTATGACTTCATCTCTTCGATGTGACCAACACCATGGTTGCTAACGCCGATGCTCTTGGCTCGGCCTTCATTCTCCAACTTCTCCAATGCCTGCCACATCTCCTTCCTTGCGGCCGGCCCGCCGCTTGGGGTATGGATCAAGAAGAGGTCTACGTATCCATTCTCTCCGTCGATTTTGTTTACACTGTCAAGACATTTCTTGTAGGTAGCATCGGGGCTGCCACCGCTGCTCATCACTTTAGTAGCGAGAAAGAGCGAGCTACGTGGTAGTCCCGACTGCCGTGCTGCTTCACCCATTTCAGACTCATTCTGATAGAATTGGGCGGAGTCTATGTGACGATAGCCGGCTTTAAGAGCCGTAAGGCAGGAATTGATGCAAACGTTGGGGGGTGACTGGTAGATGCCGAATCCAAGGCGAGGTATCTGGACCGATGAGTTGGGAAGAGTGAGGAGGTCTGTGAGGGTGAGTTTGGAGGGCGCCATGGCGGAAGAGCGATTGTAGTATTCCTCAGCGTCTGCGCGGCCCTTGTCTGTAGTCTGATATTGAGCAGGTAAAGGTTGGTGATGAGGGTGGATGTGTCTGGACGTCAGCCATCTATCAATATGCATATATCAAGAGGGGGCGGACAAGGCTTACTTTTGAGGACCTTGGACCATACCTTGGTCAATGAGCTGATATTCAAAGACTATGAAGTCTGTGACTGCTTGAAATCTTAGCAACTGCGGCTTTAATTATTCTACGGTAGGGTAGAGATAGAATATTCTACAGGGCTGATCGGATCTCTACGGCAGAGCATAAGTATGTCAGATCTATCTACAAAGTCTATCTCCACCACAGAGCGCCGACCCATTGAAATTCAACATCTCTCAGCCAAAATGATATCAATGCTATCATTGCTCGAATTAGGTTGTAAGCTTGCGGTTTACGGTGGAGGATATGAGTTAGTGTCATCGCCTCTAACCTTAGAACTAAAGAGTTCGACATAGTCAACGTCGAAATCCATCAAATCGATTACTTTCCAGACTGGTCTTATTAATGCCATGGCTCCAATTACCAGCACATCTGAACGTGCTTGGGTCACATTGCTGACTCGTTCATCGTACCTCCCAGGGGTCATCACCCTCATCCATAGTCTCTCTATTCAACGTACCGCATATCCTCTCATTGTACTAGTCACACCGTCCCTACCAGCGTCTTCAGTGCGCGCCCTCGAGCTCGAATCAACCCAGAATGCCCTCCTAAAAGTCCACCCAATTGAGCCACTATTACTACCGAATAATTCGAAGACCACTCTCATCGCTTCACGCTTCGAAGATACATGGACCAAGCTTCGTGCGTTCCAGCTCACATCCTACGAAACTTGTGTGTTCCTCGACGCAGACATTACAATATATAAGAATATGGATGACATATTTGATATCAAACTTCCGGAAGATAATTGGATTGCTGCGTGCCATGCTTGTGTGTGCAACCTAGACCACGACAGCTGGGCGCCTGCCAACTGGAACCGTGACAATTGCGCATATACTCCGCTTCAACACCCGTCAGCGCTCGATACCGGAACACCAGTACCTCCGTCGTCGTCTCCACCAGACACATACGCTCTCCTCAATGGTGGCGTCTTCCTCTACCATCCTTCCGATGCTCTCTGGCAAGCTATGCATCATCACTTTCTTACGTCTTCCGAATTGTCAGCCTATCAATTCCCGGACCAGGACTTTCTTGCTTTGTTCTTCTGCGGCAAATGGCGCTCCCTTTCATGGAAATACAACGCGTTGAAGACCATGAGGCAATGGCACACAAACATTTGGCAAGATGACGAGATCAAGGGTCTACATTATATTGTCGATAAGCCTTGGGAGAAGAGAGTGGCAAGCGATGGTATTGGTGGGCATTTGGGAAGAGATGGTGATACTCATACTTGGTGGTGGAATGTATGGGACGACTGGAGAGGCCGCAGGGAGAGCGAGCTGACAAAGATCATGGATTCCTTGGTTGCGCCCCCATTGGATAGAGAAGCCGACAGAACACAGTCGGAGGACAACAAGGTGAAAGGTCTCCCAGTCCCAATACCCGGATCTTCAGGCTCGGTGTCTGCCTAAGACCCTCAGTGGCAGCTGCTTTGGCTGGCCAACATTGGTCTTCGATAGGAGTCTTGGAAATTTATCTTGACTTGTCCCCCCAATCTCCCCATCCCGTGGCTGGGATACCTTACGTTCATCTACCCTGAATCTTTGGAGGTGACTTATATCGTTCTTGAGTCAAGTCAGAGACTAAATGTTCGCAGAGATCCTTAACTTTATCAATATCCACCCTTATTGCTATCACCACCAGCATATCTAAGCTACCTCGGAATTTTGCGTACCCATGTATGTAATTATATCTTGGAGGCTCCCAGGCCCAACTACAAACCCACTACCAAACCCACTTCCGTGTTCCTATATTCCTTGATTTCCTTGAGTGAACGCCTCATACTCATGTGCCATTGTACTGAATCTAGGAGATCGATGCTAGAAGAGGATTCATCAAGTGTTAAAGGCATCTTCGCTATTTCTTCAACGTTCAAGTCCTTACGTCTGTCGCAAATCGCGCATCAATGGCTATCGCAAAATGTGTGGACGCGACAAAGCGCACAGACGCATCAGAATACGATTTCATCACAAACCCGACATTGTGGAGCTCTCCCATTCGGACTTGGAAGAACATCATCAAGCACGGTCTTGACGGTCAAGCTGTACCAAGACCTGCGATTTTGCATCGACCCTCTGTCTGGTCCTTAACATAGCAATGCACATAAGCAATGTGTTCCTCTCAGTCTTCCTTGCCTCGTACACCTTGTGCATTACAGCAGCTGCACTATCTCAATCAAGCCCCGTAACCGACGAGCACAGTTTCCCAAACTCTAACCGAGGCAACGTCAAAAGAGTACCTGTGCCACTCGCGACCACTGTACCTTTTGCATACAACAATATCCTCTTCGAATTCACAGTCTTTGAAGACCCAATTCCCAAGGATGAAGTCGAAAAGGTCTTAAAGAGCGCGGATGAAGCAATCGCCGACCTCGTCAAAGACAGTCCTTTCCAAAAGATCTCAAACAATCGATTCGAACACCGCGCACCGAATGGCGACACTCTGGTATCGATTCAAGCCAAAATGGGAAAGGAGATAACATGGGCACAACTATCTCACGTGTTACAGGGTCTATCTCGATTCATGATAGGGATGGGAGCTCGAGAACAGCATTGTCGGGTATTGGACTTCACCATTGCTATTGTAGGGATGGGACGAGTCGGCTTTGGGGTAATAAGGTACTTCCCTCGCGACAAGGATCAAGCCCTAAAAAGAAGCATCATGCCGGCATCAAACGCATTCCTCAACAAAACGGTACTCTATTCGCTCAATGGAAGCAGCTCTTCATCAGCCTCTACAGCTGACCCACTGCCACTCCCATGGCCCATCCCGAGAACGTCTCTCCTGTTGAGCTTTCACTTTCTTGGTATGCCCATCCCAGAACAGAACGTTAAAGCAACGCTCCAGGGTGCAATAGCGGAGGTTCGCCCTTGGTCAACCAGTGAAGATATGGATGATGCCATGCAGAATGACGCTTTCGATTGGACGCTTCCGCTAAATGGTGATGGTACTAGGACTGGTGTCACTGTTCTGGCTTATCACGGTTGCGTGATAACGTGGAAGCAGCTCTCTCAGATACTCTTTGGACTTTACCAATTCACCACTGCATTAGATGTCGATGGTAGGCAGCATTTCCACGTTCTAGGGTTTAGGATTATCAACCAGTTCAACGTCAAGATCGGTCTCGGAACTCTGTCATACTATCCACGAAGACTTACTAATGTGGAGCGAAGGGCAAATGTTGCTGGCCAGGACTATTCACAACATTCCACATTAACATCGCCTGCTCTCGCTCCCGGACCAACTCAAATACCCATACAGTGGCCTGTTCGCGACACAAGTGTCGTGCTCGACTTCAAATACCTCGGCCAAGATATTCCAAGTCCTCAAATTATCGAGACCCTTAGTAATGCGCAGATGTATATAATGCATGCTGTCCGCGAACAACCAAGTGCTCCTATTGTTACCAACAGATTCCATTTCAAGCCCCCGAGGTCGAATGTGTACATCAATGTTGTTACGACTCAATATGGACGCATTTCATGGCTAGAGCTCAGCCAAGTGCTATTTGGTGTGATGCAGCTCTGTGACCACGGGCATCACCAAGTGCTGGTATTTGATATTGACATTAGGGGTGCGAGGGCAGGTTTTGGTACATTGTTATATGTTGATCCCGAACCTTCAGATGTGCTGGAAAGGCGCATGGTCAATGGAACCCTAACAATGCCCAATCTCATTGATGGTTCATCTTCGATCCCATATAACATACCGAATACCAAAGACTATCTTGATTTCAACACATTTGGCAGCTCCATCCCGAGTTCGAACCTCCTCGAATTCTTACCTTTCATTCTTCGTGACATTTCGGAATTTGTCCAAGGGCTACCCGATGCTCTAATTCCTCGCAACCGCTACGTACACGATGATGAATCTGGTATATCAATCGCAATCCTCCCGTCCACCTTCCACCAGATGACTTGGTTGCAACTGGATAAGATTTTGACGGGCCTCATGTGCTTCGTGACTGGAGTAAATCCTCAGCGAGGTGGCGATCTTAGGACTCATTTCCAGGCATTAGAATTTAACATCATCATGCAAGGGCAGGGCTACATTGGTACTGGTATCTTAGGTTACAAGGCTCCGCGTAGGGTGAAGGTGGAGAAACGAGATGCAATTGGCAAGGAGTCTGTCCTACGTTCGCCAAGCGCAAAGACCATCCCTGGTGTTATTCATCCCTTACACAATACGTCAGCCCGTCTGTCCTTCACCAACTTCGGTTCATCGATACCAGCCAGAGGGGTTAATCAAGCCATCGTTAGCGCTCTCGAGAGGTTGAAGATACTTGCTGAGCTAACACCTCAACGCCCAATCACAGAAAACCTCTTTCAACATATTGAAACGCGATCTGACGGCGAAGGATTTGAGGTCATTGTGTATGGGTCCACTCGTGCCAAGAAACCCATTGGATGGATGCTTTTATATCAGATATTGAGTGCGCTTAAAGAGTTCATAAATGGACATGGACCGCTGTCAACCAGCCATGGAAGGTATCGCCAGGAATTAGAATTCGATATCATTCTACGGGATGCAGGCAAGGTGGGTGCTGGAGCTGTGCGACACTTCTCCAGCAGAGAAAATCTGAGTCAACGGTCCTTGGCCAACACCAACCTTCCACCCCCACCACCTGCCGTTGCCAGCCAAATCAATTCGAATGAAACGTCCTTAGTATCCGGTATTCCATTTCGTGTCCGTGATACGCCTATTACTCTCGTCTTAATCCCTCTCGATACCCCGGTCTTAGCCCAGCAGGTGCTTGCGATGCTTCTAAAGGCTCGCGCAAAGATCGCCAGTTCGCTTGTGCGACGTCCGAACAGTCGAGTGCCCAGGAATTGGGTCGAATTCAGTACCGCTTCAGATTTCGGAGGTGGACAGACTTCAATCATTGTACATGCATACAGCGGTCAAAACCTGACCTGGTCCATCGTTGATGACGTGTTCGCGGGTCTGACAGATTTTCTAACAAGAGGACCAGGCGCGTATCGACCATGCCTTCGTTTTGAGGTTGACCATGAGGAAGTTGGTAGGATTGGATTGGGCACAATGTGGTATACTCCTGGTAGCCATATGATATCCGAGCGGGACGTGGCTCCAGTCAGAATCATTGGAACAGCCGCCTCGGAATCTGTAACCTCTGAATTACACAGCAAATCGCTACACCTAAAAGAAGGCCGCTCGATTGAAAACGCGTCATTGCCATACCTTGACCAGTCGGATATTCGCTTCCCAATCATTGGCACAGACATTACCCTGGTCTTCACCAAGCTCGGCGTGACGAAGATCCCCATAGACACCGTCAACGACCTCTTTCACGCTGTCACCGAAGACATTCAGTCATCCATAGCCACGAAATCAAGCAGCGCCATACCCGACCCCTTGTGGTACTTCAAAGTCGGAAGCGCCAGTGGCGGCGCCACCCTCTCCCTCAGCATCTACACACGTACCATCCACAAACTAACATGGATCCAACTGCGCAAGATCCTTTCCGGACTACAGCTCTTCATGTGCGCCCAACGCTCCCCACTAAACTTCGACATCGACATCGGCACCGACGTCGAGGTCGGCAAAGGCTTGATCTGGTACTCGCCCCCACGGCCCCTCAAAGTTACTCAAAGAACCCTCCCCTCACATCAACAACCAACAAAATCCACCCTCACCCTCAGCCTCCCGAACCCAATTCCAATCCCCTACTCTATCCCTTTCACCTCCATAACCCTCAACATCTACCTCTCCGGCGCCGCCATCCCGCGCGCCAACTTCTCCACCTTCCTAACCAACGGCCTCCAACACATCAACCCCAACGCTACCATCACCCCCACTGCTCCGCTCCGAAACAACGTATACGTCTACAATGATGAAAACGAGAGCGCCTTAGCATTCAACTATATCGGCTATACAGATACTAGATTTCTGACGTGGGAGCAGTTGAGGTGGGTGCTACGGGGGCTGTTGGCGTTTGGGGGGGAGGGGGAGGAGCATTGTAGGGGGATGGCTGCGGAGATCGATATTGGGCAGGAGAGGTTGGGAGTTATTATCTTGTGGGGTTTTGAGGGGAGGTGGGCTGGAGGAGGGTGAGGGTAGGGGAGGATGAGCAAGAGCAGGGGGCTGGCAGAAGGGGAATGGAAGATATGAGGAGCAGGGGGAGAATAAGCAGGGAGTTGAGGGAGGAAGAGAGACAAGGGAGAGATGGAGTATGTGAGGAGATTAAAGCAAGAGCAGGGGAAGTGGGAAGAGGGGAGGAATAAGGGGAGAATGCGGGATTGATGAGACAAAGCAAGAGCAGGGGAATTAGGAAGAGGGGAGGAGTAAGGCGAGAGAAGGACGGATGAAGATATGAAGCATATGCAGATGCAGAAGCAGAAGAAGGAGTGGAAGAAACCAAAAGAAACGGGAAAAAGAGGTAGGGAAGCCAAGATCTATAAAGACGATCAGCCATACCAGCTCATCAGACAGACAATTAACATCTCTGAAACAACATCTACCTTGATCTCATCTCTGCAGTGTCCGTACCATGTAATTCCGGCTATAACAGCGTACGTGACCTATGTTAGAGAGGTACGCTGATATATAGGAAGTCTTTGACTTCTAATAGATTGATATAGCTGTAACAATTACATCTTATATAGATTTAGGGGGAAGGTATTTTTGTGTTTAGCGCCGAGGTTTGTTAAGAGTTGGGGAGAGAGTGGGCTGGCTGTTGTACGAGGAAAGGGTGATTGGAGTTAGTATGGTATCATAAGCTGGTCAATTGCTTTCTTTAAACGTAGTTATCTACCTTGAAGAGCGCGAGTATGGAAGCGGATATCTACACTGCAAAAGTCCTCATGGGGTTGAGCCTAGAGGTATGTAGCTACAAACGGCACAGTATGTGATCCCGGGCTTGACACAGGGCATATCATAGCACAGTCCACAGCAGCAGAGATCCGAAAAAGGCATATTTATAGCACACATCATGTCATTTTGTAGCAATGGAGATCCGAGAACATGTACATATCACACATCACTCACATCCCCCCCAATCATCGCCCGCTCCACCCATCCCCAAATCTTCTCAAACAGCTCTTCATCAACGGGACGTACGTCCCTCATCACACTCACCGCCTCCTTCGTCCTTTCCATAATGAAGGCTACACAAGCCTTCGCTTCTCCCTTTTCTTCTCCCCCTCCGTATTCTTCCCCCTCTTCTTCTCCCTCTGCCTGTACGCTATGGCTAGCATCATCGCTAGCATACGCATCTTTCCACAGCCCGAGAAGTTTTCGAGCGGGGTGTTCGGCATTCTCTCCTCTCAAGCTATCGAGTCGGGCGACCCATGTGGCTGGCGGGAGGATGTCGAAGTCTGGGTAGAGCTTGAGGAGCCAGGAGAGGAGGGAGGTCCAGGTGGGGTGGGTGGCGGGATTGAGGATGTGGTAGACGGGGGTTTGCTGGGAGGTATTAGGCTTGACTTCTGAGTAGGCTGGAGGTTGGGAATCGTCAGGCATGGCAATCTCCATGATTGCTTGGGCTGCGATATCAACGGGGAGCCAGTCGAGGGCGTCTTTCAGATCTGGTAGGCTTTTCGTAACGCTCACGCTGCTGAGCATCAATGGCCATGCTTCCGTTACGTTCCAGATGCCGCTCTCGGTATCCCCGCATAGCTGTCCAATTCTCAGTACAGAGATGCGATCCCTCAGTGTTGTTGTGAGATGTGCTTGCTCGCAGATAGCTTCAGCTACCCATTTCGAGCGGGAATAACCTAGTGGCGACGCGGACTCCGGGTCTTGTGATATTTCCTCAGGAATGGGAGATGTGACGTTGGGGCCTAGCACGCTGGCTGTAGACGAGCAGAAGATGAAGCGAGGTGGCGAGGGATGGGGAGAGGCCAGGGCGAAGGTGATGAGGTTTCGGAGGCCCGCTATGTGATCTGTCACGAAGGAGGAGAGGCGCATGGTGAAGTTCACGGCCCATGCTGCGTGGATGACGACTGTAGCCTGGCTGGCAAGGGAGGTATAGAAATGAACATCGTCATTAGGGGGGTCCAAACCCAGGCGTGAGTCTGCTAGGTTGCAAGGGTGGCACGTTATTCTCTGTGCAGCAAATTTTTTCTCCAGAGGCGCCTTGTTTCGGGCTTTCAGTGACCTGGACACTCTTGCCCTAGCAGTTGTGGAGTTGGCGGCGCGCACGAGACAGTGTATCTTGGAAATGCGAGGGGATGCGCGAAGCTGGTCTAGAATGTGGGCTCCTAGGGCACCGGTTGCCCCAGTCAAGATCACCACGTCTCCTTCAAGTACAAGTTCCGAGAAATCATTCGGCAGCTGGCTGACACTAGCTGATCGTGCAGATGTGGCGGGCTTGAATGTGCTGTATTCTTTGACTAAGTCCAGCATCTCCCCTATTTCGTTTCCAGTCTCAAATTTCCCACCATGCCGCGTGGTGAGAATGTATTCGGCAATCTTTTGAATGGTTCCACAGTCATAGACTATGTTTAGAGGTAGCTTGGGAGCATTGGCGGGTAAGAGCAGGATCTGAAGGGACGCTCTGATTTGCATGCATGCTACTGAGTCAACTCCGAACGAGAAAAGGTCCGCGTCCCGAGGGATAGACTTGATTATACCAATGGCTCCCTTGACAATCTCAAGTACGGTAACAGCCACGTTCTCGTCAGTGAAAATTGCAGGGGACTTGCCATTCGTGGAAGGATTGGCGCCATGTTCGTAAGCGTTCCTGATTACCGTACCATACTTCTTTTCTGCGGCAGCGCGCATTGTAGTGCCTTTGCTACTCTTCTCAAGACCCGGGGCATCTTTAGGCATGACTACCAGCATTGATCTTGATAGCCTAGTGTGTGCCTGGCTTTCAGAATTCAGGTTCCCTACCATAGGCCAGACAGCGTCTAATACTTCCTCACTGGTCATATCAGCGGAGATGGTAGAACGAAACAGCAGTGCGCCCGGGTATTGCTGGCCATTACCGAAGATCAAGCATTCGTTAAGGAATCTAGAATATGCAATTGCAGCTTCGAGAGGTGCTGGATCAAATTTCTTGCCGGTGACTAGTGTAAGTTGCGAATCGGCACGGGAATGGTATCTCCAAGCATCCTGTATTGTATGATGTCTCTCGAATAGGTCCGCCGTAGCGTAGGACCCATCATCGCGATTCCGTTTCGCCATGTGCGGCCATGTAGGCCGCATGATCAGCTCCGATAATCCACTTGGTTGAGGCTCAAAGAACAGATGGGGTGATCCATTGCTTCTTAGATATGACCATTCTATGTCCAGTGTATAGTCTCGGTTCGAAGACATGACGAAGCCACACTCCGCACTACCAAATCGGGATACTAGGTTGACACCATGCTGAACAATTTCATCACCCACGTTCGGAGATAATGCAGCACCGCCGACTCCTACAAGGGTCATCTGCCGTAGGCATTCGTATCCGCCGGGTACTGCAACAATCATGTCCAGAACATAAGGCACGGATGAAAAGTATGTCACTTTTCCAATACCGTACGCATGATAAGCATCTCCGGCGCAGTTTAGCGAATTGAAAACGTTGGCAGCAGTGACTGGTATGTCACGGCCAGGGAAGAGCCATATCATTGCCCCACTCGTCCATGATCGGAAGCAGTCAGCTATGCCGCCGTGGTAGAGAGGTGTGGTCGTGAACGTTGCTGTCTCGCTGTTACTCTCGGTCCACGGAAGCACCCCTACGGCGGCGCGATGGGTCTGAGGAATTGGTTTCGGTAGCCCGGTCGATGTTCCGGACGTGTGGTGCAGATAGGCAACGTCGGTCTCCAATACTGACCAAGTTTTCGCAAGGGACCCGAAGAACTTGTTATCCCGGATGATCTCGGGCATGCAGATTGGCTGTATCGCCGTAGCTTGATGAAGGGACTCGCATGCTCCTTTGGCAAGATCAAGGTGATCACGATGTGACAGTAGTACAGAAACCTGGCACTCCCTACAAAGGTGGGCTACAGCAGGAGGCTGACATTGAGGTCTGGAGTGTCGAACATTGTATTAGCGTGCTTCCAGGATAGATCCTTGACTTCGACGTACGCAATCAGGAGCACTGAGTAACCGCATCTCATGAGTCCAAGCCAGGCGAATAGAAACTCTTCCGAGCTAGGACATAGTAGTCCAATGGTTCTGCTCGACCTACTATCCGAGAGGAGTTGCTCAAAGGCATGGGCGTATGCTATTGTTTGGCGTCTTAGATCATGAAAGGCTTTCGTCATCCGTCAACTTGTGAGATCTGGAAGTTTCTGGACCCCACGTACAGTTTATCTTGTAAGTCCAATAGCCCTTGCCTCCGCTCTGTGGCGGTACAGGAAAGCCGACAGCTGGGCTTTCTGGAATGTCTCGAGCTTGATGGTCGATGAACTCATTGATGGTCTTCCACGTGTGCGGCTTTGACTTGTTGAATTCTGCAGCTTGGCCCAAGGTGCAGATGAAATGATTGATCTCAGCCGTGGTCGGGGACCTTTGTTTAGAGTTGTCTCCCATCTCGAAGTAAAACAAGGCAGAGACGGAGTGTCGTGCTAGGGGTGAATGCTTGAGTGAATATCACAACCACATGTGAGACTTCTGTTTGAAACGGTTAGCGTGTTTGGTTGGCTGTCGTGAGCCGCCAAGCAACCTCCATAACGTAATTTGGTTTACACAAGGACTCTGTTCTTTACTGCGTATCAACCTTTCATATGACTGCCACCAATCTCATGCCACTTGAATTCGTGAATTTCGATGTTAGGCGTAGGAGATATGGCTGATAGCGTGAAATTGACGTAGCTATGCGCCGGAAGCTGGCCCCGTGTGCCTTAGGAGCTTGGCGACCAAGAGACCCCCTAAGGAGCCCCGCAGCACCTTTAGGTTCGAGCCACAAGTCTTCATAGCGTCCAAGGAGGGAGGGGCTCCATGGTCGGATTCTAGGGGCGTAGCGCCTGACGAGCCCCCCAGCTCCTCATCGCACCGGGATGGCAATTTGGTGTTGGGTAGTATTGGGTACGGCGCAGAACAGACTCCTCCTAAAGGACAGGCCCCTTGTACGCCCAGAATAGTACTACGTATAACTACGTAGCAATAGAGATATCACCTGATGTATCTGCTGTGCTTGTTCCGCCTGTAGACGCTGTCGCTATCCCTGTGACGCTGTTGCTAGGTGCGAGAACGAGGGCATTGAGGGAAGAGACACGAGCACCACCATTGGATCAGCGCCAATAGTAATCGAACCTGTTCTCTAATGTATGCACCGCAAACGATGACAGTTAGTGATAAGGGAAAAACTCTTCAGCGCTTCAGGTAATTCTATGGTTTTTTGGCATTGCCGACCACACATGCTTAGAGATTTCGTGACATCGTCAATATTCTACCACTTCGCAGGTAGCTGTTGTTAATCGCCAAAGTTGTACGGGATTACGTATAAAATCCTCTTATTAACTGATCTCCCTTTTTGTTAGAGGTCAGTTAGAAAGGCGCCTCTTTACAAGTACTAAAGGACGAGCAAAGTAGATAGCTAGCAAAATGGCTTCTATTCAGTTTTATAGTAAATTCTAGAAGAGCTATTATAGGAAAGAACGGGTTATTAGGAATACTTAGTAATTACTTATTTACCCTTTTTAATAATCTTATAAAGAAATAATAGAAAGAGCCTTTAATCCCCCCTTATTTAAAAAGACTTTATATTTATATAAAGTTATATCCTACTACTAGGTAGTTATAAGATAGGTATTACTACTAGTATTATTATTACTACTAGTAGTATTCTTATTCCTATTTATAACGTAGTAGTATTATTATAGAGAATAGAGGTAAAGGAAAGAGATATAGTAGTAAAAAAACTCCTATTAATATTATTAAATAAAGGTTATATTTATATTTATATCTATATTTCTATCTCTACTATCTAGTTACTTAGAGTTAATAAGAGTAACTTATATCTAGCTTATTAAAAAGGAAATTATAACTTATAAAAGAAAACCTTATTCTCTATCCTAGACTAACTGTTTTTCTAGTACTTAGGGGTAAATTTTAGTATTAACTTAACTTACTAAACTACTAATAGCTAGCTTATTACCTGTATAAGTTTAGTATTATATAATAATTATAAAATTAGCTTTAAATAGTACTAATATAGTTAGTCTACTCTATCCTATTTACTATTATATTTCTAGCCTTTTAATATTAAATATTATTCTATCTTATACTCTCTATATTATTATATATATATCTTTTACTAGGGTTACCTATCCCTTTACCTTCTAATTAAAGTCTATCTACTTCTATATAACTTTAAATAGTATACCCTTACTAGCGTAAATTAGCTAAGTATATCCTATTAAATAACCTACTTAGTTACTACCTTTATTAGTAAACTAGGAACCCGTAGGCCGTATAGAAAATCCGAAGCTAGAAAATCCGCTAAAAGCGTATTTTCCAGGTAAAATACTAGAAATAAATAGGAAAATTATAGATTTTTTTTATTCTAGCCTAAAAGTCCTAAATATAGAAAATCTGGATTTAAGGCCTTAAATCCGTGATTTTCCTCTAGTACTAGGAAGAAATAGGAAGCTTACTAGAGTTATAATAGCTACGTCATTAACGCTAGCGTAATATAGGTTTTAAATATAGTCGATTCATATAATTTATATACGCGTAGAGTACTCCCCCTAGCCTAGCCCCGTATTCTATACCTATATTACGCCTACTATTAATTCTTACTAAGTACTAGTACTATTAATTATTAATAAGACTTAGTTACTTATTATAACTACCTAGTTAGTACTAGCTCTATATAGTTATTATATTATAGCTAATTAGTAGGACTTATCCCCTATTAGTCCTATTACCTAGTATTTCTAGAAATTACTAAATACGTATTTAGTAACTTATAGTATTATTCCTAGCCCTAGGGCTGATATATAAGCCTAGCTAGTTATATATAGAAAATACGTATATTTCTATAGTATACTAGCTTCCTAGTTTACTAATATTTAACTCTTTTAGAGTTTTTATTATTTAATAGAAGTTATTTAACCCTATCTTTTCAAGTATTATCTTCCTCCTCTTTATATATAAAGTAGAAAATAAGTATATATATTATATCTTAGTACTTTTAACTATATTATAATTAATATTATTAACTCTAAGTACCTTTCTTTTATATAAGAAGGCGTATAGTCTTATTTCTTTCTATATAACTAAATTTTAATAAAGCTCTTAGCTTTAAATAGCCTTATATAAAGATTAACTCTTATCTCTTAGATCTCTCCCCTTTATACTACTATCCTAGTATAGCTAGAGATATCCTCTTAGTATTCTAGCTACCTTTCTTTCTACTTCTTCTTAGCCTACCTTCTAATCTTCTTAAGGGTAAAGCTATCCCCTCTTATAATTCCCTTACTTCTAAGACCCTAGACTACTAGCCTAGTATTAAAATAAAGGTTTAATAAGATAGATTTTATACTTAATAGCTAGAGATATATAAATACTAAAATTAGAATAGGCTCTACTTTAAAAGTATATATAAGGTAGAGGGATTAGAAGGAGTATATTCTTAAAGAGCTAGTATAAGTAGACTAACTATTTTTTAGTACTTAGAGGTAATTATAGGTATTAATCTAATTTATTAAACTACTTATAACTAGCTTATTATCTATATAAGTTTAGTATTATATAATAATTATAAATTTAGTTTTAATTAGAACTAATACAGTTAGTCTAATTTTATAAGTATAAGATTAGTATCTTATTCTTATCTTAAGTAAAGGCTTAAGAGCTAAGTATACCTAGATATTAAAGCTACTTAGCTTAAGAGGTTTAAAAGGCTTAATATTTAAGTAGCTTAAGCTAGTTAAGTTAATACTCTTAATATAAATTCCTATATTTATATAAAGGGTAGCGGTACGCGTATATATTATCTAAGTCTACGTATAACTCTTCTAAGTCCGCGTATACCTTATTCTAATACGCGTATACCTCCCTCTATTTAACCTAGTAGTTAGCTAGCGGAGGTATTCTAAATAGTTAACTAAGCTTACCTAAGTAATATCTAAGTAGTATAGTAGAAGACTATCTACTCCTTAGTACTTTATACTTCTATTATACTATCTTAATAGTAATAACTACTTAGCGTATTATAGATAGATTATACTTATAGTATATATATTTCTATACAGAGTCTAACGGGCTAAACCTCTTTAAAATCCGTCTATTAGTAGGAAAGTTATAGGTAATAGTATAATATAATCTGCTAGTAGCCCCTAAGCTAAATAAGGGGAGGTATATATGTACTAACTACTAGGATAGGATATACGCGGACTAGGACGGGGTATACGCGTACTACCGCCTTATATAAAATAGTAATATTTTATTATAAATAAGAGCTTTATAATTAACTTATATTATCTCCTTTATATAACTATTTCTTTAACTAGGTACTAAATATTATCTAAATATTAAACTAGCCTAGTAAAGCTTACTTTATTTAATCCTTAATACTCCTCTTTATAAAGAACTAACTTAGGTTAACTTAAAGCTATCTTCTTTAAAGGTAGGTAAATAAGAGAATTCTAATATCTAAGAGAAAGTCTTAATAATAATAATAATATAGACTTAGTAAAGAGTTATATAAAGAAATTATTATAATAACTTAGTATTATTAAGTAAGGTAAAAGTAAAAGACTAATAGATTCGTTAATACTATAAAGATAGTAATTATAGTATTAGTTTTAATAAGTATAAATTCTTCTTTAAATAGTTAATTAGTATCTTATAAAGAGTTTAGTATTTAATAGAAGTTAGTTAAAATATTTTTACTACTATTATTAAGAAATATAACTCTAATTAATAGTCCTATTAATTTATATATAATTAATAATTAGTTATAAAGAAGAAGTCTCTTATAAGATTAATATTTAACTTATAAAAGGCTTTAATATCTATAACTACTAAAATAGTAAGTAATTACCTAATTTATAGTATTAGTCTAAATTAGACTAACTGTATTAGTACTATTTAAAACCGATTTTATTATTATTATATAATACTAAATCTATATAAGTAATAAGCTAGCTGTAAGTAGTATAATAAGTCGGGTTAATACTTAAAAAGTACCCCTAAGTACTAAAAAACAGTTAGTTTAGTTTAAATAATCTATAATAAAATACTAGTATATTCTAGATAATATATAAAAAGAATTTATTTAACCTAAATACTATTAAATTATACTAGTAGTAAATAGAATAGTATACTACTTATAAAGCTATTAAATAATAAAGGTAATTCTAATATAAGTCTAAGTATATTATAAAGAGTTTAAATTAGAATATTTATATATTTAAGCTTAGATAAAGTATCTTTTATATTATATTACTAAGGTTATTAAGTTAAGAGGTAGAGATAAGGATTAAAAAGATAGAGATAGGGATAAAGATAAATAAAGTAGTTTAAAGCTATATATTATTGAGAAGTAAAAGTAAAGATATACCTAGTATACTTATAGTACTAGATCTAGTAATAGTAAGTTATATAATATCTAAGTAGTATTTAATATAAGAGGTAGATAGAATAAGGTAGTTTAAAAAAATAGTAGTTACTACTTATAAGGGTACTACGTAATAATATAGCTATTAAGTACTATAAACGGTGCGTATACGTATATATATAGAACTCTCTATTCTTATTAATAGTAAGACTAATTACTACCCTTTCCTTTAAGGGGAATTTCCTCCTCTATATACTATAAGTAAAGGGGTAGCGTAGTACTATTATATACTATAAACGCTACGTTAATAGTAGTATTATATTCCTAACTAGTCCTTATAATTATCTCCCTATCTAGGCTCTTAGGCTTTAAGAGCGTAAAAAGTTATAATTTATAAGAGATACTCCCTTAATAGTAGAATATAACTCTAATAAGAGTATAATAATATTAATTAATTATAAGGCCCTTTAAGCTAAGCCTTAAGGAATATATAGTTTTATTAAATTATAATAATTATAGATAATACTCCTATATATAATCCTTATATTATAATATATTCCTATTATATTTCCTATTATTCTTTATTAATTTATTATAAAAGTAGTTAGAAGTCTTAGTATTTTAAAGTAAATAGGAATTTATTACTATTAAGGGTTTATTAAGTACTTAAGGCGTACCTCCTTTATATAACTTTAATATTATTCTTTTAATTATAATATCTTTATTTTTTATTAATTATATTAAGTCCTTTTTAATTCTTATTTATATTATTACCCCCTCCGCGCCTTATTATACCTCCTTATAATCTTACTAGTTACTTTATAAGTAATCCTTAGTAATAAATTTACCCTTATTATTAATTAAAAAAAGAGTACTATTACCCCCTCTACTTATAATAGTACATAACCTCCTTTAGTAAGTCGCTTATAACCTATCCTTATATTATCTTATATAATATACCTTTAATATACTATATTTTAATTTAAAGAGTTATAAGTCTAATACTTTTAATTAAAGCTTTACTTACTTTTTTAGTAATATACTCTATATACGCGCCTCCCCTAGCTTTATAAGGTATAACTATTATAAAGATCTTAATATTAAATATTAATAAGAGATTCCTACCTCTACTTATTATACTTATACGCGCCTTCTTTAGTCTTTAAATATTATAACTACTTTAGATACTAGCTTTAACCTCCCTTAGCTTACTAGATTCTAGTAAACCTTTAATAGGCTTATTTAATAGTATTATTATTACCTTTATAACGCCTCCTCTACCCCCTTTACTACTATTACTTCTACTAGGGTAGACCCCGCTATTACTATCTATATTATAGATACCCTTAAGGGTATTCTTAATATCCTTTACTAGCGTATATATATTACTATATCTCCCCTTTTAAAGCTCTATTAAAGCCTTATTAATATACTATAAAAGCGTCTTCCTCCTATTATAAAGGAAGAAGAAGAGGATAAAGAGGATAATTCTATTACTAGTAGTAGTAATAATAATAGGCCTAATACTACTACTAGTATAATATAATAGCCCTCTCTTATAACGCCCTTAGTAATCTAGTTATATTAGGTATCTTTTCTTTTTTATTAATAATAATAGAAATTATTTCCCCTCTTATATAATATAAACTTTATATCTTAGGGTAATCCTACCTAAATCTTTTTAATATATCTAGTATATTAACTAAGTCCTACTTACATAGCTATTAATTATAATTATAAGATTAACCCTTTTACTTTATTAAATACTAAGGTTTATTATAGGAGATTTTATAATTAAGAATAGCCTTAACTTCTTATTTATCTTTATTATTTATAAGCTCTACTTACGCGGCTTTTATAATACTCTTACTATTACCTTAATATAACTTTATAAGTAAGATATAAAAGATATTATATAGATAAAAGGTATTAAGTAGTTATAACTTATACGCCTAATTACTAATATAATTAAGGACCTTAAAAGGCTTTAAATAATATTATAATAGTTTTTTAATTACTTATATTAATCTAATATACTTTATATTTAATAAGATATAATTACTTATATTATATTATCTTTACTTTTATTATTTATTTATATACTCTACTTATATAACTTATACTTAATATAAGTACTACTTTAAACCTTCCCTTTATTTTTAAAGTAATTTAACCCTTTTTTATATTAATAGGACTTCTCCTAATAATAGCTTTAAAAGCTTTATATCTAGCTTAAGTAAGTAGTTATAAAGTACCTTATATAGAGGTAGCCTAATATTAATATACTTTATATAATTATATATAAACTCTATTAAGTAAAGTAACTATACCTAATTATCTTATCTCTAGGTAGAATAATAGTATAAATACTACTTAAGCGTATTATTCTATCTCTCTATTTAACTATTTATTTAAGGATAGAAAGTAGTATTAAGCTTCCTTTTTTATATTAATATAATAATATATAACTACTTAAGAGCTACTTATAAATACTATCCCTTAATTACTAATAATACCTTCTAACTAATTAAACTTTAAGAAGATTTTATAGTATAATAGGTTAATAATATTAATAGTATTAACTATCTTTATAATAGGTAAATACCTAGCTACCTTAATATAATAGTTTATAATTATTAAGATTATATTATAAACGCTACCCTTTTATTTACTTAAAGGGAGATTTATAATAAAATTTATTATAATTTCTTAAAAAGATCTTATAAGTATTAGTAATAGTAATAGTATACTATAAATAGTATATCTACGCGGCTTTATTAATTAATAGGTTAAGTATTTTTATATATAATTATAAATATCTTATCCTATTAATTTCTAATAGAACTTCCGCTTAATAAGCTCCTATATATACTTTTATAAGTAGTAACTAGTATAAGGGTTATTATAATAAAGCTTTAAGATTTCTTATTTAATTACTTTATTACTAGGTATAAAAATTATACCGCCCTTATAAAAGACCCCTATCTTATCTATCAATAAAGATATATTAGCGGCCTTTTTACGGCCTTAAGACTTTAATAATTATTTTTTTATTATGGGGTCTTTATCTCCCTCTTAGAGATATTAAAGTATCTCTAATATTAAGTTATTATATTTATTTTATATATGCTCTATTATTAACGCGGTTATAATATACCTTCTAGGTACTATTTAATTAATATTAAATTATCTTATAATAGGATTTAAGCTATTATTTATACTACTTTATATCTTTAAGAGCGCGTTACTCTCCCCTATTTTTAGGGTATAAGGCTTTCTAAGCCTTATCTCTAACCTTTTATACTATTTATAGTTATAGGCCTTATTATCTTATAGACCTTTATAAATATTATATATATAATACTTATTAAAAGGAATATACCTAATATTCTTTAACTTATTTTATAATATTAATAGATAAGTATCTTCTTTATCTATTATTAGTATATAATCTAGTTACTTTAATAGAGTATTAGCTAGGTTCTTAGTACTTATATAATAGTATATCTTAAAGTTATACGCTATAAGCTTTATTACCTAATATACTTATCTCCTTATTAATAATAATATTATCTAGAAATACCTTAAGTTATTATAATTAATAATTATTATAATTAGGTATAAGCTACCTTCTAAGAAGTACCTTTAT
>JAABUV010001531.1_pt1 | contig 33484 bp, 42 predicted proteins | sample 5559971 | NCBI WGS metagenome assembly JAABUV01 (sample SAMN10711881, study PRJNA513362) | rock metagenome | isolation source: Antarctica rocks | place: Antarctica: Victoria Land, Knobhead nord | collected 2015-12-19
TAAAGGCACTCACCTGCCAGCGCCCTTCGCGTGCGCCGCACCTGGCGCAAGCAGAGCCGGCTCTCAGGGCTGCAGAGTCCGCTCCCGCAGGGCAGGCCTGCCCAGTCACGCTGACCGACCACAGCGATGTGGTGCTCAGCGTGCTGCGCCGCAACGCCGCCGCCAACCCCGGGCCCCACCCGGTCAGGTGCGCCACTGGCCATGCCACACTCTCATGCTTAGAGCCTCCACGGGACATGCATTTGCGCAGGAGTATACAGGTGGTTGATGACAACGAGAAGCCATGAGAGACACGCATTGTGCTCAGAGCGGCACATGCGCCTGATTGGCTGTGTGGCTGGCCTGCACGCCAGTTGCGCTCATGCGAGGCCGCCAAAGCCCTGTGCGCATGCAGGGTCTTGCCACTTGACTGGGGTGACGGCGCGGGCATCGCCGCTGTGCGGCAAGCGTCCCCTGGCGTCCAGGCGCGCCGGCTCATGCGACAACTCCTGCGCCCGGGCTGCAGCAACCTCACTGCGCAAGCCTCACATACAACTGCCTTAGTGCCGCAACCAGGAGCCATGGCTGGCAGCTGCCCAGGTCAGCGTCTTGCCATGGTGTGCTCGAATGGATGGGCTTATTAGAGACCCCGCGCTATTGCATGCTAACATGATACTGCTGTGCTGCGAAGGTCACACCCTGAAGACCTAACTGATGTCACAGCGCGCGCTGCGTCAGGGCTACGACCTGGTGCTCGGCGCCGACGTCTGCTACAGCGTGAAGGCGCTGCCCGCGCTGTTCACAGCGGCCGCAGGCCTGCTGGCCCGGCGGCCCGGCGCGGAGTTCTGGCTCGGCTACGTGTCCCGGTGCGCCCGCGCATGCTGCGCGGTGACATCAAGGTTTGCTGAGGTCACAGCGCAACAATAGGCACATGTTCCGGCGCCAGGGTATGGCTCTCTAATGTTCTGCCATCTCTGGCAGCCTGTGGCGTCAGGCAGGCTTCCCTGTTCCAGCATGCCCCGACGCGCGCCTCTATGATGCGGCAGGGCGGCGGGCATCGACCGGGGCATCCACGCGGAGGCCGCCGCCACAGGCCTGCAGATGCGTGAGGCGCCGGGCACGCGCCAGCGCGTGCCCGGCGGCCTGGAGGGCGTCGTGTACACGTGCTGTCATGGCGACATGGCAGACACCGGAGCCCAGTGACCAAGTGGTGTACATGGTGTACACGCTGCTATTCAGCGTGTCGGCAGGTGCAGTGGCGCGTTTGGGGGGGCTGGTGGCCGCAGGACCAAAATTCGCAGCCAGCCAGAGAACAACGAATGCCTGTATCATGTCAAAGTGTGCTTACAAACGAGTCCAGTCAATACTGACAGTGTCAGTCTGACAGCTGCATGCACGCGACAACGTGCACCATGTACGCGACCTAATGACGATCGGTGACCGAGCCACTCCTTCTCTCTTCCTGTCTGTAGTGCACACCTCTGCCTGAGTGCTGAAGAGGGTGATGTCTGCCTCCGCAAACATGCCTATTGCGGGGGCGCCCCAAAGCCAGCAGGTGAAAGACACCCCCCAAGCCCTGCCAAAAGTGATACACTCTTTCAGTCAGCAAATGTCCTGGTGTTAAGCACCACTCACGATACATGCGCCACTCCACACCAGGCTCACTCACGATACATGCGCCACTCCACACCAGGCTCACACCAGGCTCGCTTGCGAAGCTAACCCACACTTGAAGCTAACCCACACTTGCGTACTTCCCCAAAAATCATTGTCGATTTGTTTCATACCAAAACTTCTTCATACCAAAATTCAGGTGGCCAGCACGACATCAGAGACCATACGGCCTCGTGCAACCACTTGCCAACAGCTTGCTCAGCAATGCAGGAGGCCTGGGCCGGTATTTAATCCAACTCGAATACCCAGTCGCAACCAAAGTTGAGTCCAAGCCAGCAAAGCTCTTGCACTGTGTAAACACAAACCACTTCAGAACCTACCTGAGTGTCAACCCTCACAAAATTCTGCACCACGACAGGCCTGATACTCTCGATTACATAGGCGCAGAGTGCGCAGGCGTGACCGTCGCACTCGCTAGCGGCCGGAGCGCCTCGGCACGCGCCCGCCGCCGCCGGAACCACCCGGCCATGTCAAAGGAGGCGCTGAGCACGGGGCGCACGTCTGGCGCGCGGCTCAGTGCCTCCAGCAGCGGCAGGAGAACGTCCAGCAGGTGCCTGGCAGAAGGGTTTCCATTATCAAAGAGGCACCAGCTGTTTACGCTTTCAGACACTGAAAGGGGTTGTGACCTCACCTCAAGTACTTGCTATGATCCATGAGCATGGACATGCATGCGGGATGCAGCCCAGCAAGCTGACACAGAAACAGTCGGCACGCATCCTAGGCACAAGGCAGTGTCGTAAGTTTGACACCATGCACATCAGGCGCCACATGGGGGCGCGCCGGTCGCCGAGGTTGCCCAGGAAGGGCGCAATCGGCACGCCGTTGGCGGGCTGCGCCAGGAACGCCCACGCGCTGTCATCCACGAGCACCACGCGCGCCAGGTCGCGCCCCAGCCGGCTCAGGTCCTTGACGTGCGCGCGGCCTTTCACGCACGACGTCGCCTCGCTGTCGCGGGCAGCCACAGCTTCAGCTACCGTTCCTCGGCACTCACCCCTGCCTGCATCTGGCACCTTGTACGCCTCTCGCTCAGCTGGAGGCACCGTATTGGCCAGCCTGACCACGCAACACTGTGCGCTTATGCGGCACAGGCACCCACAGCGCAGCTGACAGTATGAGGAAAGCGCATGCGGTCTGACGAGCGCGCGCACCGGTAAAGGCGGGCGGAGAACAGCCTCCTCTCTGGGTCCAATGCATCCAGCAGCGGCTCCGCATAGCCTGCCAGATGGGGCCGCTGCTCAGTCAGAGCCCCGACCCCTCCTGCTCCTCATGCATCACTGGCCAGATACCGCATCACCCACAGCCCTGCATGCCACGCACACTGTGCAGCGTGCTATGGACAGCTTAGTGGGGCTAGTGGACACTTCCATCGTTTGTGCTTGCTAGGTCCAAGCTTGGTCAGCGGGGGCCGTGGGGAGCCATGCATGGTGTACTCGGGCCCGCACCCTTTGCGCTTGCCGTGAATACCACGACGTCAGCAAAGCCGGACAGGCGCAGCAGGAACTCGTTGAGGCCGGGGCGCTGGAAGACTGCCAGGCGCCCCGCGCCGCCGGCGCTCACGCTGAAGGTGCTGCGGCCCCGCAGCACAGGCGGCTCCTCGCCATGCGGGAACGCGCATACCAGCGTCTCGTCGAGGTCGAGGACCACCTGGGTCGCATACGGAATCAGTCATCAACGTTAAGGACAGTGACTGATTTTGCCTGCACGGCGCTCCGCCACAAGCACGCCAAGCTGCAGCGGCTGTGTCAGCTGCGGGCTGTGGACCGGCGTGCTAGCACGCTTGTGTCTTCTGAAGCACACCGAAGAGGGACACCTTGCAGCAGCGCCAGCCAAGCAGTTGGCGCACCGTCAGCCTCGGGATGCTAGGCAGAGGCCGCAGCAGAGGTGCTTGCGGACGGCCGCGTCCACAACATGCAGTCACGGGCACCGCTGTGCGTGCCGTACTGAGCGCCTTCACATCTTTCAGCGTAACAGTGGCGCTGAGTCGCGTATGGCCGAGGGCGGACGCCTGAAGCAAGCTCAGCACGCGCAGGAACAGGGACACCAGCGCGGCCAAGCAGTGCTGATAGGCCTCTGACAGCCCCAGGGCAGCCACGCGCAGCGCAAGCGCGGCCTCAACCACCAACACATGGCAGAGCTCTGCCATTGGTATAAGCTGCCAACCTGCTGCAGCACAGGCCTGTGCTCAGAAGCCAGTACCATAGAAGGGCACGAGTGCTGCAGGAGCCGCGTAGCCAAGCTGTATACCTGTTTCCAAAGTGGGCTAGTACGTAGCCAGAAATTGCAAAACAGCTATGAATGAGTCGATGAGTGGAGCAAAGCTAGCTGACAGGTCGTACGGTCGCCTTCGGTAACGTTACAAAGCTGTCCAAGGATGATCCAGGCACATCACGGGATGCACACACGCGTTGTGCTTGCAGCGCAAATGCTACTTTGGCTGCTGGTATAACGATCCTCCCGCGATGCCTAGGTGGAGCAGAGCCTGCACTCGCGGTGACCGCGAGTTGCAACTGCCCGTAGCCCCTAGCTAAAGGTGAGCCCTGAGCCTTAGGGCTCACCTCGGGCTAGGTAGCCCTATAGGGCTCACCTTTATGGCCCACTATCTATTTATGGCCCATATCTATTGTCTTCGTCATGAGTCTGCAGGTGTGCGAGGCGAAACTCGGACTTCCCATGACTTGAGAAGGTCGCAAGGCTGTGCTTTCATGATGAAAGTTTCATCAGACTGTGCTTTCATCAGGCTGTGCTTTCATCATGCTAAAGTGTACACCACAGCCAGCAGTGCTGGCCCAGCACTGCCCAGATCGCTTGGTTCTACACAGCGCCAGACCGATCAAAACACAACAAGCCTGTTTGCACGAGACTTCATGTTCGCCCCTGGCTGCCTGCTGGACTGGCAGACAGGCCATGCAATTCAATCAATAGTTGCCTAATCACGCGTGTTGCACTCGCTATGGGTTCCCACATTCATTTGACACGACAAAGTCGCTCATGTCGACACCTATACTTTTGTGTCAAAGTTCAGGCCCTTTGCGTCAAGAAAAGTAGCTATGGCAGCCAGGATGGGCTGGAAGCCCCCTAGGAAGGCTGCCATCTCTGGCAAGAGTATAGTGTCGCCGCCCGCCGGTGCCAGCTGGGCGAAGAATGCCTCGCGCGTGGGCACAATCTGCATGCGGCCAGAGGCGTCCCGGCACTCAGTTGCGGGAAGGGGCTGGCAATTGGTTCTATTCCAGCTACCAGCCTGAATGATGTTCTTACGTTCCTATACAGAGGCAACAAGGAAGTGTGAGCAAGATGTGCATGCACAGACATGTCACAGGGACAATCATAAGGGGACCCAATGCATGAGGTACCCTGCGCTCAATGCATACGCCGTCATGGGTGTCCTGCAGAGGTACCATGCATACCTGCAGCTCCAGCATTGTGCGACCAGGGCCGCGCCTTCAGGGCCAGCGTAAAGGCCGTGGACGTGAACCAGCCGTGGTGCCGCTCGAGCGTGGCCGCGTACGCAGCGCTCGCGGCCGCAGCCAGGCTCAGGCTGCTATTGTCATGCATGCGCTGCAGCAGCTCCACGATGAAGTGCATGGCCCTGCATACTGCCAGCGCTCAGAATTAGGCCAAACAGAGAGCACAGACGCAAGACCAACCGAACGCGCAGGCAGGTGCACACTGTGTACACCTTATAACGTATATACAGCGCAGCAGGCAGCTGCGCAAGTACTCGCGGGCTCTAAAGGCAGGAGTTGAGCAGACATGAAGCTGCTATTGTACAGCCCAGGCACGCGGCACCTCTTGAGCCAAAGCAGCGCGTTTGTGTCGGACTGCGTGCCGCGCTCCTGCCCTCGAGCCACCTCGTCCAGTGCGATGTGGAACAGGTCTGCATAGCGTTCCGGGTTCCTGGCCTGCGCGGCGGCCAGGCGCTTGATGTTTCCGCCAATGTCCGAGCGAACAATGACCATCCCCGTGCCCAGCTTGTCTGCGCGACACAGCAGAGTGTGTAAGTCCAGCAGTCCACCAGCAGCACAGGCGCTTGCACCAAGCGCACTCGGCAAGCTCTGCAGCAGATGTTTGCCGTGCGCTGAGGCGCCACACCCACTGGCACACACGCGTCTGGGCAGGCTCGCACCTAGGACTGGCAGCACCTGTTGGCACAGCTCCAAAAAAGCAGACGTGCTGATCGTGCCATCTGGCGCACGGACGCCGCGCGCAAGCTCGGCCAGGTGTACAAACACGGACCCCATCACGATCACAGTGTTGCCAGGATCCGCAAGCTGCCGGGCAGGTGACCTTCACTAGCCCCTCAGCTGCAAGCTTTTGAAAGTGATTAAGACAGCCCGCCAACTTTCGACAGCTGTTGAGGCTGCAGTTGAGGCTTGCCTGGTGGCCAGGAGGACGCGCACTCGGCAAGCAGCTGCAGCGTTAGTGCGACACCATCACAGTGTGTGAGATGAGCGGGCGCTGCAGCCCATCTGCAGGTTGATCGGGGAGCGCGCGTCATCCGCTCGCGCGAAATGACGCAGCGCGCAGCTAGCGGAGCAGCTCCAGTGGCTGCCAGCTGTGGCAGTGGTGTTGACAGCCTGATGCTGGTCATGCGCATCGGCCAGAGCCCTGAACGGCGCACAGGCGAGCAGAGCAACGCTCTGGCTTCGCCCGCACGAAGCTATGCCGCAGGAGTGGCGTTCACGCCGGCCAGTGGCAGAAGCAGCACACCCTCACAAGCGCCAAACGCGCGAGAGTGCGAGGGCGCACCGCTTGTGGACTGCAGCGCTGTGGGCGAGCGGGGACTGTGCCGGCAGCACACGCCGGCAGCGGCACCGAGCACTCGTGCTCGCCTCGGCTGTGCGCACAACCTGGATGCAGACCGCCTGGCGCGCCGGTGCGGGCCCACTGGGTCCCGGCCCAGCACAGCTTCCCGGTCCGCAACGCGCACACTTGCACAGGCGCCGTCTGGTCAGGCGCAAGGCGTGCAGGCGTGCACATGTACTCACAGTCGCATAGCAGCCAGCTAATATACTCCGTGCTCCAGTACAGTGCCTGCCGCTGCGCAGGGCCCACCGCCGGCGCGTGGCGCAGATCGTGGCTGCGCAGTGGCGCCGCTTCGTGCTGCTGCGGCGCACGGCTGACCTCGCAGCCGGCCAGCGCCGGCGCGTGCTGCTGCGGGCCGGGTTGGAGGCGCTCGGGACAGCTGCTGCACAGGCGCGCGGGCGGGCGTGCCGAGAACTTTGCACGTCAGGAGCTGTCCTGTGCACTTTGCACGTAACATTACTGGGCAGGTCGGGGCTGCCTGCGCGAGCAAGCGCGCGCTCCCGTGTTTGCACGCACGCTGCTCATGCTGGCGCGCTTGGTGCGCGTGGCGCGTCACATGCGTGCCTGCTGCTGGCACAGTGTCCCGCATTACCTGAGGTGCATGGTACAGACCCGCGTCTGCACTGCAGACTCACGCATCATGACAGTGCAGCGTTGCTACAGGGCCGGCTCGCCTGGCGCCGCGCGGCGATCTGGGACGCGCAGCACGGCAGCCGGCGCCTGGCCGCCTGCCTGCGCTCCTGGGCGGCGTTGGCGGCCATGCGGGCCGCTCTCCGGGAGCTCGAGCACACCGCCGTGGCGGCGGCCTCGCGCGGACTGGCGGCGCGCGCGCTGGCCATCTGGCGGCGGCGCTGCGCGGAGCGGGCGCGCCCCCCGGGCTCCTGGTGCTAGGGCTTGGCCGCACCAGGCTCGGCAGAGGGTGCCGGGCCTGCGCACTACCCGGATGCATGCAGGCTCATTGAGACCTTTGCAAGGCTTGAGCAGGCACGTGTGAGCTATGCAGTGACATCCTTTTGTTCTGGTCCGTCTGTGGTTCATTTCTGGAAGCATTGCCCTGCTTCTGCCTGCCGCTATATGTCATCCCGTCCAAGGACTGCAAGAAGATGCCCAGTGTGTGCAGAGGTAGCGTACGCTACAGCACCTCTGGCAGCGCAGGGGCATCGCCGAGCGGCGGCCGCGCTCGCAGCACAGCACCGGCGAGCCGCGCTGCTGTGCGCGGGCTTTGAAGGCTGGCACGCGGCGGTGGCCGAGCCGCGGCGGCGGGCGCTGGCGGCGTGGGCGCATGCGCGATACGCGGCCGCATTTGCAGCCTGGTGCCGGTGCTCACCCCGAAGCCAGCTTCCTGCTGCCAACTCGTTCGCTCCTGTGCTCTCCTACCTGCAGGCTCTGCACTGCACTCTCTTGCCAGCAGCGTTGGACCTGCCGCTTGCACTGGCCGCAACCGCAACGCGCAGGCAGAGTCCCCAAGTCCATATTCCAGGCATTTGCAGGGTGCATGCAGCCGTGGACTGCACACGCTGGGCTTTCGTGGCATCCAAAGCAGCTGCCCCAGCAACAGGCGGCGTCTGCAGGCACATGCATGCCGCGCAGTGGCGCAGCCACTGCGCCGGCCGTATGCATGAGACCGCTGCGGCACGCTGGCCACCGCCGCCAGCCGCGGTCATGTCCTGAGCTGTGAATGGTTGTAACCTTATTTCTCTCTGAGAGTGCTGACAGACGCCTCAACACTGCTGCAGGCATGTGCGCGCCGAGCGGCAGGCGCGCGCGGCGGCCAGCGCAGCAGCCGTGGTCGCGCGCGCTGGGCGGCTGCGGCGCGCGCTGGCCGCATGGGCGGCCGCTCGGCGGCGCTCCAACGCCGCCGCGACCAGCGCCGCGGCGCACGCGCACACGGCGCGCCTGCGCCGCGCGCTCGGCGCCTGGGCGGTCGCTGCCGGCCGCGCAAAGGCCGCGCAGGCCGCTGCGGTCGGCGCGGCGCGCGCCGGGCAGCTGCGGCGGGCGCTCGCGGCCTGGGCGGCCGCCGTGCGACGTGCGGAGGCTGCGGCGGCGGGCGCGGACGAGAGGGCGCGCGCTGCGCGCCTGAGGTGCGCGCTGGGCGCGTGGGTGAGCGCCGCGCAGCAGGCAGAGGCTGTCTCGGCGCGCGCCGACAGCGCGGCGCGCACCGCGCGCGGTAGGCGGGCACTGCGCGCTTGGGCGGCGGCCGCCTGTCAGGCGAGCGGCCTGGAGGCCGTCGCGGACAGGATGGCTCCGCGGCGGCAGCTGCGGCGCACGCTGGCCGCATGGGCGGCGGCGCGGCGGCGCGCAGAGGCCGCGCAGGCCGCCGCCGCCGGCGCGGACCGGAGGGCGTGCCTGAGGCGCGCTCTGGGCGCCTGGGCCGCCGCGGCGCGCCAGGCCCGGGACCGGCAGGCGTCCGGCGCCTGCTTGCGGCGGGCGCTCGCGGCGTGGCGCCTTGTGGCGGGCGCGCGCGCCGCGGCGGGGCGCGGCGCGTCGGCGGCGACCGCGCAGCGCCGCGCCGAGGCTGTGGCCGCGCGCCGCTTCGCTGGGCGGCTGCTCTGCGCGTGGCGCGATGCGGCCTTTGATGCGGCGATGCGGCGCTTCCAGGCGCGCGCCCCAGGGGCATGCGACCCGCTTTGCGTGCAGGCCACTGGCAGCTCGCTGGCCGCGGTCATTCGTGTAGGCTCTCTCCTGTTCTGTGCGCGCGCTGTCGTCTTATTGTGCAAGTTTGACGAGTGATCTGCTTATCATTCTGACCCTGCACATGACGGCATGCCTTCGCTCCTGGCAAACCCCACATTCGGCGCGCCAGGAGGCGCGCGCGCGGCGTTTCTGGCGCGAGCACGTGCAGCACCGCGCGCTTGCCGCGCTGCGCGACGCCGCCGCCCCCCGCTGCGGCGCGGCGCTCGGTTCTGAGCCCGACCCTGCGGAGGGCGCGCCCGAGGCGCCGCCGGCGTCACACACACATGGCCCCCGGTCGCCCGGCGCGCCACCCGCAGCGCCTGCAGCGCCCGCCGCCGCGCCCGCGCAGCGCCGCGCGCCGGCGGCTCACCCAGCCGCAGCTGCTGCGGCCGCTGCGGACCATGGCATGTGCGGGAACCCACAGCCGCGGCGCGCGCTGCCGCCGCTGCGCGTGCCCGCATTCCTGCAGGGCCTGCAGTGGGGCGCCGCGCGTGACCCCTGCCCGCTCCCGGGCTGCCCCGAACGCCGCGCGGGCAACCCCTTCGCCCCGAGCAGGTGCGACGCGGGCGGCTGCGCGGCCAGCACGTGCGCGGCCTGGCCGGGCGCCGCGCTCGGCTGGGGTGCCGCGGCGCGGGGTGCAGCCCTGCCTGCGACCGCATGGCACCCAAGCCTGTGGGAGCCCGGCGAGCGCGCTGCAGCGAGCGGCGCGCTGGCCACTGCCGGCCCGCGCCGGCTGGCCGACGAGGTTGCCGCCATGGAGGCCGCGGTGCAGGAAGCGCATGCGCTGCGGGGCGCCGCGTCAGCAGCAGCGGCCGAGGCTGCGCGTGCGCCCGACGCTGCGCCTGTGTGATTGTGCCATTGTATCTTGTTTGCCGAGCCCCCATCCCCCTAGGATGGGCATGAGTAGAGTCGGTGCACGTGCAGCAGAGCTGCCAATGTCTGGAGCCAAGCACTGCGCTCATGCGCGCATTCTGGCCGGCCCTCCGTTGCTGAACCTGGGGCGCCGGCGCAGGCCTCGAGAGCGCCGGCGCGTTGGCTGCGGGCGCGCGCGCACGCGCCGAGCGGCTGCGGCAGGCGCTTGCGGCGCGGCGGCCCGAGCTGCAGCGGCTCGCTGCGCGGCTGGCCGAGCTGCAGGCCTGAACGGTCGCGACGCGCCCGCGCAGCGCTGTGGCGCCTCATCGCCGGGCCAGCCGGCCCGCCCGCTCGGCGCGAAGTGCATGGGCGGATGACGCGGCGCGCTCACGTAATGGGAAGAGCAGCGCTTGGGCCTACATGAGCGTGTCCGTACCAGCCTGGCCTCCCTGCTCCATGATGTTGCATTCTGCATTTGTCACGTGCCAGAGTGTGCCGTCAGCACATACCCCAGGTGTGCCAGTCACCAGCGTCCTAGGCCTTCGTGTGCTCGCGCGGCCTCTGGCACGCAGGCTGCCAGCCCCGCATGTCTCACACTTCGGGCTGCCTGCGCACTGCACACCGGAGCCACCAGGGTGCTACCTTTAACGCCATTGCATGGCTGCCTGCCTTTTGCGAGAGAAAACGTCCATACCCGGCACCCCATGTTCACACGTGCCCGATTTCGGGGCGGTATACTCTGCTCGCATAACAGAGTGGCCAGCATCACGCCCGGTGCTGCCATAACATGCGCTCATGCTGCCACACCCCACTGCCTCCTATGAATATGACACACCACATTTGTTCTGCAGCGCCAGTAGCACACGCACCGCACCAGCCCTACAGAGATCTACAGAGCGGGCAACACGCTGTTAACACTCGCCAGCGTTCAAGAATATAGCTACACTGACGTGCTGTCCAGCGGACTAGCGCCCTCTTACAGGGCGCCCCCACAGGGCGCACAGTCCGGTCATGGCCGCCCCCCGGCGGTGCCTGCCTCCCAGGCACGCGAAGGAGGTCGGTCGGACTGCGCGCAGACGGGGGGTCCGGCGCCCTAGGTCTTGGGCGCCGCCGGCAGCCAGCACACGTCGGAGACCGGCATGGACGTGCCCTCGTACAGCCGCGTGACCTTGCCCACCAGCTGCTCCACCGCCGGCACGAGCGCGTCCGCTTGCGTGCGCGCCGACGCCTCTGCCAGCGCCCCTCGTCACTGCACCTCTTCGCTCGCTGTGCGGGAGCCAATGCGGGTGCCGGCACCATGCTAGGCACGCAGTGGCTTGCTTATTGGAGTTCGACAAAGCGGAGGGCCTGCGCTGAGAAGGCTGCTGTGCGCAGTAGCGGCGGAATGGAGTAGCCCGCAGGCACTGTATTTGCCAGCCTCGGCGCGCCCAGGGCCTGGCAGCGGGGAGCGGTGTGTCCCAGCGGGGGGCGCCGCACCGGACTCGCCGATGCTGTGCAGGAAGGCGGCGCGGTCCGGGAGCAGGAACATGGACGCGCGGATGGCCGCGCGCACCAGGTACGTGTGGATCGGCGCCAGCGTCGCGCTGTACGCCTCGTTTGCGGCCTCCCTGCCCCGCGTACGCGCGCACCGCGCGTCGGGCGGATGGGCTTGCTGGAGTTCTCAACCATTTCTCCCTTATAATTACCTATTGCCATCTACTCTCCCGACTAGAATGGCACAAATAGTTTGCTGATGGAGTGGGCGCCAGCATGGAGGGCGCAGCCGGGGGTTAGCGGCGCGGTGCACGCTTGAGCAGACACGGCGAGCAGGGACGCAGGGGCAGGTGGCCACCGCCCCGACCTGCGTGCTACCCCTCCGCGTACCCTATCAACAGCCACAGGCAGGCACACCAGCGGCAAAGCACCCCCCATCGGTGAGGCGTGCGTGAGACGGCAGAGCGCGCTGTACACAGGGACCTGGCTAGGTCAATCGCAAGCCCTGGCCATGCAAGCAGAACCTAGATGCAGGATAAACCTCAGGGCCTTCAGAGCCCGGATGCCAGACTCCTAGTCGGCACACCTGCCGCCCTGCCTGGGCTGACATGGCGCGGTGCGCACCGCAGGTCAGGGTCAGGGCTCGCACCGCAGGCTCACAGCCGGGTCGGCGGCCAGGCGCTGCAGCAGGCCGGCGATGAATGCGACGCCTGACAGCAGCCGCGACAGGTTGCGCGCGCCGCTGTTCTTCGTCGTCACCGTGCCCGCCTGCCCACGCCGGCCGCGCCGGCACGTCAGCCCCGGCGCCCGCGCCTGCGCCCGGCGCCCGCGCCCGGGCCCACGCGCAGCCTGCTGCGCGGCAGCAGGCCCCCCCGCCCTGCTCCGCTGCGGCCGGCCCGCCCGCCGCCGCGCACGTCGGCTGGAACAGTGCCGGGCGGCGCCTGGTGCCGGCCCGGCTGACCGACCTGCCCAGCCCAAACTGCAGCGGCAGGGGCCCGAGGCCTTGGCAGCAGTGCAACGCCCGCGCTGCCTGCACCACGTCACCCGGCGCCCGCAGCGGCGCCTGGGTGCAGTGGCTGTGCGAGCTCATCACGAGGCCCTCTCCCACCGCAGTCTCTCAGGCGTGGCAGCAGCGCCCTGGTGCGCCCACCTTGACATCCGCCTTCACCACGTCGTCCAGAGTCGGCAGCGTCCCTTGCACCTTGACGAGCGTTGCGCGCTGCACGCAGGCGACTTGGGGTCAGCTGGCAGCGACAGCCTGGGGTCCACACCCAGGGCCGAAACACGAACGCAAGCGCCGGCCCGCCACATGCAAGCAGTGCGGACCTTTGCCTCCATCTCACTCTTGGCAAAGTGAAAGACGGTGCCTGCGCGGTCAAGGAGTGATTCAAGAGCGCACGTTGCGCAAGCTTGTATACAATTTAATGCCAATGGCCCAAGGTACTCCAGCGCCTCAGTCAGACGTGGTTCAGCCGTGGCAGGGACCCCCGACAGTGCTTTGCAGCAAAAGCAGTTCCTGGCAGTGTGTAAGTGCCAGGAGTATTTTCCTGGGCACATCAGGAACTGACGCCAACAGTTCGGGCCTTGGGGCACTCACCCAAGTCATCAAACACAGGCAGAATTGCTTCCACGGCCTCTACGAACGCCTGCGTATTGATCTGCGCCTGGGTGTCCAGGCTCTGAAAGGCACGCGTCAAGCTGGGCAGGAACTTGTCGCTGCGGCCCGCTGAACCCATCCCAAGGCGCCCACCCCCCTCCTCAATACAGGCCCGTTCACAAAGCGGTGAAATTACAATCAGAAGGTGGCAGGGCCAAGGCAGCTGAGCTGCTCACATACGCGGAACCACTCAGCTGCCTACGCCACTCCCTGGGTATTCACTGTCCTGGCAGTGAGTGTCGGGGCCCTACTTCCGCCCTACCGGATCCAATTTTATCTTGAGGCACAGGCAACTCAACTCACAGCCCACCAGCCGCGATGCAGGCCTCAGTCCCATGCAGGTCAGATGGCAGTGCGGGCCAGGCGCACTGCAGGTCCGCGAATGCAGTCACCCCCCGGGCGCCCCCAGCGCACACTCCGCTGAGGAGCCAGCAGGCTGGCGCCCGGCCTGCCAAGCGTGGCAGGGCCGTGGCCGCAGCGGTGGCCGAGTGCCTTACCGCCAGCGCCGCGGCGGAGCCCCTGGTGCTGGATGTGGACAGGGCTAACCAGCTTGTGCGCGAGGGCTACTACGAGGCGGAGCTGGTCCAGCTGCAGGCGCGGCATTGGCAGCACCGCTGAATGCACCGCGCCTTATCGTGCTGAACTCCCTTGGAGTGCTTCCTCTTTCAGTGCAGCTCTGCCGGGCAGACTCAGCTGAGCACTGCTGTTCAGACTTTGCACATCTGCACACGCCTCGGGGTGCTGCAGGCATGTGCCTGTCAGCCTGGGGAGCTCGGTGTATTGTGAAGCGCAGACGCAAGAGACCATGAAAAGGCTATGGGTGCAGGCGAGCAAAGACGACCACGAGCAGCCCAGCATCGCGTCAGTGCTGCCGCCGCTGGATGCTGGCACAGCCGCGGTGGACGTCTGCGTGGTCGGCTGCGGGCCGTCCGGCCTGGCGCTGGCGGCGGAGCTCGGCGCGCTGGGCCTGAACGTGGGGCTGATTGGTGACCCCCGCCGCCCCCCAGCGCGGTGCTCAGTCACCGCCATGAGCACCCAGACGCATCCGCTCGTCTGGTAGGAGAGCCGGGGGCATCTGCGGGCCGCGGCGGCGCCCAAGCGCTCACGCAAAGGCTGCTACTCTGCATGAACTGCTCGACTTGTGGTCCACTGCTCTCGAACTCAGTTCATAGAGCGAACCCTGCGACCAGAGCCCAGGCCCCCCTAGGCTGGCGGGGCGCGGGTGCGGGCTGCAAGGCGCGGCCGCCGGGCGCAGGCCACGACGCGCCGTTCGTGAACAACTACGGCGTGTGGAGCGACGAGTTCGTGGAGCTGGGCCTGGAGGGCACGCTGGACCACCGCTGGCCGGACGCGCACTGCTTCTTCGGCGAGGGGCGCGAGGTCCGCGTGGGGCGTGGCTACGGCAGGCGCGCGGTCCCCAGCCCGCGCCCCGACACGTCCGCTTCAAGCAAAGTCGGGTGCCAAAGCGTAGTTACACACTCGTCCCAGCACTGCTGACAGGGCAGCGGGCTGCTGGCGGTGCCAGACCTGTATGCGCCGCCCGCCCGCCTGCACCGGGCCGAGTTTCGAGCTCACGCGGGTCGGCTGATGCAGCCGCCCGCCGCCGGCTCGGCAGGGTGTGCCGGCGGCGGCTGCGCGCGCACCTGCTGCGCGCCTGCGCGGCGGCCGGCGTGCGCTTCCGCGCGGGCGAGCTGGTGCGCCTGGAGCCCAATGCGGCCGGCGAGGCCGCCGCGCTGGCGCTCGCCGACGGCGGCATCGTGCGCGCCAGGTGCGGGGAGCTCCGCTGGTCTCGCCAGGCGCGGTGTCCATATCCGCCACTCAAGTACTACACATGTAATCGGGCGGAGGGCGTCCTTGTGTTGCGCTGCGCGGGCGCTAAACTGCTGACTGCCTTCCCGGAAGGCCGCATGTCCGTGGAGAGCGCGCCCGTCTGCCTGATGTGTACAGACATGAAAGCATGCAGGCAGGCGAGTGCGCAGCGCAGTATGATGACCAGGTCCGTAGGGAGTAGCCTGCGAGACTACTTGTCATGACTGGTGGGCCCCTGTGGCATTGTTGTTGCTCCGTGAGAGCATGAGGGGTTGTGCGCGGCAGGCTGGTGACGCTGGCGTCGGGCGCGGCCGCGGGCAAGTTCCTGCGCTACGAGGCGGTTGCGCCGACCGTGGCGGCGCAGACGGCCTACGGCATCGAGTGCGAGGTGACGCGCCCGGGGCGCGGGGCGGCGGTGCTGTGCACGCTGTCTCAGGAGCCTGCGCAGGGTCGCAACCGCGCGCCGACCTGGCGCCTGCTCTGCTGGTGCTGGACCCCATGTGTGCAGCCACAGCAAGAAGGTTTGTCATATTATTCTGTCCTTTCTTGCTCGGATGAGAGCATCGCACAATGGCCAGCAGTTGCACTGAAACCTGGGCGCTCGCTGAATGCTGGCAAAGCTTCCCCGCTCTGCTGTTTGCTGTCGGGGCTGATGCAGGGCTCCTTGTCGTGCAGGTGGAGGGCTACAGTGAGGTGTACGACGGCAGCTCCATGCTCTTCATGGACTTCCGGCGGCACCACTCCGGCGTGTGGGCGGGCGCGGCGCCCAGGTGCATCCCGCACGCCCGCTGCTCATCACTCTGCTCTCTGTTTTGTGGCACACCCGTGGCACACCGCAGCAGGCGGCCTGCGAGACCGTGGCCTGGCGTCCTCGTGGACCCCTGGCCAGGTGCAGCGCTGTGCGTGCCGGCCTGGCACGCGCAGCGGGCTGCTGCAGGCAGGCCAGCGCCCGGCTCGCCGCCCCGGGGGCCTGCGACACGGCCCGGGGCCGTGCGACGTGGACTGCCTAGTGCTGTTGGGCGGGCAGCGGCGAGCGCGCTGTGCATGCTGCAAGGCGCCCCGCCGCAGCGCGCCGCTGTGCCGAGACGGGGTGCGCGGGGGGGCAGGCTGCGTGCGGGCGAGCACCCCGCGGGCGGCGAGGGTCTGTGGGGCACGGGCCGCGAGGCGCCCTCATTCCTGTACGCGATGCCTGTCAGCGGGCGGCGCGTGTTCCTGGAGGAGACGTGCCTGGTCGCCAAGCCGGCGGTGCCGTTTGCGACGCTCAAGCGGCGCCTGCACCGCCGCCTGGCCGCCATGGGCCTCAAGGCGCGCGCCGGCCCGGCCTGCCCGCGGCGCCGCCCCGGCTACCTTGCGCGCCGGTCCCCGCTCTGCTCGAGGAGCAGCCCTGGTCGTCGCCGCAGCAACCTCGTGGCATATCCTCGTGCCGCCCCAGCAATGTGCGCCTCATTCCGCCGCCGCCTGGAACTGAAAGGGCTTGTCTAGCCCTCTGCGCGCACAGGGCCACAAGCATGCAGTGTCTGCCTGGTCAGCAGAGCGCGCGCCGTGCCGGGCGGCATGCGCATGCCTGGCGGCCGGCGCGTGCCCGCATGAGAGCCATGGCGCGCGCCGCGTGGTGCCCGCTGCAGAGATGTGACCAGATCCTACGCGCGCGCTGCGGCAGGTGGCGCGCGTGATTGAGGAGGAGTGGTCGTACATCCCGGTGGGTGGGCCGCTGCCGGTGGCCGGGCAGCCGGTGACAGCATTCGGCGCGGCGGCCAACCTGATCCACCCGGCGACCGGCTACTCCATCGCGCGCAGGCGCGCCCCGCCCCCTGCGCACGCCCGGCTGCCAGGGACCATGGGAGCCGCGGCGCGGTGCACGATGCGCTGGCAACGAGCACCAGAGCGTGCTTGAAGCAGGCGGGAGTGCTGCAGAAGCTTTGCGCTGTGACTGGAATGACATGCCTTCACCATCGCTTTAAATCTTCGGGTGCAGCATCACTTGGCCTTCAAAAGTGGTCTGCACCTATTGCACTGATGCCTGTGCACAATCATGCCGTGCAGCCTGAGGGAGGCGCCCGGGCTGGCGGCGGCCATGCGCGACGTGCTCGCGCGGCGGCTGCCGGTCGGGGAGACCGCGGAGGCAGTATGGGCGGCGCTGTGGCCGGCCGAAAAGCGGCGGCAGGTAACGCCTTAGCGCGGGCCTTGCGCGCGGTGTGAGTGCGCGGAACACACTTTACCACTCTGCCCTGACCTAACCAGTAGACGGAGGTACACACTTTGGGTGTCTGCTCAGGCAGGGGCCGTGCTATCCTCTGCGCGCCGTGCACATGCCTCCACCATTCGGCCCCGCCTCCTCGCGCAGGGTCATGCCGCAAATCAGATCAGGTGTTCTGCCAGCCTCAAACATGCGCTCATGCAGCCTCATGCGCGGCATGGAGCTCGTGCTGAGGCTGGGCGGCATGTCCCTGCATTGGCCCCGCCTCATCCGTCGGAAGACTGCACCACCCGGCGCTGCTCTGTTGTGGGCGAGCCCCTGCAAGGCCCCGGCGCTGCTCGTCTGCCGGTGCGAGCGCGAGCCCTGCAAGGTGGGAGCGTGCGCCCTGCAAGGGCAGAAAACCCTAAAGGGCAAGTCGCTGTGCGCCGGCCAGGCGGCCTTCCACGTGTTTGGCATGGAGCTGCTGGCCAGCCTGGACCTGGGCGCCACCAACCAGTTCTTCCGCACCTTCTTCCGCCTGCCGGACCCGCTCTGGCGCGGCTTCCTGTCCAGCACGCTGGGCTCGGGGCGGCTGGTCGTGTTCGCGCTGGCCACCTTCCTGCTGGCGCCGCCGGGGATCAAGCTGGCGCTCATGCGGCACCTGGTCACCAACCCGGCCGGCGCGTACCTCGTGCGGCACTACCTGGGCGCACGTGCGCGGCCCGCGCGCCTCTTGTGCTGCTCGCACGAGAGCTCGCATGCATGCGCGTGCAGACTTGGATGTCTCTTTGGCTCTGCCAAGTGCACATGCTGGGCAAAAGTGGTGCCATGCCAGCGGGTAGCACCACCCACCCGCCCAACCTGCACTGCTGCTTGTATGATGTCCATTTTTTATTATTACCCAAGCAAAAGCCGAGCAAAGGTAGGCGGCAGGCTGCTAACAGCAGCATTCCTGCATGCAGGCGAGCTGTCGGCGGCAAAACCCGCGGTTAGTGACGCAGCAGCACAGGCGCGGGGCGAGAGCGCAGCCAGCTTACCACCTGTACGGCAGGGCGTAAGTGTGCCATAGTTTGCTTCATGACAAGTAGCGTTTTTTGCCTGTAAAGCATGGCTGTAACAACACCAGCACAACCACATATCCATACATGGCAGGCCTACCAACGCCGCTGCAAACAGTGCCAGATGTGCTTACCCTTGGCAGCAGTGGAAGGGTCGCACTCGCATCAGCGAGCTCGCGAGTGCTCGTGCTCGCGCAACACACTCAGGCAGGCCGGGACATACACCTGACAAGATGGGGTGGAGCCAGACATCGCCAGCGCCAGGCGATGATGTGGAGGCCGCCAGGGTGGGCCTGGGCGCTCTGCTGCAGGAGCCGCACCTGGCCGCGTACTGCACAGACGATATTATCAGGAAGTGAGCTGGCACTGTCAGGGGGTGTGCAGCGGGTTGCTTGTGACGCTCTGCTGGGCCTTGCCATGTTTGAAAGTTGAGCTGGCAACAGTCAGGCGTGCACAGTGTTAAGGAGGCGCGCATTGGGGCTCTCGCTGCTGGTTTGGGTGCTTGGCTGAATGCACTGAGGTAGGCAGCAAGCGCGTATTGTTGGTACGAAGTATGAGAGTGCATGGTGCACGTGCGGCAGGTACTTGAAGGCGCGCGGGTGCGTGCCAAAGGCGACCAAGTCTCTGCAGAAGACGCTGCAGTGGCGGCAGGAGTTTCGGCCGGACCTTATAAGATGGGACCAGGCAAGCGTGACAAGCGCCCCAAGCGCTGAGCGCCTTCCCCGTCCTCTTGGAACAGGCCTCCCTCTTTGCCAAACTTGGAGGCTAACAACCAGACTGTTGCAGGTAAAGCACCTTGGCGTGAACGGACGTGTGCAGCTGCTGGGGGAGCCTGACAAAGAGGTGAGAGCAAGCGCCCTTGCGTCCTGAGCGAAGCGTTCCTATCGACTGGCCACAAAACTTAATGTTGCTGTTGGCCGCGCAGGGCCGCCCCATCGTCATGTACCGCCTGAGGCATGCCCCAGCACAGCTTACAGCTCGCTGCTGTGTTCATAGGAAGACAATTATTTAGTACAGCAGCAGTGCACCTGGAGGCGTTGCATTGGTTTGCACCTCAGCGCTGCGCACTTCACGTTGACGTAGCAGTGCAGCAGACAGTTTCGTGTCACGTGCAGCTGAGCGCTTCCTAGCAGGGGCAAAAAAAAAAGTCGTCCGCTTCAGTGCACTGCACCTGTACAATACCCCATACCAGCGTCGTGCCACCCCGCGCAGGTGCGAGTCACCAAAGGGGACGACGCACGAAGACTACCTCAGGTACTGGATCTATGTCCTGGAGAGCGCTACCGCAATTGCCAACAGGCCGGGTGGTGCGCCTGTCACCTCAACGCAGTACGAAAGCTGCTGCTGGTTTGCCTGTGCGAGAGCCGCAGGTTTGCTGCGCCTAGGAAAGATGTGCTGACATTTGCTGGCCGTGCCCGTGCCCTGCGCCTCCCGTAGAGTGGGAGCGAGGTGGCAGTCCGGCTTTGATGTGCGACTGCCAGCGCCGTCGCGCTTCAGCTATGTCCTGTGTCTGTCTTACTGAGAGGCTGCCGTCTATACAGAGACTGCAGGCAGCTGGTGTGGTGGCGCGCAGGCGCCGGCAAGTGCACGGCCGTGTTTGACATGGAGGGCTACAGCTCGCCCGGCACCGTCATGCCCGCCTTCCACGTGCGCCGCGCAGCCTGCGCTCCTCCCGACCATGTCGCGGTCCGCGTGGGCGGGGTGCATGCGCGTGCATGCACTGCTGGCGGGTTGGTATGAGCCGCTCGCGTCGCAAGTTGTGCGAGGTGCAAGTTGTGCAAGTCGCAAGTTGTGCAGGTTGTAAGTTGCAAGTATGCAAGCTGCGAACAGCCCTGCAGGTGGTCATCCGGCTGCAGCGCGCATGGTCACGTACGGTCAGAGCAGAGCGCTTTAGGCGGAGCCAGTCATGGGTGACAGCGTGCCCCCCGGCTAGCGAGCGCAGGCGCCGCGTGGTCACTGCTGAGAGGTTTGGCGCGCGGGCACAGACGCGGCTGGAGGCGCTGTACATGGCGCAGCAGTACTACCCGGAGAGCCTGCAGCACGGGTTCATCTGCTTCCCGCCGATGCTGTTCAACGTGCTCTGGCACGCCGTGCAGCCCTTCCTGGACCCGGTCACCAAGTGCGCTTCGCTCTGCCGTTCAAGTAGAGGCCGCCTGGTGGCTGGATGCTGTGAGGAGTTATGCAGGTTGTCTCACACCAAGCAACTTAAGCTACGGTCGTGACAAAGCAGTGCTGCGCGGCCGCTGGCCAGCACATTCGTGGGCAGGCTGGATATGGCATTACAGAGGTCAGTCTTGGGCTGCTGCGCCGCAGCCATGCTGGCAAAAACAGCGCCTTTGGAGCACAAAATCGCATGCGTGTGAAACGGCGCATGCTGAAGGGCTTCCTGTGGGACAGGGCAAAGCTGACGTTCTGTAGCACGCGCGAGGACGCGGCGGCGGCGCTCCTGCCGCGCATTCGCGCCCAGGACCTGTACATCAGCCTGGGTGGCGAGCGCGACGACCAGGCGCGCCCATGGGGTAGGGTGTAGCCCCTAAACCTACCCTATGGGGCGCCTCAGGGCGCACAGTCTACTCGCACGAGCAGGCCGTGCGGCAGCATGTCGGCCTGCGCGGCGAGTGCAGCGACCCCGCGCGCCCACAGGCAGCCGAGGTGGGTCCGTGTGAGGCAGGTTCTGGGATGCTGCAGGCCGTCCTGGCCACGGCGCACCGCCGTGGCCTGCATCGGGTCACCGCGGCGGCGCCAGGCGCACCGCTTGTGCTGCGCAACGAGGGCGTCCGCATGCCACCACCCATTGCACAAAATAAAAGAGGGTAAGAAAAGGAAACGCAATTCTATAAAGGTGATGGCATCATTCAGATGGACTGACCTCAGCGCCTGCGCGGTGTGTGCAGGTGGACCGCGCCGCCATGAACGCGTTCCTGCACTCGGTAGACGCGGCCAGGGCGGCAGCGCAGCCGCAGGCGCCGCAGGGCGCGCCTGCCGCCGGCGGCGGCGCGCCGGCAACCATGGCGGCCGCGAGCGCTCGGCCCAGCGGCACACCCGCATGACCCGCTGGGCGTGCGGGACTGTTCGGCAGTAGGAGGTGCCGCGGCACCCCACCGCAGCACTGTTCTGAGCAGCGTGCTGCATGCGGTTGCGCTGCAGCACGCGCCTCCTACTGCCGCGGTCCCGCTTTAACCCCGAGCACGAGCGGCGTGTCAGCATGAGGCATCCGCGGCGGGCGGCATGCGGGGCGGCGGGGTCGCTGTGGGCATCTCCGCGTGCGAGATATGTATCTGCGCAGTCTGCTGACTATCGTCACGCATCGGTAGTGCGTCTGCACAAGCTGCTGCGGGCGGTCAGCAAGGCCGGCTGGTCAGCGCAGGGCTAGGCAGGCTGTGTGCGCCTGCGGGTGCCCTTCTGTACCCCGAGTCTAAGCTGTGGTGCCTCGGCAGGGGCGTGGCCCGCTTCGAGTCGATACCGCAGATATCTTGTCCCAATGACGTCTTGTTTTGTGGCTGCATTACGTGTCTGGAGCCAGCGCATCTGATTCCCACATGAAATGTGCAGCGTGCTCTTATGAGCCCTCTGCGAGCGGGTGATTTCAGCGCATGGCTGCCGGCGTGTCGGGCATTTGCCCCTGCATGCGCGACTGCCATGGGCCCCGGGCCATGATGGTGCCTTCTTTGTGTGAAATTAGGTCAATTGGTGAGTTGGTGAGCGAAACACGGCCCCTTCCTAATCAATTTCAGTCCCACTTCGATGCGTGAGCTGTTTCTGCATTCCACGTTCCTGCACTCCACGTGCAGCAGCAAGGGCGTGTGCGCGTTGTGACAAGGGCATCAGTCATGCTCACATGGGTTGTGCAGCTCTGGTCGCCAGCCAAGCATGCTCAGCGACAGCACAGCGTGACGTATCTTGTAGTCCATGCACATGGCCTTGCAGAGAGTCACACTGTATAGTGTGCATGCGGCTGGGACCGCGTCATCAGCAAGGCTGCTCTAGGCCTGCCTGCCCGGCCGCCTGACGCGCGCTTAGCTACGCAGCAGTGACAGTCCGAACTAGTGGTCTGGTCCGAGAGGATTGCACTGTGCAACAGTAGAGAGACGCAAGGATTGTGTGGAACAATTTGCACATGACCTGCATGTGTTGTTCCGCAGCACCCACAACTACTTTGTTACCACAACTTTCTGTGCTTTGTCGTGCGTGCACTTATGCAAGGCAAGGCAAGAAAACGCAAAGTGCGCTGCAGACTCAAGGCTGCAAGCATACCAAGTTTGTGAACAGCCTGCGTGTCAAAGAGTCTCAGGCGACAATACAGCGCCTTTGAAGTGCGTTGGAGCACCTGAGTAAGTTGCGCAGCACTTGCACGCCCTCACAAAACACACGGGTCTGAGCTGTTGGTACAGTGACCTTGATCCCCAACTTATCGACACGCTGAGTAATTAAGCTACCAGGTGCAGCACAGTGCCCCTGGCTGGGCGACAGGGTGCAGAAGTTTCTGACGTGAGACATGCAGCCGCGCGGTAGAAGCAGGTGTCATGCAACTATGGCTCGAGCTGCTCACGCACAGCTGCTGCTACAAGTCCGCTTTTAAACGCTTATAGAAGCGCTCCATTTTCTGCACAACAGCGGTCCCAGGTCAGGCGCACAGCTACACTGACATACAGTTATGCAGGAGTGTCTTATGATTGGTGGCTACGCCGCGCCTTTCGTGCATATCGGTTAAGCAGCCACCCCACAGTGACGCCAGTGATGAAAGACACTGCAGCAATCTTGGCACAGTTTTCCTGCGTAACCATTCTTGCGGCATCAGTGTGTAGCGCTGCTGCTCAACATCATTACTTGCATGCCAGTGCTAGCCTCTCAGAAGTGGAGGACACTTTGTAGCCTGGTCTGGCTTGGCCGCAGCTCAGCTGAGCTTATTGGCCACTGTGAGGGGTCTGGTGGGTCCAATGCATGCTCCACATGAGAAACATGCAAGACACTGGAATCAGTCCTTACAGTTCAGCTCGGGACCTGAGCAGGTAATTTGCCAAGATGACCACAATGCACCTGATCTGCGCTCCTCTAGGAAAAGCAAGCCACTGAGGCCTGAAGAGGTGGCCCCGGGCACTTCAGCACTTCGCAGCAATACAGGCAGAAATCTGTGTTAACCCGTGTATGCCCAACATGCTGTGCAGCAGCAGTTCCCTGGTCCATGTGACAGCGCCCACTGCAAATGGCAAGGGGCCATGCAAATACAGACACATACATGAACTCCCATGGCGTGGTCGATCCTATGTGCCACGTCACCCAGGTGCCTTGAACCCAGAGGGACCTATAGCATTCTGCACCAGGCTGGCAGCAAAGGCGCTATGCTCCCGCACCGCATCCTGGGCCACACCATCTGGATCCAGAGCGGCCTGGGCCTGTCCACGCACGGCGCGGCCGCGCAAGCCCGCCGCGCGCAGGCGGAGCGGCGCTGGGCCGGCGCGCCGCGGCCGCGTGTTACCTGCCGCGGGTCCTGGCGGGCCCGACCAGCGCGCGCTCGCCCGCCTGCTCCACGCGCGCCAGCAGCGCGGCCGGCAGCAGGCCGTCGCCGGCCAGCAGGCGGCCCAGGTGCAGCCAGAGCTCCACGCGCTCGCGCGCGGTCAGCTGCCCGGCCGCCTGGCGCGCATGCGGCGGGGGCCCGGTCAGCAGGTGCAAGGCGCTCCGAGGAGGAGGGCGCCCCAGATTGCTCCCTCCTTCTGGACGCCGTGTGCAGAGGGTCCCGGCAGGCTTTGTATTGGCATCATACGGATGGGGACACTGCTGCTCAGCGACCTGGCTTTCAGGAGCTGCAACGCCAGAGCGACCAACACGGGGGTCGAATGGCAGGCGGACGCACACGTGGGGCAGGCCACTTCCGGGGCACCATGCAAAATGCCTGAGGCCCCTGGCAGGCTTGGGCTGACGGCACCCCGTCCGCGCAGGCCTCTGCCTGGCACCCTCGCGTGCCGGGCAGGCAAGGCAGGGCGCAGGGCAGGGCCCGGCGCGCCTGCAGCACGCCGCCCATGGTCACCGTTACCTCGCGCGCCACATAGCTATTGAAGTACAGGTAGCTGAACACGGCCATCACCACCTGTGCCGTGCGCGCGCGTCAGGGCATCGGCGCGTTCATAGACAAATCCGAACCCTAACCCTAGCTAGACACGGCCATCACCTCCTGCGCCGCGCGCGCGTCCCGCGTCGGAGCGCGAAGGAATGGTTCTGTGGCTGCGCACACTGGGTGCGCTCCCATGTTGAGGACGCGCATGCACGCTCAAACGTTTGCACACTTGTTGTATCTGGTGAGCTCACGCCGTGGCGTCGTGGCCATGTTTCTCAAGGTGAGATGTGAGGACATGATCAAGCGTATGATCCCTGGGTCGTGCTCGCATGCAAGCTCTACAACAGGGCCCGCGCCTGGCAGTCCATGCGGTCGGTCATGCCGCCGTGCCCCGGGATGGAGTCGCCAAAGTCCTTGATCTTGAACCCGCGCTTGAAGCCGGACGCGAAGAAGCCGCCGAAGGGCGCGATGATGGACGCAAACATCGCGAGCACCACCGCGTGCAGCTGCGCCGCCGCGCGGCCGCGGCGTCAGGAGCTTGAGCTGCGGGCCCGGCGCGCTCAGGCTGGGGGCGGGCCCGCCGCCGCGCCACGGGCACAAGTCTTGGACGGTGACAGCTTGCGCAGCAGAGGGTGATGGTCGCAGTCCACGCCTCCGATGCTTTGGGGCTTGTTAATGCTGCAACCCTGGCAGCTTGGTATAGCTAGTATGCCACACGACACAGCAGGGCGAGCGGCGGAGGGCCAGGCTCCTGCTGCTGCTTCAGCACCCCCGCGTCGTCAGCCATCGCAGCGCCGCACAGGCGGGCAGTCTGGGGTGCTGGCAGCACGGACACCACAGGCGGCAGGGTGAAGCGGAGGGAGAAGGCGCGGTCGGCGGCCTTGCGACCGCGGCACGCCTGCATGGGCCGCGCCACGAAGCTGAAGTCGGCGACGCGCTGCAGCAGGGCGCGCGCGGGCGCGGGCGCCTCCGTGAACGTCTCGACCGCCTGCGGGCGCGCCGGCGGGGTCGGGCTCGCGGCCCGGGTGCGGCGCGCGGGCGGCAGCGCGCCAGGCTGGCTGCCAAGCCGGCCACGGGCGGATGTGCGATGGTCACAGTGTGTTGCAGAGTCACGCCTGCCGAAAGTGTGGGTGACGCGTCGCTGCATGCCAGGACGCCACCAGCATCAGAGTGCACGTGACAGAGGGCAGGGTTGGGTAGACCCCGGCCGCGCGCCTGGGCCTCCAGCGACGCTGGCAGCAGGTCCGTCAGGTCGCGCACGGCAAAGAGCGTTGGCACGTAGATCTCGTCCGGGTCACACCGCAACCTGCCAAGCGACAGGTCCTGCGCAGGGCACACATGTCAGCAAGCCAGCGCACACCCTCGCTTGTGTGCCTCGCACCTTCACTGCTACTAATTATGTTATAATTCAGTGAACCATTTTTTTTGGGCACTTGGTCATGGAGCAGGGACGTCGCACGTCGCGCCCGGCAGGCGACCTGGCGGGCCGGAGCGCCCTGTGGTGACAGAGCCAGAACTGGCGCTGGCGAGGGGGCGCGCCGTGCGCGGGCAGATCATCCAGGACCCGCGCGACATGACGTCCGCCAGCAGCCACGAGCACAGCATGGTCAGCACCAGGCCGCCGAAGAAGCCCTCCCAGGTCTTCTTGGGCGACAGCTTGATCAGCGGCGTGCGCCCGAAGAAGAAGCCTGCAGCGCCGCACGCTGGCTCGGCGCGCGTGGTTCCCCTGCCTCGCAGGGCTGCGAGGCAGGGCTGTTCACAGGCGGACGCGCTCCGCAACGCGCTCTGCAGCTTGCCTGGACAGGCACTACCACATGCCGTGCAGCGCCCCACGCGCCCACCCAGCCGACCGCAGCAACACGGAATGCACGAGCGTGGTAGGCTGGTTGACATGCAGACCGGGGGAGCAGGTCGGGCGGTCTGGCGGTGCCCTGAGCACAGGTTAGGGTTGGAGCAGGGTTTTATGCACCCGCCAGGTAGGCGCCGATGTCGTTGACGATGACCAGCGAGCAGGGCAGCAGGAACCAGATGACGCCGTCGAAGATGTTGGACACGAAGAACGAGGACGGCACAAACACGAAGAGCAGGATCAGGTGCGTCCACGCGTACTGCCCAAACTGGTACAGGTAGCAGCCCTTCTCCAGGCGCAGCACGAACGACACAAAGCCTGCCGGCGGCGGCCAGCGCCGCGCGCGTTGGACGGTGCGTCTTCCTGCAGGCGCATCTGCCTGGGCAGCAGTGCGGCGGGGCGCCTGCCAGCGCCACGTGCTGCGACTCGGGCGCCTGGACAGCAAGCGGTGACATTCTGAGACCTGACATGCTCTAGCGCCTGCCCGCCCCACTGCCACGCCTTTCGGCCACCCTCTGCCACGCAGCAAATAGTCCGCCGCCGCGCAGCCCCCTCCCACAGCACGGCACTCCCGGGAGCTGTGCCCGGCGGCATCGAGCGGCGAGTCTCATGATCTCCCTGCATCTGATCATTCCCCTGCGTGTCGCAAAACCAAGCGCCGCCGCCGGAAGGGCTGCGCGCCGCCGCGCATGCGCGCCGCGCGGCACACCGGCGGTGTACAGCGAGAAGGCGATGATGGTGTGCTTCTTGAGCACCCAGCCGAACAGGTGCGCCAGGCGCGCGTTGGACGTAACCTCCACCGTCAGCTGGACCTGGATGAAGCGCAGGTACACCCAGAACGCGGCCACGCCGAAGAAGTACCACTGCGCCGCGCGGCCGGTGCCCGGCGGCTTGGGCTGCTGCCGCTGCGCGTGCTCCGCCAGCTTGAACAGCTCGCGCACCATCAGCCACTGCGGCGCGCGCGCGGCCGCGCGGTGAGTGCGGCCGCACGGTGAGCGCGGCCGGCAGGTCCGCCGCGCTCGGCGTCACGCGCCGCGCGCTCCGCGTCGTTGGACTCCCATTTTCTGCCAGTGCTGCAGGCAAGGCGCCAGCTTTCTGCTCTCCCACGACCCCAGCCACTGCTTGCTGTTGACAGACCACTGCAGGCTGTAGCGCCTCGACTTGAAAGCCGCTCTGGACCACCATGAGCGTGGCCCAACAGCCCACCATTATCGCCTCCGACACTCCAATTCCAGCGCCTCCCACTGGAGGCACTCTACCTCCCAGTGGAGTTGTCCGCACGAAAGGGGGCCCACGCGCCTGTATGCCGAAAATCATTAACATTAGCGGCACATGCCCGGCCCAGATGAAGGCAAAGAAGCTCCCTATCAGCACCAGCGTGGATGCCGTGCGCACTTTGAGCGACCGGTACTTGTTCTTCTGCGCGCCGCAACCGCCGCAACGCGTCAGCACGGGCGCGCATTTCCCGCCAAGCTGGCACGCAGCTCGGGAGCGGCGCTCGCACCGAGTCCAGCAGCAGTGTGACCCCCGGCGTGTTGTTGTGCAGGTCCCCATCCTGCCTGCTGCCCTGCAGGCGGCAGCATGAACCGGAGTTAGCTGCCACTCCTGCAGCTTAGCCGTGTGACTGCCCGTCGGTGCTGCAAGGGTCACCCTGCTTGTGCTGGGCTCCCCCGCGCGGTCCTCCCGCTCCTCATAGGACGCATAGCAGTCGTCAGACGCTGGAGCGCACTGGTGGTTGTTCTCCATGCGGGCTCGCGCAGGCCCCCCTCCGTGACACAGCCCCCAGAGCCCCGCCTTGAGCGGCCACTTGTGCAAGGCAGGCAGTCATCTCGTGACCTAGCGCGGTTTGTTTCAAACCTGCGCAGCGCAGTTTGAACGCCCAGCTGCTTCCTTCGCGGATCATGGGCAGCAGGCCCATCGTGTGCAGCAGCTGTTATGTGCACTTCAACACTGCAGCACTCAAGCTACATTCTTGGCGTACTTGGCACGCTGCGCGTGCCTCAAGCTCAACAGCGTGGCCAGCAACAAGCCTTCACTGATGCCCGCCGGGGGCCAGTGATATTGCATATTGCAGTACAACCACAGCGTGCTTGAAGGCCCCTTTCAAGCCGCGTGATGGGGACAGCGCGTGCTCTGCTGCAGGTGTGCGGCTCCCTGTCTTGCGGGGCTTCGCCTTGACTCAGCGAGGTCAAAGCTGTGAGTCAGCCGCCTCTGAAGCACGCTTGGCCCGCAGCCGCACACATGCCGGCCTGCGTTTGCATGGCCCCACAGGGGCGCGCGCCACGCCCGCCAGAGCACCGCCAAGGCCTGGTGCCACCGATATGCTCCTCTGAGCTCATGCCTGCAACCTCTGTTCGCGGTCTGCGCACAGGGAGCAGGCTGTGCCCAGGTGATGGCCGGCGTGTCGCCCTCGCTCGCGGTGTTCCTGCTGCTGCTGATCGGCGCGGCGCTCGGCGCGGCGGCCGGCGCCGGGCTGATGTGGTGGCGGCACCGCCGCCAGCTGCGCTACCTGCAGCCTGCCAGCCCTCGGCAGGCCTACGCGGCGCGCTACGCTGCCTCGCCGCAGGTGGGTGCCCTTGTCCAGCTGCAGCCGCCCTGCCTGTGACCGCGTGCACGCGCGCCTTGTGTGCTGTTCTCGGTAGAGCGCAGCCTTCTCTCCCTGCAGCGCCAACACTGGACATGCTTTGCTCAACCACTGCTGCTCAGCTACTGTACTGCTGCATGCGCTGACGCCAGCAAGACTATGGTTGCGCGCGCCAGGTCGGCAAGGGCCGCGTGCCGGAGCCGCAGCCCGGCGCCGAGCGCGAGCTGATCAGCGCGCGCCGCGCCGAGCCCGGGCCGCTCGCATCCTCCGTCAACCACCTGTCCTGTGCGCAGCGCGCCCGCCTCGACCTCCTGGTCTGTGACACCGTGAAAAGCTCGCTACGCACAGCACCCTGTCATCCTGATGCATGCTAGTGACACTCAGGGGTTTGAGTGGGCTCCCAGGCCCAGCAGAGGGCATGGGCTGCTCTGAAGGGGTAAGGGAGTACGCAGGGAGGGTGCAGACGTCAAGCAGTGCAGCCGTCAGCGCTGACGCCCCTGCCCGCGCGCGGCAGGCCTGGGCCCGCTCCCCAAGGAGGGCCTGCTGCCCGCGGACGGCGCCGGCAGCCGGCCTGCGAGCTCCCGGGCGCGCGGCGACCCGGCCGGCCACGCGGCCGCCCCCGGCGCCCCTGCCTGGGACACCATCGACCTCGAGCCCGCGGGCAAGCCGGCGCCCAACTCCCTGCTGCCGGAGCGCGGCGACGCGCGCCCCGCAGGCGCCTTCACCGCTCGCAGCCAGGGCCCCGACGTGCGCGCGCCGGCCGACTCGCCTGCCGCGAGCCCGGCGGCGGCGGGGCCGGGCCCCGGCGCGCTCGCGGCTGTCGCCGGCGCGGGCCGCGCGCTGTGGGCGGCGGCCGTTGGCCGGCGCAGGGCGGACCGCGCGAGCGTGGGCGGGGCGGCGGAGGGCGACGGCGGCGGGGCGGGCGCGGGCGAGGGCGCGCTTGCGCAAGGGCTGCGGCGCAGCGGCGAGCTCGGGCCCAAGGTGCGCCCTGTGCGAGGCGCAGCCGCTGCGACGTCCTTGATGCAAACGCAGTGGCGGCGCAGGCCCATGATGCCGTTTGGGCGCAGGTTCGGACCAGCCACATCGACGTCAGCCGCGCCGGGCTTGCGGCGGCCGGGCTGCAGAACCAGAACACAAACCCTAACCCCGGCGGCGCCGCCCACGAGCGCGTGCGCAGCCTGATCGACTCCGGGGCGGCCTACCGCAACCAGGCGGCGGCCGGGGGCACGCCTGCGGCTGCGGCGACCCTGAGCTCGACCCCAGCCCTCGCCCTGGCAGCCGCCGACCCTGCCAAGGCGGACGCGCGCTGCACGGTTGTGCACAGCGGGAGCAACGGGACCGGCGCCCCGAAGCCGGCGGCGGCGCCGCACGGGTGCGACGCGGCGGGCGTCGCGGGTCAGGCGTCGGCGTGGGCCGGGGCGCGTGCGGGCGCGGAGCAGCGGGCGGGCGGCGCCGCCGGGGGAGCGCCCGGGGTTGCGCATGGGGGCATCGGGGTGGGCAACCCGTATGGGCCGAGCGCCGGCTGGATGGCCGGCGAGCTCGCGCGGCGCAGCTTTGCATACTCGCCCAGCGACGCCGGTCGCAGGCGCGCCTGCCAGGCTCTGCTTGAGCGAATGATGGTAGCCGCCTGTCCGCCAAGGCCCCCTGCGCAGCGCCGATGCCCTGGGACGCCCGGGCCGCATGTTGTCACAAAGCGCGGCATGGACTCTGCATACTGCATACCTCGTGTGAGCGCATGCGCGTGTCCATGCACCCCAAAAATGGCTGTATGCAGGCCTGTCGAGGCAGTTTCGGCTTCAGCTGCACCTGCTCGAGTACGCATGCACGACCAGTTCTCCCAGTACATGCTATGCCATGTCAAGAGCGGCCGCTGCCACGATGACACCACATCGCCAGGCACATGCACAGTCCGCATGCACATGCCGAGCGCCGTCCTGCCGCGACGCGCAGCAGCACGGCCTTCTCGGACGACGACAGCGGCGGGCTGAGCCTGCGAGAGGCGGCCGCCGCCGCGCGCGCGCGCCCGCCGCCGCCCGGCGTGCCCGCGCTGCACCTGCCCGGCAGCGGCACCAGCCGTAGTGCGCGCCCAGCCAGGCCCTGTTTGAACTGGAGGGCTTTGCCCAGACGCCACCAGGCCGCCCTGCTTGCTGGAACTGCCATGGCCGCCGTCAGTGCGCGGCAGCTCTGCTCTCCCGGCCCTGCCACGCATCCCGGATCGCAATACGCTCGTTCCCCTGCATTATCGTCCCTCGTGTGGCCCAGTCGCGTGTGCTTCAGACGCGATTAGAGTGATAACCAACATGAGCTCAAGGGCGCTCCTGGTGCTGGCAGGCAATGTGCCGCCGGCGCTGCCAAAGCACCTGTCGCCCGCGCCGGCGCGGTCGCAGCTGCCGCCTGGGCCGCTCGCCGCCGCGCGGCCCGAGGCAGGCGCTGGGACCCAGGGGCCCCCCGCCGGGCGCCCCGCCCAGGCGCCGCCAGCCCGTGCGGCTGCCGCGCCGTCCCCGCCGCCGCCGCCGCCGCCGCCGCCGCCGCCGCCGCTGCCGGCAAACTTGGCGCCGGGGGCCGGCAAGCCGCCGGCAAGCAGTGCGGGCGTGCGCGGCGGGAGGGCGACCCCCAGCCACAGCAGCGGCGGCGGAGACGTGGGCAGCCTGGTCACGCAGGCGGCCGCCATGGCTGCGGCCCGGATGCAGCGGCAGGCGCGCCGCGAGCGCGAGGACTCCAAGCACAAGGCGCGGGCGCTCGCCCACGCCCTGTCCGCGCCAGACAGTCCGTCGTACGGGGGCACGCCGCATGCGGCTTGCCTCACCTTCTGATGCCGCTCCATGGCATACACATGCTGGAGGCCTCCATGCCGCTCATATGGTCTTTGGCGGCGCCTCGGCGTCACCGTCGAGGTGTAGGGTACTTCCTAACCCTATTGCAGCGCAGGCGGCGGCGGCGGTCGGCCGCGCGTACGACCTGGACGAGCTGGACGAGGAGTGGGGCCCGCTGCTGCAGCAGCTGGACGACCTGCTCATGCAGGCGCGCCGGCCGGCGCTGGACGCCGCGGAGCGCGCGGTCGCGATCCGCTCGCTGCTGGTGTCCACGGCGCGCGAGAGCGCGCACGCCGCGCTCGCCAAGGCGCTGGGCGACATCGAGCGCTTCCGGCGCGCGGTCGGCGCGGCCGCGTAGGGCTGGGGCTAGGGCTAGGGCGCCGGCAGGGGCGGCGCGGCGCGGCGGCCCGCCGCGGGCGCCGGGCTGCGCTGCCCGCTCGCTGCTGGCGGCAGGCGCACCTGAGGGCGCCCGCCACCGCGTCCGCCAAGAGGTTACACGATGGCATTGAATGCTCTGGCGCGGAGCGTGTGCGTAGGGCTGGGGTAACGGAGGGCATGCCGCCTGCCCCTGGACGCCGTCTAGCACAGCTGTCTGTCCAGCGACGTTTCATGCCCTGCTGGTGTCTGTCGGCGCGCTCTCTCTGACATCTCCATGCTCAGCAAGGCGCTCCCAGGCCTGCAGTCACCTGGCGGGGACAGGGGTGGGGCAGGTGGTGGCGTGCAAACACAATGAGGAGAAACACTTGGGGCCTGACGGGACGCCAAGCGTCTATCTGGCAGTGCCTAGTAAGTCCACCCGTGGTGTGCGTGCAGACGAAGCAGGCAGGCGGAGTGTAGCACATGCAGGGTCGCGCGTGGCACACCAGGGGCATCAGCAGTCCAGGATGCTTGAATAGATAGGGTCTGCCATGTGCCCTACCCTGGTGGCCGGGGGCCACTGAAAGTGGGTGGGCACTGGCCTAGCCGGGCGCTGTCTGGAAGCAGGCAAGAGAGCTGGGTCTGCTACCCTCAGCCACAATGTTGTTCCACAGGGCAGTGAGGATGCTGGTCAAGGGACGCTCATGTGCACTTCTTCAACATGCAGGATATAGATACGACGGGCCAAGCAATGCACTGATCTACCACAATCTCCACCAGACAGAAGGGTAATGTGGAATACTTCGCGCAAAATGCGCCAGACTCAGCAGTCCTAGATAGTTGTTGCTCTTTGAGGAGCAGTGTTCACACAAGCACAAAATTGCACCCCCCCTCGCCCTTTTAAGGCGCAAAGGGTGCGCCACTGTGCAAAGGGGAGCGCCGCTCTAACGTTGCCAAACAACAATGCTGCCTACTGCTTGGCAGAATGCTGCCAAACGCGATCCGACACCACAACAAACACTTGACACGCAGGTTTTGCCTCACAAACCTCCTGAACAGGCCCTATACGCGCGTCGGGATGCCCGCCGCAGCCATGTGCGCCTTCACGGCCGCGATCGGCACCTCGCGGCGGTGGAAGATGCCGGCGGCGAGCGCGGCCGACGCGCGCGTGCGCGCAAACACCTCCGAGAAGTGCTCCGGCTTGCCCGCGCCGGACGACGCGATGACCGGGATCGTCACGGCCTCCGACACCGCCGCCACCAGCTCCACGTCGAAGCCGGCATTCCTGCGCGCGTCAGGCATGAACAGGGGCGGTTGCGCGCCGGAGCTCCAGGTCAGGGCCAGAGTCCCTGACTGCTACTGTAACCGTAAGCAGAGGAGCATGCCTTGCCCGACTTACGCTGAGCATTTGGGAGCCGGAGGGACCGCGGGCGGCTCGCGTGCCTTTCCCATGGACAGCATGCGGCACTGCAGGCGAGCGGCGATACTGTCGGAGGGCTCGCCGAGCGGGGCCACCACGGCCATGCGTGTCCTGGTCGAAGCCGTGGTGGGCAGGGTTCCGGGCAGGGTGCTGAGCAGGGGGCGCCGCGCACTGGCCGTCGGTGTCGATGCAGTTGAGCAGGATCTCGCCGGCGCCCAGCGCCTCCACCGCGCGCGCCAGCTCCACCGCGTCGAT
>JAABUV010001533.1_pt1 | contig 33432 bp, 45 predicted proteins | sample 5559971 | NCBI WGS metagenome assembly JAABUV01 (sample SAMN10711881, study PRJNA513362) | rock metagenome | isolation source: Antarctica rocks | place: Antarctica: Victoria Land, Knobhead nord | collected 2015-12-19
GGCGCCGGCAGCCTCCTGCTCTGTAAACTCAAGGACACTGCAGCTGTGCCGGGCAGCTCTCCTGCTGGACCTGCCTGGCGTGGCTGCGGCGGCCTCGTGCAACCCTGCAGCCCTGCGACCCTGCGCGCGGCCGCAAATACTGTGCGCGGGGCAGGTGGACCTGCGCTCCACGTGGACGGTGGTGTCCTCGGTCATCCTGGCGTTTGCTTTCGCATTCCAGAACTCAGTTCGCCACCTGTTCGAGAGCGTCATATTCCTATTCTTCACGCACCGGTGCGCCGCCCCCCCCCCCCGGCTGCATAACCCTACCGTATGCCAACACCCTGTCATGTTTCGGATCTGCGCGACACTCAGTGTCTTGCTCTTTTCCATGTGCTGGACCCATGCGCCCCCATGCGCCCCCATGCGCCGGCCCCCGCAGCCGACGGCCCGCCGCGCTGGGGCCACCGGCAGCAGAGACGCGCACATGTGCAGACGGCCTGCATGCAGCCTGTGCCTAGCCGAGATGCCGCTGCAGGGCTGCTTGGGTTGGTGGATGGTGTGACAGCTGAGGCGCATGCGACAGGTTTGACGTGGGCGACGTCATCGTGCTCGCCAAGACGCCCGGCGGCGACCTGACTAAGTACCGGGTGTGCGTTTCGCCACAGTGCGGCCAGCGCGTGCCTGAGCAGGACCTCTGTGTCACGCTGCTGCACTGACAGTACCGTCAGAGCAGGCAGGAAGGGTCGAGCAGTCTGCGACAGGGTCGCATGGCATCGTCTGAGGCAGACTCCTCTAGCTCCGGAACGATGCGCAGTGAAGGCTGGGCCGTATTGCATGCTGAGAGGCCCATCAACGCTTGTGCACGCCCTTGCTGCAAGCAGACCGGAGCTCCCCAGGCCTGACGCTAGTCTGCCGCCTGTATGAGCAGGTTGGAGCATTGCTCGCGCGAGCGTGCGCCCGGCGCCGCCAGGTGGAGACGCTGGGCCTCAACTCCATCGTGCTGCTGGCCAACGACAACTCGCGCATGTGGATCCCCGTCTGGAAGCTGGCCGAGGCCAACCTGACCAACCTGTCGCGCTCCGAGAAGCACATCGACTTCGTCAAGGCGCGCCGCCCCGCGCCAGCCCCGGCGCGGCCGAAGCCCCGCCGCGCCGGCGGCGGGCAGGGCCCGGCTGGCGTCGGCATGCATGAGGCCAGCATGCCGTGACGTCACCGCGAGTCGGGCGGCATGGTCACTTACCACCGTGTCACTGGCGGCGAGGTTGCAGCGGCCGCGTGGGGAAGGCCGAACGAGACAAGCGTACGCTACGGAGCCAGCATGCCACCTGCAGAGGCTGACCGCTTAGGATCAACAAGGATGGCATGGCAACCATACCCAGACCCTACCCTAAACCTGAACCTGTGCTTGGCGCAAACCGCGTCGTGCGTCGGCGCAGGTGGCGGTGAACGTTGACACGCCGGGCGTGGTGCTGGCGGGCCTGGAGGCGGCGCTCAAGCCGGTGTTTGAGGACGCGGCGCACAACAAGGAGCTCGGCGCCTGGTTCGCGGTCCGCCTGGTCGGCTGCGCGGACCCGCTCAAGCTGGAGCTGGGCATTGGGTGGGAGTGCAGCCACCAGGGTGCGCCCGCGCTACGGGCAACATCGCGCCAGGTTATGTAGGGGTTGAGTGTAGGGTAGAGTAGGTGACTTGCCGCCCACTCTGCGCCCACATGGCGCGTGCCGCAGTTGCGTGGGTCAGGCTGCTCTGGTCGGACGCTGCAGGCCTCAGGAGGTGCAGGTGCGTCCGACCCGGACTGCAAGACCTCTGAGAACTGGCTGCACAGCTTGTGCATGCATGTACCAGTCGATAGCACCAGGTGCCAGGCACGTGGACTGACCTGTGTGCTGTGCCTGTCTGGTGTGTGCAGAGTGATACCGCGCAAGCGAGTCAAGAAAGTCGCGGAGTCGGGCTTGGGGCTGGTTGAAGGTTGCCAAAGCCTTCAGGCGAGTCCCCGCTGCGTCTTGAATGCATGGGTGGTGTCTGGTTCAACAATGGCAGCAGTCCTGCTTGGGCTGAAATGGCCACACATCTACTGAGCCTTCCTGCAGCAGGCATTGAATGACATTGTGTGGTTTTTTAAAGGTTTGCATTAGACACCCACTGTGCTCGACCGACATTGCTCAACCCACAAGGAGTGTGATCCCACAGACCTGCTCAGGCGCTGCCTGCCTGCCACAGCGGAGTAGGCCGTTTGTCGGATGTCCTGCCCCGTCGCTGGCGGGGAGCCGTGACGTGCCGGCGCAGGCATGGGGGGACATACCTGCGCCCGCGTCCGGGCTATCGTCCGTCGGCGAAGTGCGCCTCGTACCGGACATGGCCACGCTCCGGCGCCTGCCCTGGCATCCTGCGCACGGCGTCGTGCTTGCGAGCATGCTCCGGCAGCCGCCGCCACCGGACCATGCTGGTGACACAGGTGCTGAAACCGCGCGACCTGACAGCACCTGCCAGCAGCTTCGTGCGGGGCGCTGCCGTGACAACCCTCTGACTCATGGCCTGACATTGCCAAGGGAGATATGCTGCTACTGAACAGACAAACCAGGATGCTGCTGCCGTGACTTTGGGAGATATGCTGGTCTCTGCTGCGCTGCGTGTCTGCTGTGAGCACGTCGCGCTCTTTCATTGTGCCGCACACGCGCATGGTCAGGCCCGGCGCGCGCGCGCGCGCGCGCAGAGCACCTGCGCTGGGAGTGCTGCCCGCGCAGCGCGCTGCAGCGCGCGCTGGCCGCGGCGCGTGAGCGCCACGGCGTGCGCTTCCGCGTCAGCTTCGAGGTCGAGTTTGTGCTGCTGCGCGGCCGGGACCCGGGGCAGGGCGACGGCACGCCGCGCCCGATCGATGCCGCGCTCTACTGCCAGACGTCCGCGCTCGATGCTGCAGCGCCAGGTGCGCGCGCCACGCGCGCTGCGGCACACGGCGCCTGCGCGGTCCCTGTGGATGCAAGCCGTTCAAGTGCGAGCAGCCGAGTAATATGACTGCGCCCCCCAGCAGAACAGCACAACGATGATGCTGTGAAGCCCAGGCAGCATGTCCTTTGTGTGCTGGTGTAACACAGGCGCAAAACGAGGCAGTTGATGAAACGTGCTGCGCCGCAGTCCTGGACGACATCACTGACGCGCTGGCCAAGCTGGGCATCGAGGTGGAGCAGGTGCACAAGGAGTCGGCTGGCGGGCAGTTCGAGATCGTCACAGAACATGAGGAAGTGCTCAAGGTGCGCGCCGTCTGTTGTGGCGCCGCAGCGCTGGCGGGCTCGCGGCGCCACGCCTGGCTGCTCGCGCGCTTGGCGTGGCTGGGCATGACTCCAACTTGCTGACATGGCAAGCTGTAAGCTGGTGATGCCACACAGGCCTCCCTGCAACGCTGCTGCAATGCATTGGTAGCTCCCCAAGCGCCTCCGGAGGCTGCTGCTGGCGCCGGCGCCAGCATGCGGCGACGGGCCTGCTTCGGCAAGGCCTCCTGGCACCTCACACCGCAGCTCGGACTCGGCGCCCTGGGCGCGCAGGCAGTCGACAACCTGCTGCTGACGCGCGAGGCCATCAGCTGCGTGGCCGCGCGCGCCGGCCTGAGCACGAGCTTCCTGCCCAAGCTGGGGCCGAGCGAGGCGGGCAGCGGCGCGCACTGCCATATCAGCCTCTTCAATGTGCGCGCGCGCGCGCGCCCCTTGCATGACCCGCCGCGCCGCCGGCTGCCAGGCCGTGCCTTGCAGGCCGGGCGCCGTGCGTTTTTAGACGGCCGCACCTGGGAACACGTCAGGCTCGTGCACGCGCTGCCCAGCTACGGCTATTGCACCCTGGGCGCAGCGGTTCTGTGCACAAGCGTGGCTGACTACGCGCCTCTCAATCAGCTCATACATGCCTGGAGGTACTGCTTGCCGTCGGAATGACCACCAGGCTAGCCATCAGGAGGGGAGCCTGCCGGGCGCGGCGCAGGTGGCGGCCCTGGGGCCCAACGACATGTGAACATGACAGGAACACCGAGAAGACAGCAAACCCTAGCGTGTCACCACGAGGGCTTTGCCTCGCGCGCGCGTAGGTGGCCGACCTGGGGCCTTGCCCCGCCGGCACCAACCTGGTCAGCGAGCTGCCCGCGAGCGGGCGCGCGGACGGCGCGGCCGGCCGCGCGGCCGCCGCGTTCGCGGCCGGCGTGCTGCGCCACCTGCCGGCGCTGCTGGCGTGGACGCTGCCGAGCGCCGCGTCGTATGCGCGCCTGGAGCCCAGTACCTGGAGCAGCTGCTTCCAGTGAAACCCTGCCCCCCCCCCCCCCCCTCCTCCCTTGCTGCCGAGTATGCGGGCAGGGTGTGCGCCTCTGGGCATGAGCAGCGCCATGCCACCACAGCAGATAAGACCATCTGAGGACGCTGTGGCGCGGCTTGAATCCACGGCCGCGCCAGGGGTGCCGGCCGCCTGCGGTCCAACCCTGCCCCATCCCGGGCGCCTGCAGGGTCTGGGGCGTGGACAACCGCGAGGCGCCGCTGCGGCTGTCTGCCAGCGCCGGCGCCGGCGCGCAGAACTGGGAGTTCCGCGCGCTGGACGCGACCGCCGACCCGCACCTGGCGCTCGCCGCCGTCATCGCCGCCGGCTGCGACGCGCGCGCCCGCCCCGCCTCCGCGCGCGCGCGCCGCCACGGGGAGTGACGTCACTGTGCTGAACACGCCTCACCGCCAGTTGCCTTCGGGCTCGGGAGCGGCCGGCTGCTGCGGCATGCACGCGCAAACGCGGGCTGCCGGTGCTGCAAGCGCTTGCGCTGACTCTATTTGGACTTTGAAACAAAGTCGCCGGGAAAATGCAAGCTGTTGCCGCTCCGCCTGGGGCTCACACCGCGGGCGCCGCGCGTGACAGGGCCTGGAGCACGGCTGGACGCTGCCTGAGCCCTGCAACATCGACCCTGTGGACCTCCCCGGCGCCGCGCGCCTGCCCACGTCGCTCGCGGAGGCCATCCGCGCGTTCGAGGCCGCCCCCGAAGCCAGCTGGGCCGCGTACATTGCCCGCGCGGCGCAGCTGGCGCCCGGCGGCGCCAGCGGAGGCGGCGCTGGTGCGTGCGCCGCGGCGCGGCCCTCACACCCCTCGGCGCGACCTGGAGGATGCGAGCCCTGTTCCGCAGCGCCCCCGCGATGGCGGGTGCTTGTTGCCTATTTTCAATATACTGCGGCGCTCCCGCGCAGGACGGATATGAGTGTCCTTCAACAGCGTTTTGTGGCATGCAGGCCTGCCGGAGGTGCTGAAGAGGGACCTGGGGCCGGCGCTCGTGACGTCCTTCATGGCGGTGCGACGCCCTGCACGGTCTGATGGCAGCATGCATGCACCACCCGGCACCTGCCTGTCCTGCACCTGTCAAAAGCCCTCCCAGCGCCTGTAAAAACCCTAGCACCTCCCTGTCCTTCCACCACACGGCCAAGCAGCATCATCATCATGCTAGCTGTCAAGCGCCCCATGGTGCAAGCCCTCCTTTGTCGGTCAGGACGCGTAGCTGTTGCACAAGTGGTATGCTGGGTCAGCCGCCGCCAGCAGCTTGTCAGCACATGCAGGGGACATGGCAGCAAGGTGACCCATGAGCATCCTGCAGTGCGCTCTGCTGCCCTGCTGCCCACTCATCACACAGGGCGTGTGCTGGCCGCAGGTGCGCCGCGCCGAGGAGGAGCACTTCCGGGACTGCTCACCAGAGGAGCTGGTCGAGCAGCTCCTCACCCGCTACTGACACGTGCATTTGTCAGCTGTGGCCCATGCGCCATGTTCTGTGCATTTCACACGCTTACTGCTCGTGCATGCGCGACCTGTATGTGCCATGTGGGATGGGCCATGTTCTGTTTGTGCAGATTGCCATGTATCGGTTTTCGTAGCTTGCCATCTGTTTGTGTAGTTTGCCGTGTGTCTGTTTTCGTAGTTTGCCATATATCTCTTCTGTAGTTTGCCGTGTATCTGTTTCTGATAGTTCGCCATGTGTTTGTTTCTGTAGTTTGTCATGTATCTATTACTGTAGAACTCGAGCTCCGACCTTCCATCAGCAGATAGCACCCGCGGGTTACATCGTGTCAAGGATGCAACAACCAATCCACCTTACAGTGCGCTCAACCAAGGCTCGCCAAGGCAAGCGTCGAGCGGCATCTGTAACCTATGTGCCTTTGCAGCAGCGCAGTCTCTAGCTCTTGAGTGCAAGCAACGCCAAACTATATATCGGACCCTGCAGCTGCAGAGCGGTTGCAGCACGGACATGCACTTGGTGGCGACGTCTACTGGTTCTGGGACAGCTGAAGTATCTGCGCGCCGCAGGTGCCGCATGCCAGTCAGCACCCCGGAATCCATACTAGTGCATGCAAGGTATAAGCTCAAAACTCACAGCAGCGGGGTGCAACCTTCGCGCAACAAACAGTTGAGAGCAAATACACAGCAACACATCAGCTGCTAACCAACACTGCCAGCATTGAACGCGTCTGTGACTTACTGAGCAAGGCATTGCGTGCTTGGCTATCCCTACCTGACTGACTCTATGGCTAAGGCATTTGTGCAACACACTATACTTCGTCCAGCATTCTGCAACGTCTCTGCACTCTGGGCCTGGGTTGCGCAGCATACACAATGTTGCCATGATCTGCTAGTGACCAGCATCTCAGTTTTGACACCGCGGCCTTGTACCATGGCTGAGTGCACAGGTCGCCAGTTGCCGCACGGCAGGGGGGCTGGAGGCGGGGCGGCGCCGCGCCTGCAGGATGTTGAGGAAGATGTTGATGATGTCGAGGTAGATCTGCGTGGCCGCGAAGATGTAGTCGTCCGGAGAGACCTCCAGCGAGCGCCCGCCCATCAGCATCTGCCAAACCCGCGCGCAGCCCCGCCTCATGCGCCCGCACACAGGCCGGCGGCCGGCCGGGCACACACGCGAGCACGGCTGCAGCACGGAGCGCATCTGCGGCTTGCGCTGCCGAGCACCAGCACAGCCCGCACAAGCACTGGGCGCCGCGACCCTGTCACACGTCGCCTATCCTAATTATCCAGCCTACATCAGGCGCATACCACCTTGCATGGCCCCCACAGCTGACCTCCGCAGGCGCGTGTCTGAGTGCAGCTCAATAAGCGCCCGCGCTCACGGCCTTGTCCCCTGGCCGCGGCAGGCAGTGCGGGCCGCGCCTGGATGTCGTAGAGCAGGTAGGCGCTGAACAGGATGGCGCCGACGACCGAGATGATGAGGTAGAACAGGTTGTTCTGCCAGAAGATGCCCACCACGAGCGTGAGCATGAACGCGCTGCTTGCGATGTACAGGAAGCCGCCTGCGCGGGCGCGCCGGCGCCGTCGGCGGTGCGGCGCCGCGCCTGAGGCCGGGCCGCGGCGGCCCGCGCATGCGCGACGCCGGCGCATGCTGGCGCACTTCTCATCACAGCAGCGCAGCCATCGTGCTCGCATGCCCCGCAGCAACAACCCTGATCTATAACTAGAAAGAAATTGCAGGAAGCGCTTTGCTTTAAAGACCGACCGAGATCTTTGAGCGAGCGCTGGCCTCCACAGGAATCAGGCTGCCGTGCGGGCCACGCCCCGAGCAAGCGGCGCGCAGGCCCTGCCATGGGCGCGCGCCCTTGCGCGTGAAGTCAAAGCCCGACGTCGTGGCCAGGATCCAGACGAAGCCGACCACGCCGGACGTGATGCCGAGCGCGAGCGCGAGCACGCTGATGTCGTAGAAGCTGGTCGCCGTGCCGACCAGGAACGCGAATGTGGCCGTGAACACGCCGAACGAGACGTAGTTCCACGGGTGCACGCGCCGCAGCGTCTGGGAGCAGCCCATGGCGATGATGGTGGCGAACGACAGGATCCAGGCCAGCCAGAACGGCCACGAGTTCTGCTGCACGTACAGCTGCGCGCGCGGCGGCGGAGCGGGCGCGCGTCAGCGCCCAGCGCCGCTTGGTGCTGTAGAGAGCATGATGCGACGCGGCGCGGCGCCATTAGCCAGCACATGGGCTCGAGACAGCAAGTGCCTTGACGCCTGCATGCGGGGTCGGGCGGTTGGCAAGGTCCCATCAGGCTGGAGGGGAGCTTTGGGCTGCGCATCACACGCGGCTGGCGCGCCCGCCCGCCCTCAGCTGCCCCGCAGTCAGCCTGTGTGTCTGGGCGGCAGTCCGCGCGCGCGCGCGCGCGCGCGCGGCGGAGGGCGCATGCGCGGCGCACCTTGAGTGGCTGCACGTACAGGAATGCAAAGCTCGCGCCCGCGGTCACCAGCAGCTGCAGCAGCACCAGGCCCAGCACCTTGCGCACGAAGCCCTGCCGCACCTCGTTCGCCTGCGCCGCGCGCGCGGCCCGTCACGCGCGCCTCCCCCGGCACGCTCTCGCACGCGCATGGGGACGGTGCTGCGCGCCCTGCCTGCGCGAGCGCGGGCGCGGCTGCCCGTGCGCGCGAGCGCCATGTTGCAGCGGCAGCGCGGCAGCCAGGCCCGGCGCTGTGCGGCGCTGCAGGGCCGCAGCGCCTGCGGATCGCAGAGCTGCCTGGGCACAGACTCGTGCGAAGCGCCCGACAGCAGGTGACTGCCCCCCTGCCAACCCCTGTTACCCTACGGCCAGCCGCAGCACGCCCGGGGTCCATCTCCCTGCTGTCGACCAGCATCGTACGGCGCCCTTGCTGCAGCACAGTCAAACAGGCCTTGTAATCTGTCATACTTGTGGGGCTGCGAGACACAGGGTATGCTAAATATACAAGGTGGGAGCACCGCCCCGCGGGGCGCTCGCCTGGAAGTGCTCATGGTAAGCGGCCCAGCCGGCGGCCTCCTGGTCGTAGTTGCCGGGCGGCCCGGAGCCGTACGCGTACGGGCCGCTGTAGTTCTACACCCCCGCGCCGCGGCTGGGTCAGCCCCAGGCCCTCAGCGGCCAATGCTTGAAGCGCCCACATGCGCACAGTGTGCAGAAGGCAACAGGCGCCTGGCAGCAGCGCCGCCAACAGGACTGGTTAACGGTCATGTGAGGCCTCTCAAGGCAGCATGATAGCACCTTCGCTGCAAGCCGTCCAGGAGGCAGGCACTAATGCTTCACATCTCATGCACTGCTGTATGTGCTAGACACCGGGCCGGCAAGCTCCAAGTCGGCCGCGAGGACCAACAACCTGTTAATCAAGGCGATGCACTGCTGGCGCGCCTGCTGCGGTGGCGGGTGGTAGCCGCCGCCATACTGGTACCCGCCCCTCTCGCCAAAGTAGAACGCCGGCTCCTGTGTGCCTGTCACATACCCGCAGCTCTGCGTCTCATGCCCTGGGTGCCGAGTACTTATGTGGGACCCTGCAAAGGCGCAACTCGCTGTCCTCCTTCATGGTATGCTGGCCAGCAGGAGCACGCCAAAATTTGTGCAGTGCTGTGCGTATGCAGTGCCAAAGGTTCCGGCAGCACCCATGCAATCATACTGCATGGCGGCAGGGCGCGCGCAGGCGGGCACCTGGCGCAAAGTACGGCGCCGAGCCGGCGCCTGCCGGGTAGCCGCCGTACGGCGCGGGCGGGGGCGGGCCCGCCGGGTAGCCCGCCTGTGCACGCGCACACATGCTGAGCACCTTCACACTCGGCCTGAGCTCCATTGTGTGGTCCTCACGATCTGACGCATCTATACTGCAGCTACGTAGTGCAAACGCGCTGCCAGACAGACTCCTGCCCTTCTCCAGGGACGCTGCTGCACACGCCAATGCCTGCTCTGCCTAAGTTGCTCGCCCTGCAACTGGCGGAGGAGCAGCACGCACATATACGGCCTGCGAGAACCAAGGAACGCCGAAGCGAGCACGGTCACGCTGGGGCTCGCACCTGGTAGCCTGAAGGCGGGTACTCGCCAGGCCGCAGCCCCGTCTGCCCAGCGCCGTGCGGCGCCCTGCCCTTGGTGTCCGCCATCTCCTGCGCGCGTTGCAGTGCCGGCGGCTGTAGCCGCTGTCTGCACAGCAGCAGACGCAGAGTTGCGCAACCACCTTGGACGCAGCACCCCGCGCGGAGCTATGCGCAGCAAGCACCAACGTATAGTTATTATTGCTGATACTGCTGATACAGGTCCTGCGTCACCGCAACGCCTGGTGCTGGACGCTGTCATCATAAAATCATCAGCAACATGCAGCCGAACAGTATCTAGCGCTATGCCCTAGCAGCAGCAACTCCAAAACACTTTCGGGCAACCAAGCAACAGTCTGCACAAACACCGGCTGCATATGCTTTTGCAGGTGCGCGCAAACGTGCTGGCACGTTAGCACTACCTCTGTACTGTTCTAGGATAACATAGAGGACCTCCTTCAGACAAGCGCTCACTGCACGCAAGCTGCGGTGACAGGCGCGCACCGCCAGACTAGGATGCTCACCTCACAGAGTGCAAACGCCGGTGCGCACGCTGGTGCTGCACGCTCGGCTTCGAGCTGTGCACGCCCTCGCCGCCTTGCTTCTTTCGGCTTGGGACTCTCGGCAAGAGCAACACGGGATGGTTTCCACCCGTAATACGCGTAGTACGGTGATAAGCGATCCGTAGTACGGTAACATGGGCCAAGCGCACACGTACACACTTATTGCAATGCGTGCTCGTTACAGTGCCCGTGTCCGCTTCACCTCGCCTTTCTGCTGGCAGTGCACCGCATGTGCATGTCAGTCTAGAGAGCCAGCCACAGCACTGGAAGCGCATGCTACTATGTCACTGGTCCTGCAGACCTGCCAGAAGCACCGCTCTCACCAGCTACACTTTGGCCATGCGCCTGACGCCGCGCAACCCCAGACCGCTGGGGCCGAGCGGCTCGGCCCTACGTGGCGCGGGCCGCCTTTGTCGCCTGCCGCAGGGAACGCAGCGGCGAGGGCGCCCGTTATTTCAACGTGGCACTGAAACGCCATGCGCCAGGTGCGCCGCCGGACAGTGCTGAACAAGCGGTACTGAGTACAGGCGCGCGGCAATATGCCGTGCGCGTAACCAAAGTAGACCAAGCAAACACACGCCCTGCCAAGACACCTATTCACAGGGGCCGCTGGGCACCGCTGGGCAGCTCAGCGCAGCGCGGCGGGCTGAGCGCCGCCATGTGCCGACAGCTCTGCACCGCGACCGGCCGCTCGCGGGCCGCATGCGCAGGGCATGCGCACGCGGGCGTCGGGGAGCGCGCGCATGCGCCTAGAAACGGATGTACGCGGTGGGGTCCTCCTGCGCCCAGGAGCGGCCGCAGTGAGAGGCGCCCAGGGCAGCTCCGGCGGGCCCACTGCTTGCATGGACGGACAGCCGCCCGCGATCCGGTCCAGCCGCACGCGTCCTCTGCATGCATGCGCCTTCCCTGTGCGCGTCGAGGCTCAGGCAGGCACGGCAGCGCAGACCGCTGCCCCACCTTCCTCAGACGGGCGGGCTGCCGGCATGCGCCTGGCACCCTGCGGCCGTCCGGCGGGCTGCAGCGGGCCCGGCGTTTAGGGTTTTTAAAGGCAGGGCGCGCGCCTGCATGGCGATGTCGGCGTCCACCATCTCGTTGCACAGCTGCTCCAGCGGCGTCTGCATCGGGTCCCAGCCCAGCACGCGCTTGGCCTTGGCCGGGTTGCCCAGCAGCAGGTCGACCTGCGCGCCGGAGGGAAAGGGTTATGGTAGGGTGCCTGTGCCCTATGTGGCAGCCCAGCACGCGCTTCGCCTTGGCCAGATTGACCCACGAGCGCCAAACACGCAGCCCCACAGTGCCACCAGTTATCGCTAATGCGCCGGCGTTCTCGACTTTCATGTGCCCCCGCCCATTCTGGCTGCTTCGTTGCACACATGCACTCTAAGTGTGTCACGCCGCACTCGAGGGCGGGATGCGCGCACGCTCCGCTCACAGCGAACGCACAGGCAGAGACGCCCATGCTTTATTCAAAGCCGGGATGGGCGCACGCGACGCTCACATTGACCGCACAGGCGGAGGGCCCGTGCTGCATTCGAGGGCGGGACCGGCACACGCTTCGCACATAACGCACGCACAGGCAGAGATGCCCGCGCTGCATTCGAGGGCGGGGCGGGCGCATGCTTTGTCTACAGCGACCGCACATGCCCAGGCACCCTTGTTCTGATGGGCGCCAGCTGGCCGCAGGCCGGCCGGGGCAGGCCGGCGCGCCTCGGCGGGGCGGAAGTACTTGGGGTCGATACGCACGACGGTCTCGCCCGCGCGCTCGCCGCCTGCAACTTTTCCGACCTCCGCCACTGACCCGTGCTCGCCCTCCCACCTGCGCCGCCGCGGCGGCAGAGGGCGTCGGCCCCGGCGGCGCGCGACGAGGCGGGCGGGCGGCTGGGGGTTACGCCTCACGTGCAGGCGCCAGGCTCCGCATCTTGAGTGCCACGCTCTGCCAGCCGCTCGACCCAGCCGCTCGCCACTCGCAGACGCTCCCACCAAAGCCGGCGGTTCGGTGCAGCAACCAGGGCCGCGTCGCGCAGCGCACTCGCCGTGTCCCTCTGGCAGCACCAGGCAGCTCGCGGTGCTGTGGCCGCGTGGGGCGGCGCACCTGATCGGCAGCCCCGCGCGCTCAAACGCCATCTCCACAAAGCGCCGCACGGTGGTCGTCTCGCCGGTCGCGACGACATAGTCGTCCGGCTTGTCCTGCTGCAGCATCAGCCACCTGCGCGGCGCACCGCGCTCCCCTTCAGTGTCACGCAAGTGATGCGCGGATGGTCAAGACATCAAGATGGCACCAAGCATCAAGCACGCAAGGCGCCACGCTGCAGCCGTGCGCGCGTGGCAGAACAGCGCGGGTCGGTGCAGTGCCGCAGGCGGCCGCGCAGAGATAAGGCGAGTGATGCAGGGCCGCATCCGCCCGGCCGAGTTGAAAGCACTGCAGTGCGCGGTCGAGCACAGCGCGCAGTCAACACACACGCGTAAGCAGCAAGTGGGCGGCGCACATGCACTGCACGTAGTCGCGCGCATGCCCCCAGTCACGCTTCGCGTCGATGTTGCCCAGGTACAAGCAGTCCTGCTTGCCGAGCTTGATCCGCGCAGCGGCCATCGTCACCTGCGCTGGCGGCGGCGCGTCAGGCCCGCGCACAGGAGGACGCCCGCGCCGCACACGTGTTGGTGAAGGAGCGCCACGCCGCGCTCGCCCCACCATGCGCCTGATCGCCCAGCGCACTGGCAGGCACGCTTCCCGAGCTCGCGCGCAACCCAAACCCAGCGCCGGGCGCAACCCAAGCGCGCCGGCGCGCCTTGCGCGTGACGAAGATCTCGCCGCGCCGCGGGGACTCGTGGTTGAACAGGATGCCGTTGCAGGCGTAGATGTTGTACGCCTCGCGGTAGTTCTTGATGGCCCAGAAGCCGTACAGCTTGGCCACCGCGTAGGGGGAGCGCGGGTGGAAGGGCGTCTCCTCGTCCTGGGGCACTGCATGCACCTTGCCGTAGAGCTCGCTGGTGGAGGCCTGGTACACGCGCACGCTGGCCTCCAGGCCCGTGGCCCGGATCGCCTCCAGCAGGTTCATCACGCCCACGCCGCTGGCGTCGGCCGTGTACTGCGGCAGCTGGAAGGAGACCTGGACGTGGCTCTGAGCGCCCAGGTTGTACACCTCCTGCGGCGCCGTGTCGCGCAGGATCGTGCAGAGCGAGCCGAAGTCGATCAGGTCCGCGTAGTGCAGGTGGAACCGCTCCGAGTTGGGGTAGGACTTGTCCATGATGTGCTCCAGCCGCGGGTGGTTGTACGAGCTGGCGCGGCGCTTCATGCCGTGCACGATGTAGCCCTTGTCCAGCAGGAGCTCGGCCAGGTAGGAGCCGTCCTGGCCGGTGACGCCGGTGATCAGGGCCACCTTGCGGCGCCCAGAGGCCTTGTCCAGCGCAGCCGCGGGGATGGCTGCGTCCGCCATGATGTCTGCAGCTGAATGGCAGCGAATGTGAGTGCTGGGCGGCACTTGGGTGCGCAGGGAGTGCGGCCAGTTGCGAAAAGTGGAACGGAAATTTGAAAGTTCTTGAACCCCAGCGAACCCCCCTGCATGGATGGCAGCTCCATTGGCGCGGCCTTGCAGAGCTCAGTCAGCAGTAACACATCCACGCCACATGACATGCTTTCCTGGGAACCTGGCGAGCGCACTCGCGCCGGCGCCAGCGAAGCTGCCAGCCTCCTGCAAGCATGCATGGTTACGCATACTGTCGAGGCCAAGCGTCCAGGAGAGTGAAGAGCCCTGACTTTCAGAGTCTGGACAGGCGGCAGGCTCGCATGCAGCATGTGCACCGGGCCATGCAAAGTGATGGTACTCTCTGTCTGATAGGCTGCCTGCTCAGAATGGGCTTGAAGACGGATTTTGTACAGCCAGAGTACATTGATGCAAGGACATGCTCCGGAGTGCATAGTACAATTCACACAAGTCACAGCGCCGCATGCAATATGCGCCAAACACTTGCATATTCTGCCACTCTAGCGGCGCTAGACAAGCGCTCCCCGCAACACTCCTCATGACACAAGACACACCGCTCTCGCTCTCTGAGCAGCTGGCGACAGCTGCTCCGCCTCTCTCTGCAGCACAATGGATCACGCTGGTGGAGGTGAGTGTACAGGACGCACTTAATCTCCAATCTACAGTCGGTATGGCTTTGCACACTGAGCCAGCATCATCTGTCTTCTCAGCAAAAACAGATGGCGCTCAGGCAGGCAGCTCACGTCGCAACAAGCTCCCCCAGCTCTTGCTGCCGGTGCGCGACCAGTCGCTGCCATTCAAGACCAGTATGAGCTGCATCACGCCCAAACAGGCATGCATGACAATGGACGCCCAGAGCAGCGCCTCTGCACGGTATGATTTTCCAAGCACGCTATCATGCTGGTGCTCCCGCTGCTGCACGGCTGTCGGCGGCCGAGCGCCATCACGAGCTCGTCAAACCTCGGCGCACGCACCGGCTCGGCCGGCGCCGCCGCCTGCCCGCCGCCGCGGCGCCCGCGCCTACTGCAGCGAGCGCGGGCGCACGTCCTCGTCGAACGACCCGCCGCCGCCGCCACCGCCGCCGCCGCCGCCGCCGCTGCGCTGCAGCCAGCGCTTCAGCGCCATCACGGGCTCCATCTTGAGGTCGCGCACCGGCTGGCCGGTGATGATGTCCAGCTCGCCAAAGCGCGTGGCGTCGGTCGCCGCGCGCGCGGCGGCCTGCGCGTCCGCCGCCGACAGCGGCGCGGGGCCAGAGGCAGGGTCCGGGCCCTGGCCGCGCTCCGCGACCCCGCCGCCCGCCGGCGCGGCGGGCAGCCGCTGGGCGCGCGCCAACCCCGCCCCCGCGGCAGGGCTCTCTTCCGGGGCCGCGCTCGGGGCTTGCGCCCCTCCCCAGGCGCCCGCGTCGCCCTCGTCGAAGCTCACGCTGTAGTCGCCCCCGAGCAGGCGCTCGAATGGCTTGCCGCCCAGGCCCCGCGCAAAGGGGTTGACGCGGTCCACCCACGTGCGCGCCGCCTGCGCGCGGCGCGCGCGCTGACTGTGGTTTGCAGCCGCGCGGGGGCGCGACGCCCCCACACCCGAGGTTACTGCCCAGCGCCTGCCCGGCCAGCCACTCAAGCTGCTGCCAGCCTTGTCTCTTCAGCACTGGTCGCACGCCGCCGCTCGCAGCGAGCGCGGGCGGCGGACTGCATGCGCCCTCTGCCTGTGCCGGGGGGCGCGCCTGCGAGCCGGGCACGCCCTGCAGCAGCGCCACCAGGCGCCCGTAGCCCGGGCGCGCGCGCTCCAGGCCCGCCAGGAGCTGGCCGCGCCCGTTGGGCCACATGAAGTGCACCTGTGCAGACACGCGGCGTGACGGAGCAGCATGCCCAGTGGGGGACCCATGGGCACGCTCTACACATAACCAGTCCCGTACGTTGCAGACCAGCTGCGAAAAAGAGAGCGGTCTGTTTCAGGAGTTAACATCTGCTCAACATGAGCCTGTGCTCAAGCAGCGGCTTCTTAGAGCTGTGACGCCGCCGCCCGCTGCCACATGCGGAGGAGCGAGCGGAACGGGCCTGCGCGGCTGCCGGGCGCGAGCGCTGGGCGCGCTGCACGGCCGCCCGCGTGCGCGCCTGCCAGTCGCCGGGGTAGCACTTGTACAGGCGCACGTCGTCGCCCATGACGCGCAGGCGCTGCATCACGCACACGTCGCGGAAGTCGCCCACGAACGCCTCGGCCTCCAGCTTGGCGCGCCCGAACCTGCGCGTCGGAGTCGGCGCGCGGCGCGTCAGGGCCGGTCGTGACGCGCAGGCGCCGCACCAGGCACACGGCTCGAAAGTCGCCCACAAACGCCTTGGCCTCAGGCTCACCAGACTGCTCACCAAGAGCGCACGCCGCCCGAGGTGTACTGATAACAGCCAGCACTTCGATGCAGACGCGAGGCTGCATGAACCGTGGTGTAGCCGTCTCACAGATGTTTGTTGCAAAATTGAGCGCACACAGCGCACACTCGTATGCATGCAGACAGTTATGTTGGCATGATGCTCCCTTCGGCGCGGCAGGGCGCTGCATGCCGCGCACCCAAAGTCGGAGACGACCTGGCCGTCGGGCTGCCACTGCGGGTTCATCACCAGCATCAGCCGCTTCCCGCCGCGATCGGCTGCGCGCCACCATGGCTCGAGGTCTGAGCAAGGCTCGGCGCCCAAGCAAGCAGACCCTTGAAGACCCTGTCTATCCTCCATGTCCCAGGTCTCCTTTCAGATGTTACTTTCATGCTTGCAAGGTTGCACAGCTGAAGCACTTTCATCGTCATGTCATTGTCATGTCATAGCCATGTACACTCTCAACTGCTGTGTCTCCTGGCGGCAGACTGGGCGAGCAGCAAGTCGAAGCACTGGACCATTGGCACACTGTTCATGCGCTCGCAGCAGGCGTGCATCCGGCAATGCACACAGGCGCCGAGGCGGGTGCGCGCCGTCCAGGTCACGCAGCGCGGGCACGCTGTCGGCGGTCGGGAACACAGCAGCCGCAAGCGCGTCGCCCTCCCAGACGCCCACGCAGTCGGCCGGGTCCAGCCAGCGCGCGTCCAGCGGGCCCTGCGCGCGCAGCATCACATTAAGGGTTTGTGACGCAATAGGAAATATGCCCTACATGCCCTCTCGTACGCCAGCGCGCATCCAGCGGGCCCTGCGCGCGTAGCATTGTGACACGGGTCTGTGAACGCATTATTGATGAAGCCCTCTCATGCACGCGCGCAGTCCGCGTAGATTAGCGCAAGGACACTTGCATACTGTGACAGCCCAGCGCCGCAGCATGCACCCTGCACAAGGCGCAGCAAAGAGACCGAGGACAATGCGCGCCGTCACACGCACGATCGCCTGAGGGCACAAGCGCTTTGAGGCCCCAGCCAGCGCACGTGCGCCAGCGCATGTGCGCCAGCACACGTGCGCCTGATTCGCACAGGGACACGCACAGGGACAGGGAACATCCATCAGCGGCAAGGAATATCAGAGGGGCGGCTACCTGCAGGTCGGGCGCGCGCTTGAGCGCGCGGAGCGTGTCCTCCACCAGGCCGCGCGCGGCCGCAAACTGCTGCCGGATGCCGCCCGGCCAGCCCGCGGCCTCGCCGTCCGCGCCGCCGCCCAGCGGCAGCAGCAGCTCCACGCGCTGCCGCCGCACGCCTGCCAGTGTGGCTAGTGTTAAGCATTGGCTAGGGTTAGGCCGGCGCTTCATCTCCGCTCACGGCGCTCTTCGTCACAGGCTTGCCTAGGGGTTCAGGGCGCGTGAGGCGCCGTCGCGGAGCAGATCCGTCTTTGTGATTGCATGGCAGCCGAGCGCGCCCCGGAAACGCTGGGGCGTGCCGCACCGTCGGCCCAGGCGCGCGTGATGGCGGCTGCAGCCGCAGCCACTGCGTCGTCCCGCCGCGTTGGCAGCGGGAAAACCGTCGGCGGCGCGTCGGACGCGCGCGCCGCGGCCGCCACGGCCTTCAGCGCATATTTTGGCACGTAGCGCGCGCCGCCCGCCGCGACCCACGCCCCAGATCGTCTGCTGAGAGCAGGCAGCCTGTCAGAAGCTGCGTCGGCAGGGCTGCCGGGGTCACTGCTTGCGGCGGCTGCGGCGGCGGCGGCGGCGTCAGAAGCTGCATCGGCAGGGCTGCTGGGGTCACTGCTTGCGGCGGCTGCGGCGGCGGCGGCGTCCGGGAAATTGAGCACTGCGCGGTCGCCTCGCAGGCGCAGCGCGAACGCATCGTAGGCGGCCGCGGCGGCCGCCTCGTTGTCAAAGTGCCCCGCCGACTGCACGCGCACCCCGTCCCAGATCTGCGCGCGCGCACTCGAGCGGGGTTGCCCTTCACGCAGTTGCTGAAATTATAATGACCCAACTTCTGAAAACACCAGGCAACCTGCACTCAACAGCTGTGCAAACAGAGCTAAGCTGGACTCGTCGTTGACAAAGAATGCTAAGCCATGGCGGGCGAAGCCGCAGCGCGCCTGTGCGCGCCACTTGCCGTTCGTGCGCGACCATGTGACGCCGTGGTATATGCTCCGGCGGGGCCCGTCGGCGGCCCTTGCAGGCACGTCCGCAGCGAGGGCCGCCCCCCCCACTTTGGCTGCATCCCCTGCCTGAGCGCCCGCCTCCGCCCGCGCGCCAACCCCGCGCCCGCCTGGCAGCGCCCGCGCTGCGACGTCCAAAGCCCCATCCGCCATACGCGCGTCGGCCTGTGCGTCATCCTGTCTGCGAGCCTCCCGGCTGAGCCCAACAGCTGGCGCAGCGGCGGCAGGCGCCGCCCAGTCCACAGCTGAGCGGGTGGGCGACTCGGAGGCGGCCCCAGGGGGTACAGCAGGGTCCGTAGCTGGGCCGGTCACGCCCGCGGCAGCCGGAGAGGCAGCCTCGCTTAAAGCTGGAGCAGCGCTGGAGGCCGAGCCGGCACCGCCGTCGTCCACAGTGGCCGCGCCCGTGGGCGGGCCCTGCAGCGCGGCCCACGAGCGCCGCATCGACAGGCCGATGCGCCTGCCGCGCCGCAGGCCGTGTGAGTGTTGTCACATGCAGGGGCCGCAGAACATTATATACGCTTCGCAGGCATTGTTTATGATAATTTGCTCTGTATAATGAAACGCTCCGATACTACAGCATCCCATGGCACACCACACGCAGTGCTGCTGCACACCCTCGTGAGCTGCAAAGTCCACACATCACGTATCCCTGGCGCGCTTCGAAGGACGCGGTACGTGCACAGCCTGTGCAAGGGATGATACTGTTGAAGCATGTTCAACTCTGCCTCGCTGCTTTGCCCACACCCACGCTTGTCAGAGGGAAGGGACGCTTGGGCGGCGGGCATGCAGGGCAGCTGCACGCACAGCTTGTGCGCAGAGTCGAGCGGCTGCCGCGCCCTCCTGGCCTTCGTCGCCCCCTCGGGCTCCGTGCCGGGCGCCCACGCCACGGCGCCCTCCGGCACGCCCGGGGCGGCAGCGCCGCGGCCCAGCAGCGGGCAGGTGCGCCGGTTGTGGCCGGGCGCCCCGCACACCGAGCAGACCCTGTTGGCCCTGTTGGCCGCCGCGGAGCTCCGCCTGCGTCGCACGGCTTGCGTTCGGCCCTCGAGCTTCATGCTGAGTGGTGCTTGCGGTGCCTGCCCGTATACGCCCGTCCTGCTGACGAGCAGCACGCCGCCAGTGTATAGCGCTCAGGAGAGAAAAAACCTAATCCCTGCGAGCGCGCACCGCTTGCGACCCGCGCCCGGCGGCCTTTCTGCTGCGCCGCGCCGCCGCGCCGCGTCGCCTGCTGCGCCGCGCCGCCTGGCGCCATCGCCGAGGGCAGCAGAATCCAACGCCTCGAAGATGACCCGCGGGTTATCAGCGCGCGACTGCTGGCACACCGGGCAGCTCTCCACCGCCTGTGCGGTCGTTGCAGGAGCGGTGAATCCGTCTGGCTGAGTGAGCAAAGAGTGCGCTGTGGCCGCGATCAACCCCACGCCGCGCTACCCAACACCACTGCCACTGCATAGAATTGTGCGCTCTCGAAAGCGCAATTCCCCGCTTCCTCAACCTTCAGTGACCTATCAGACTCCGCGCTGAGCATGTTTGCTGCTGCACGCAGCGTCAGCATGGAAGCGCCGCGCCCTGCCGCCACAGGCCTCAGGTGGCACCAGCCTGCTCGTCTCAGTGCGCGACCCGCGTCCCAGCACATCAGGCGCTGCAGTCAGCAAGTCCATCATGCGCTCCAAAAAGCTCCCTTGTTTTTGGGGGGGTGTAGTTATGTTTTTGGAGTACACCTTTTGTAGAGAGAGCAAACACAACAGCCCAATGCCGGCACGTTCACGACGTCACGCCCAGAGCGATGTACACGGACCACGCGCGGCTGTGCGCACCGCAGCGCTCCGAATGAAACCGCGGCCCTCGCAGCGCGGGCAGATCCTGCGGCTGCCGTCGGGCTCGGTGATCCAGCCAAACATGGGGCTCGCAGGCGCGCCCACGCCAGCCGCGACCAGGGCAGGCGCCTGCAGTGGCTCCTGGTACCGAGCGCGCCGCAGCCGCTTCTCCCTCACCTGCGCAGCCATGCGTTGCACTTGCCCGGAGGATACCTGGTAAACAAGAAACAGCGCCTTGGCAGGGAGATGACATGCAGGCAGAAAGCAGGAGACTGCTCTGAACGCAGCACGGTCGGGGGACGGCACCTTGACGGCGGGTGGTTTGGCCGCAGTGTAGCCAAAGTCCCCCTCCTGCAGGGGCGCATAGCTGCTGCCGCCCGCAGGCGGCTGGGCGGGCTGCCGGCCTTGCGGCCCGGGAGCGCCGCGCGCCGAGGCCGCGCGCTGCCCGTCGCTGGCCTGCAGGCCAGCGCCGCTGTCGCCGCCGGCTCCATCGCCCGCCCAGGCTCCCCCAGGAGCGCTGCCGGCGGCCGCGGTCTGCTGTCCGCTCGCTGGACTCGCTCCTGGCTCGCTCTCAAGCTCGCGCGGCGAGCTGCTTTGTAAAGGCGCTGCAGCGGGCCCTCCTGCAGACAGGCGCGCAGACCCGCCGTCTCCTGTTGCCGCCCCACCTCCAGCCGCCTCGACTGCCTCCGCGGACGGGTGGGCAGAACCGGGCAGGCCTGCCACCGGCCCCGCACTCCCTTCGGGCGCCACTGGGTCACGCCGGCCGTCGCTCTGGAGCTCACTTTGTTCCTCAGCGCTCTGCCTCTCGGCAGGCCGCGCGTCTTCAACCCGGGCTCGCGGCTGGCCGGCCGGCCCAGCGCTCACCTCCTGACTCTGCGGGCTGCCAGGCGACCAGAGACCTTGCTGCTGCGCCCGCACACCCTCGTCTGGCTGCCAGTCCTCTTCCTGAGTTGGCAGGCTGTGAGCCGGCCGACCTCGCCCTCCCTGAGCTCGCGGGCTGTCAGCGCCCTGCCCGTCCTCTGTCCCAGCGCGCAGCGCGTCAGCTGCCCCAGCCTCTCCTTCCCGAGCCCGCAGGCTCTCAGCTGTGCGCACGGCCCTCGCCGAGAGAGTCTGAGCTGGCCGGCCGCTCGTGCTGGCGCTCGCCCCGCTCCTGACGCGCGCCTCGCTCGAGCACTCCTTTGCGCCGGTAGTGCGGGCACGCACGCAGCGGCCGGCCTGCGCAGGCGCACAGCACCGTGCAGGATTGCCTATCGCGCAAGCTTGTGCGCTGCATTCGCCTTGTCACAGCCACATTGGCTGCTGTTGGTGAGCCTCTCTCTGTGTATGAAGCAGGACCAGTGCGCAGCAGGTTCAAAGCAAGACACTGCTTGCTACGCTGAGCAGGCAACTCACGGCGGTGCAATGCACCGCACCTGCCACGTTCGCTGCTTATGCTGCCGTAGCTTGCAAGCTGCAGCCCTGCCTAGCAGCACTCTGCTGCGCTGTGACAAGGCTGCAGGAGCGAGTAAGCTGGCCGGCACAAGGCACATAGCAGGCTCCAAGAAAGTGCACACTGGCAGGTAGCAGGCCTACGAGCATGGTTGAGCCCTGGGTATGTGATAACGTTTGAAAGAAGGATCACACAGAAGATGTGACCCGCTCGCGCATGCCACGTCCGGCAGCTCGAGTCCTCAGCTCTGTCCTAATCGCCCCACCTAGGCCCTTGCAAATGTTGCTTGCCTGATGGTCAAATCATGCATTAGTTGTTCCTGCAAAATCTCAGCTCCTTCCTTTTGCAGCGCTCTCCTAGTGAGCAAGCTGAGCACAGTTGGCATACTTATTAGAAGAGCAGCTATAGAGCAGCGATAGTGGAGCAGCTGGTCTGCTGTCAGCTTGGGCCCCAGTGCTGGACCTTGGTCTGTGAGTTTGCAAGTGCTTGCACAGCAGAAAGAGCCACAGCCATGCAATAGTGCGGTCTCTATGCAAGTCCCAGCTGGGCTGCGCTCCTGGCGAAGTACACCAGCGGGTTGCCCGCCAGTGAGTCAGAGCTTTTCTGGCTCAGTGCAACTCCGTCTGCGGAGGAGCGGGAGGGGCAGCAGCGCCGCGGCCGCACACCTCGCACCTGCGGCAAGGCGCACACACCCGGCACAGGCCGCCTCCAGGATGCAGGTGCGCAATCGCAAGCATCAGTGCCCCACCTGTGCCTTGACAGTGTGCTGCACTGAGCACCACACTCGGGGAACCTGAACACCCTGTCCTGACTTTGCCGTATGCAACTGGCAGGCACCCAGTGACGCGGGCGAGAAGGTGCACGAGACTGTTGAGCAGGAGATGCACCTGCTGAACGGCTACCTGCGCAAGCTGCTCGTGCGGTACATTGGTGCGCTCCTGACAAGGTTGCCAGTGGCGCTGAATTGGGAGCCTAAGCCTGCTTGTGCCCCACAGATCACCTGCCCTATGGCTTTCTTGGGCATTCTGTATGATTCTGCTTGTGCCTTACACACTCCATGCTCTTGCTCCGAAACAGGCTCTCACCCGCACCCAGCGCAAGCGTCCTGGGAACGCTGCAGGGCAGTCGCCCACCGCGAAGACCATCCTGTCCGTGCTGGAGGGCTTGGAGAGCCCCGGCTCGCCCCTGATGTACGACCACATCGCCTTCCGCACTTTCGGGGTGCGCAGGTATCAAGCCAGCACGCCCTGCACTGCATTTTACTATGCCATGCCACCCTCTTTATAAATGCTGCCCGCCAGGCCCAAGGCCATGCAACACTTGCTCACGAAAGGCAATGCCAGACAGAGACCCTCGGCCTGTTCAGAAGTGCTGGGGCCAGACCGTGCAAGAACGCATCTCGTTGTACACTCTGACTTTCACCACAGAAAGTGCTGCCTGATGCTCTGGGTCTGCGTTCGCTTTGCAGCTGGAGGGCCAGGGCATTGCGTCGCTGGCAGCGTTTCTGGAGACGTTCGGCTACCGCGACGCGGGCGACGAGCTGGACTTCCCGAAGAAGAAGCTGCGCGCGCGCTGGATGCGCATGTGGCCGCCGCGCGCCGACCTGCCGCGCGTCTTTATCTCCGAGCTCAAGGCGGGGGCCCGTGCGGGGCCGCACCTATGGTGCAGGGCCGGCGCCTTGCTTGCGTGCGTGTGCGGAGGGCAGCCTGCTTGTGCTGCTGGCGTTACTGGTGGCTGCAGCTCAGGGCGCGCGCGTGGCTACCATGCACGGCGCGCCTTTCCAGGGGTGGGGAGCTTGCCGTGACACGCCCTGCCTGTACCATGCCGACATGCATGCATGCTGCATGCACTTGGGCCCCGTGCACCAGAAGAAAGCACGCCCGCTCCGCTGGTGGCAGGTAGGGTCGCTTTCGGTGGGCATGGCCTCGCATCTCAAACAGTTGGAAATCATACACGCTGCACAAGCTGCGGCCACTCTGAAGGCCGGCCTGCCACCAGTGGGCATGCCAGCGCTGTGTGGTCCTTACACCTGTGGAATGTATACGAGCTCGACAGAGCGCGGTTGCTGCGCAGGTTGGGTGGCCATTGGCCATTGGGGGGGCGCGCAGGCAGTGTGTGGTCTTCATCACTATACCTTGGAACCTACACACGCTTGACAGACCGCGGCCGCTGCGCAGGTGGGGGACCTGTCGGAGGGCGCGCAGGCCATCATCCAGCGCTACGCGGGCGCGGCGGGCGCGCTGGCGGGCGCGCACGCGGGGCTGTGCTCGGTCACGGGGCTGCTGGCCTGGCCGCACCCCACGCTGCAGGAGTATGAGGCCCTGGCCAAGGTGCGCGTGCCCTGCACCCGGCATGCTTCTTAGCATTGGAATGCAGGCCCTGCGCGCACTTGAGGGGCCATGTAGAGCGGCCTGATGGTGACTGCTCCTTGGGGCGCCAGCCTGCAGGGTGCACTCCAGCCTGCAGGGCGTGGCAGCCTGACCGGGGTGTGCTGCCGGCGGCACTGCCCTCCTTGCGCCGCCGACCACTTCCTGGTCAGCTGGCAGTCAAGCAGCGCTCTCGCACGATTCCTTTGGTCTGCGCAGCCGCTGACATGCAGCCCCAGGTGTGTGCGTTCTCACAGGCAAGGAGTGCCCTGCAGGTGGCAACGTTTGTGTCTGACACCTGCGCCTCAGCCGTGCAGGAGAGCGAGTATGCGGCCTGGGTGCTGGTGAACGGCGCCAATCTAAACCATGCCACGGTCAGCGTGCACCGCCTCCAGGGCTTCAGGTGGGTCTCCAGGGGTCCAACCGATCATTGCGTGTGCTGAGACAGTGCATGTATGTATGACATAGTGTGGGAAGTCTGAAGAGAGTCATATGTTGATGCACATTCTACTGTGAAGCAACGTGCTGATGCAAAGTGCGGCCTCGGCTCTTATGTCGACAAATGTCCAGTGTGCAAGCAGTCAAGGCTGCCTGCCGTTTGCCGCGTTTCTAATCCACTGATCAGGCTCTGTGCTGCCCAGCGGCGGCGTCTCTGCTCTGAATGAGGAGCTCATGGGCCGCGGCTTTGCGCTCAACCCGCAGGGCGGCATTTTGAAGGCGCGCTACAGCCGACACAATTGGCCACATTCTCCATACATTGGCGTCTGTTGAATACACGCATTAGCTGCGGGTGAGGTAACTACCTGCATGCCCCGCATGTGTTTCGCAAGACGGGCGTGCGGCTGAGACATTTGTGATCTTAGGGGCATGCATAAGTGCATTACCGGAGCGCATGTCTGCAAGCTGGCAGGGCGTTCATGCAAAGCGAGGATGCCAGGGGTTGATTCTCTTGATGCCGCATGGGTGCATGATTACCTGTTCCATGTCAGTGTGAGAACAATATTCCTAGACCATCAGCAGACAGCGCGATGTGAGCATGGACTGCCTCTGGCTGCAGGTGAGCCCTGACGGCGGGCTGCTGCAGAGCTCCACAGTGGCAGACACGGCGCGCGCCCCTTGGGTGCCAGCAGCCTTGCATGCAGTGCTTGGTGTGTTGCTGATGAAGTGCCAGTCCATGTCTGCTGGGACGTACACCACATGATGAGGATGCGATTGCAGACGTTGCAAAGACATGCGCACTTGTTGCCCAGAGCCGGGCATGGATCGCACAAATGTGTGGTGCAGGTGCTGTTCCGATTCGCGGACGGCGAGGAGGAGCCGGTGCCCGGCGCGTACATCGAATTTGCGGAGCGCCGGCCGCTGCCGCAGTTTGCGCATCTGCCGGTATGCAGCGCTCAGGTTAAGCGCGTGCTGCCTGGCTGTGCATCTCTCGCTGCATGCGTGCTCCTCATTGCTCATGTCTGACAGCGTGTCTATGGGATGAAAGTGATGAGACTGACATGTGATCTTTGAATTGCCAGGTCTTGCCTACACTTTTGGTCTGCACACAGTCAGTAAGCGTGTGAGAAGAGTGTGCTCGGGCCAACGCTGCATGTATGTGTGAGGGGCCTGGCATGGAGGCACGAGCAAGGAGCAGCCGTGCATGCTGTCCTGGATGGCACCGCCCTAGCATGCGGAGAGCTGTACGTGCGTGCTGCAGGCGCGGGAGGTGCGGGAGGACCAGCGGCGGGATGGCTTCGAGGTTGGCAACGCCGACGGCATATTCGAGAGCACCTCAGCGGCGCGCCAGGCAACCCGCAGCGCAACGCCCGCGTCCTGACCGCTGGCATGCAAGCTTCAAATTTGGGGTTAAAGTCCCGCTTTGCTGGACATTGCATCAGGGAGTACTTGTGGCATGTGTGTTCCATACAGTTGATACGAAAAGTTTTTTATGTGTGAGTTGTTCACACTGTTCACGATTGAGACAGGTGTGTTTCACAGGCGGGCATGTAAAGCAAAGCTGTGCACGGATGCAAAGAAGCAGGTGTCAGTCGAAATTACATGAATATTAATACTTTACTCAAATGTTCCGGGACTTGAGCTGTCGTGCCAAGCCTGTCGGCTCTTTCTCGGCAGGCCCTGACGAAGTATGTGGCTTTCCTTTGCTAACCTAGCCCAGCAGCACTGCCGTGAAAACACTTGCGCGTAGACTTGGCTTGCCAAGTTAGACAATGCGAGTGTGCACGCACGGGTAGGCATAGGAGTGCTGCGTGATTTCAAAGCACTTACTTTGTGCTCGGTTGGAGGCTGTTATGTCGGAGCCCGCAGTATGAGGCAAAGCAGCCGTGCAAGTTCACTGCAGCGCTGAGGCAAGGTGGACCAGAGCCCAGGTGGCTGTCACTGCTTCCTGCATAGCACCCCTGGGTTGTGCAGCCGTGGGTTTGTCTCGAGCCGGCCGCCTGCAGAGTCGCTCTTGCAGCGGGTGCAAGCGGTTGGTGACGCTGCACCTCAGAGTGGGGCTCATAGCATGGCATCGCTGCCAATGTAACAGACTTTTGCGCGCCATAGGCGCTGAAGCGGCGGGAGGCAGCAGCGTGGAGGTGCAGCGAAAGCATGGCGGGCGGGGCGGCGCCGCTCCTGGAGGAGCTTGCGGCGGCGAGGGAGGCGCTGGCGCGTGAGCGGCTCAGGGCGCAGGCGCTGGAGGCGGAGCTGCGCAGCCTGCGGTCGCAGCCGGCAGCCGCGGCGCCTGCGCCCGCCACCGGCCCAGACAACCCCAGGTGTGTGGCGGCGCTCAGAAGCGCAGCCCCGTGGCCTGAGGCAGCGCAGCTGTGCAGGCTCCGCTGGCCGCACCCGCAAGCAGGGGAGGCGCGTGCGCCCCCCCCCCCCCCCCCTGCCAGTTGACAGAACTGCGGTGCGATCCTGGCCGCGCGCTGGACCGCTGCCACCGACCCGGCTGTGCTCACACAGCGCGCCCTGGCCAGGAGTCAAAGGCGGGGCTCTGGGCAGGCGATGATGTATGGCTTGCAGGTGACTTCGCGGATGACTAGCCGGCAACACATCATGAACCTATACACTGCTTCCGGCAGGTTGAGGCTCTTGCATAAATTTCTCCCCGAGCGTCAACTCGCCGGGAGCGGTGCATAGCTTCATCATGCTCTGCCGGCCAGTCATGCGCGAAGTGACCTGCAAGCCACACTCGTCGCCCGCCCACAGCCCCGCCTCCAGCTCCTGCGGGAGCTGTCAGCAGCGTATGAAGGCGGTAGCCATAACACCGTTGGCAGCTGCATGATCGCAGGCTGCATGCCCTTGTGTGTCAGGTTCGCGCCAGCCGCTCAACCTTCTCGGATCCAGAAACCCGCACAGCAGTAGTGCAGAGACGCAGCGCGCGCCGGCAGCGCCTTTGCCCTTGAGCCTGCTGCTGCGACCAGCTGGCAGACCATGCATGCATGCAGCCGCTTTCGCCCAACGTAGGCATCACGGACATGATGCCATGGAAACACGCGGACTCCATGCAGGCTGGCGGACTCACTGCGCGGCAAGCGCGAAGTGGCGGGCAGGGAGAACCCTGACGGCGCAGTCATTTTCACGGACATATACCTTATGGAGTCTGTTCCCATGCAGGTTTGCGGACTCGCTGCGCGGCAAGCGCGAGGTGGCGGGCAGGGAGAACCCGGACGGCACGGTCACCATCAGCCGCGCCGCGTTCGACCTGCTCCGGCTCAAGGACCACGCGTTTGACACCGTGAAAGAGGTGGGCTGCGGCATGCGTTTGCGCCAGCTGCATCCCGGCCCCGCCCTGCTGCATGCCTTGCGCTGGCGGCCAGATGACTGCTGCCTGCCTACACTCTGTGCGCCAGCCGGTAGAACACGCACATGCTGGACAACTGCAAGCTGTGTAACAGGTATGATAGCTTGACATGCATGGACGGGCTGCTCTTGCGCGATACTCGGATAACCATGCGTCCAGCGAATGAATGCAAGCGTGTGGTCGAGACAACTGCCCAAGCTCCAGCGTGCGCCGCGCGGCAGGGCATCACCATCGCGGACTGCAGCCGCCCCGACATGCCGCTCATCTACGCCAACGACGCGTTCACGCGCATCACCGGCTACCAGCTCGACGAGACGCTGGGCAAGAACTGCCGCTTCCTGCAGGCGCGCCCGCGGCGCGCCCGGCCGGCCCGCCTGCCGCACGTGCTTCCATGCGCATACAGGGCGCGGGCTGCCGGGGCCGCCGCACGGCCGCGGCAGGTCCCCGCGCCTCACCGACAGTCCTGCACCGTCGTGCCCATTGCTGATGTCCGCTCCCCACTGCGAGCACGCGCAGCCGCTGAGTGCTCCTTGCTTGCTGTGCACCTGGAGACAGCGCGCACGCAGTGTCAGGCCACGAGTGACGCACCTGCAGCCTGCTTGGGCTGTGCAGACCCAATACCCGCGCGGGGACAGGGCGAGGGCACGGACGCGGAGGCGCTCGGCAAGATGCGCAAGGCCATGCGCGACGCGCAGCCCTGCGTCGTGCAGCTGCTCAACTACAAGAAGAACGGGGTGCGGGCCCGCCCGCCGCGACATGCAGGCTGCTCTGGGCAGCGCCGAACAGTGGCCCTGCCAGGGGCTCTGCATTCCTCCGCGCGCTGCGCCGCGGGGTGTGGCCAGGGGTGCCAGGCGGGCGCTGGGAGCTCCTTGTTTCCTGGTGGTGTGCTGTGGAACTTCGGGCCTCTGAAGCTCCTCAAAGCCATCATGAGGAGTCCAGCCAAGCTGGTCCCGAAAATGGCCAGCAACCGCCAAGGCACCTGGAGGTCTCTTGCAGTGCCTCAGACGCACATGGGGTCCGCAAGCACGGCTTGCACATCACGCGCCTGACGCTGTCATGTGCCTGACGCCGGCCCGGGTGCGCGCCGGCAGGACGCATTCGTGAACTACCTGAGCGTCACGCCCATCCGCGATGCAGCCGGCCGGCTGAGCCACTTCGTGGGCGTCCAGTCAGACATCACCGAGCTCGTCAACCACAAGAAGGCTGAGCTGGCCGCCAAGCACGCCGCCGTGCAGGCGCGCTGTCCCGCGCCCTGTGGTCTGCACCATGCTGGAACCTTGCTTGCGTGGACCAGTCGCCAAGGCGGCTGTACTAAATCGCTGTAGCTTGCTGTGGTGCGGGCGTGCCCAGCGGGCAGCCCGACTGCTGGGGACGCCTGGGACTTGCGTTGGGGGAACGATATGTGAAGCGTCTTTATAGATTTAGGAGTTTTCGCTCACACAAGCATCGGCATCCCCTTACCTGTGCCTTATTGGCACACTGCTCTTGTGCATAAATACTGGCAAGCATGGGCTTTCAGCAATGGTCGCTGAGAGTGGCTCGCGGTGTGGGCAGGCGGCGGCCGCGACGGAGGCCAAGTCGCAGTTCCTGGCGCGCATGAGCCACGAGATCCGCACGCCGCTCAACGGCATGATTGCCGTGGGGCAGCTGCTGGCCGAGAGTGCGGCCCTCGCGCGCTCCAGCGCCGCGTGCACGCTTGCATGCCGCCGTCCTGGGGAGTGGTAGGCCGGGGAGTGGTAGGTGAGGGGGCAGCAGGTGGCCGAGAGTGCGGCCCCGTGCGCGCTCCAGCACCACAAGCATACTCGCAGCCAGTCGTCCTGGGTAAGTCTGGCGTAAGGGTAGACCGGGCCATTGTGCCCCCGACCCATGCATTCAAGTGAGGCGGCCGGATGATGCTGCACCGATGCTTATGCCGCCCTTGCGTGGCATCCCGCTGAGGGCGGCCCGGGGCCCGCTGTACGCATGCAGCTTCAGCGGGCTGCTGCTGTCGCCTGGCTGTGGCGGGCCCGCCGACGCATGGCCACGGGATCCTGGGTGCATGCTCGGCAGCTCTGCAGCCACGCTTGCTGGGCCTGGAAGCTACAGTGATGATAGGGTAGGGTTACGGTCAAGGTTAGGGTGCTGAATGGGGTCTGGCGCGCCGCAGCCTCGCTGAGCCCGGCGCAGTGGGACCTGGTCAACACCATCCGCTGCTCCGGCGAGACGCTGCTGACGCTCATCTCCGACATCCTGGACTTCTCGCGCATCGAGGTGCGCGCGCGGCGCCGCGCCCGCGCCCTGCCTGCACGCAGCGCGACCGGCGCCCGGCTTTCTGCGAAGCTTTGGACGCGGGCCTGTGTTCAAAGCTGTGGTCACATTCAGTTAGCTGAGACAGCAGGGAGTCTCACGCGACCCAGCATGGCTGACATGGGTTGAACTTGTGACTTATATACGCGCCCCGCCCCGGGCAGGCCAACAAGATGGTGCTCGTCTGCCAGCGCTTCCGCCTGACCGCCGTCATCGAGGCGGCCATGGAGATCGCCGGCATGCAGGCCGCGCAGAAGCGCCTCCACGTGCGCGCGGCCGGCCGCGCCTGCTCTGCGGGTGCTGTGCTCGTTGTAAGGGCACTGGAGTCACTGCATCCAATATGCTGCGGTGCTCATCTGCCCCAGGCTGAAGCCTTTGTATGCCACAGCGCCCCAGTGTGTCATCATCCCCGCGTCTGGACATGACAAGTGTCTAAGGTCTCCAGGCATGCTGCCTCTCCTGGGGAGCATGAGCCTACCACTTGGGGCACACATCGGCACTCTCTGTGCTTGCCGGCTCCTGCACCGCATTGCTCCGCCTCCCAGGCAGTGCGGTCATTGCAGCAGTCATGTCCTCCAACTCGCTGGAGCATGCCTGTGTGAGCTGGGCGCCGATCGCGGCGGCAGGTGGCGTACCACGTGGCGGAGGGCGTGCCGCGCGTGCTCATTGGCGACGCGCAGCGCCTGCAGCAGATCCTGCTCAACGTGCTTAACAACGCGGTCAAATTCACTGAGACCGGCGGCATCCTGCTGGAGGTCTGGGTCGGGCCCACGCCTTACCCGGACGCCGCACGGCGCTGGGACGCCGGCGCCGCCACCGCGCCGGCCCGCCCCGGCGCCGCCGACGCTGCGGCGGCGGGTGGCGCGGCGCAGCGCGCGGCCGCGGCAGAGGTCGCCGCTGATGCTGCGGCTCTCGCCGAGGCGACCGGCGGGTCCGTAAATACGGTCGCCATGAGGACCCAGGTCGGGGGCGGCGAGGGCCCTGACATGCTTCTTGGCGGCCACGCGCCGGGCGCGCATGGCGCGGAAGGCCATGCGCCTGCAGAGCGCATCGCAGCAAACGGGGCGGGGGTCGGGCCGGAGGCGGGCGCGCGTGACCCGGCGCGCGGCGACCCAGAGCCGAGGGACGCGGCCGCGGCCGGCGCGGGCGCGGGCGCGTGCAGGAAGGGCGGGTGCTGGGGGCCGTGTGCCATGCGCATCCCCGATGCAGGGTCCGCCGCGCGGGATAGCGGCGGCTCCTTTGCAGAGTGGCTGGGCCAGTCGCGCGCGGAGACAGGGCCGGGGTCGCCCGGGTCGCTGGTCCAGGGCGCAGCGGGCCCGCGCGCGCTCGGCAGCGAGCGGGGAGCCGAGGCGGCGCCCTGCTCGCCGGGCAGAGGCGGCCCGCCAGCGGGGTGCGCGCCGGCGCCCGGCAGCCCCGGGAACCCCGCGGGGCCGCCCGCGCCCGGCCCGCGCCGCTCCATGGAGGGCGCCTTTGGCGGCGGCCGGGGCGGGCCCGACGCGGGCCCCCTGCTGGAGGTGCACTTTTCGGTGCGCGACACCGGCATCGGCATCAGCCGCGCCGACCTCGACCTGCTCTTCCGCTCGTTCTCGCAGGCGCGCGTCTTCTCCGCACGCCCTACCCCTTGCCCTACCTATCACCCTACCCTACCCTAACCTCGCAGGCGCGCGCCGCCCTGCCCGCCTGGAGGCACGCAGCCTCCAGGCGAGCATGCGCCTGCAGTCAAGTGATCTGCTTGGCACGCGCGCTGGTCGCAACCCAGTCATGTCCGCACCCCCCATGTTCCAACCGGGAGGTCGCCGCACAGCGCCGCTCCTCGTGCTTCTGAGCGTCGGACGTAGGTGGACCACGCGCGCAGGTGGACGCGTCGCCGACGCGGCGCTACGGCGGCTCCGGCCTGGGCCTGGCCATCAGCCAGAAGCTGAGCGAGGCGATGGGCGGCGCGATGTGGGCCGAGAGCGACGGCCTGGGCTGCGGCAGCCGCTTCCGCTGGACGCTCGCGGCGCGCGCGCCGCCGCCGGCCGCGCAGCGCCGCAGCCTGGAGCGCGCCGGGCGCGGCCGCGCGCTGCCGGACGACGTGCGCGGCCCTACCCTACCGTTCACCCTAGTTTCGAAGCCGGGCCAGAGCGGTTTCCGATCGTGACCCCAGGCCGCCGCAGCTGAGCTGCTTCTGTGCCCGGCATCCTCGGTAAAATACCCTTGTGAGCGCTGCGCGTCCCTCTTGGCATGTGTGGCGACGCAGCCAAATGCTAGCGCTCATGACGTCGGCAGCGAAATGTCAGCAATACATCCATGCAAGTGGGCTGTGAGCAGGGTACAAGTATACAAAGGCGAGGCCGGCGCAGGTGCCGGAGGAGCGGGAGCAGGAGAGCGGCGAGGTGGCGCGCCTGCGGCCGCCCGGCAGCCCGTGCAGCCTGGGCCCCGCGCTTGCGGGCGGCGCGGCCGCGGCGGGCAGCCCCGCGCGCGCGGGCGCGCTGGGGCTCGAGGCGGGGCCGTGCGAGGGCGCGGCCCCGAACCTGGAGCGCCGCTCCGCCTCGCTGGAGCGCCTCAGCCGCTCGCTGTCGCAGGCGCGCAGCGCGTTGCTCGCGGGCCGGCGCGGTCGAGCCGGACCAGCTGCACACGCTGCTAAGGGGGACCTCAGAGGAAGGGGACCGTCTGCTGCGCCGCGTGCAGCGCAACATGCGCACTGTGCAGCTGCTCATGAGCATGCAGCCCTGCCCTCGGCGGCCGTCTTTGCTGTCTGCGCGGGCTGCGAGGAACTTTTGCGGCGTCGGCAGACCTATCAAGCCAGGGCAGCGCCCTGCGCGCCGTGCCCCGCGCGCCACGCCCCGCGCCCGCGCGCAGGAGCGCGGCGAGGGCGCCGGGCCGGCCACGCAGGCGCGCAGCGAGGGCGACCTGGAGGAGCAGACGCTGCGCCTGCTCAGCGGCCGCCGGGTGCGCTCCTTCTCAGCTTCACTGGGGTTAGGGATAGGGTAGGTTTACGGTAGGTTGGGGAGTGCTTGCATTGACCAGCTTGACGTGGAGCAGTTGAAGACGGGCTCTGCCGGCAGCCTGGCTGGCTTGCGCGGGCTGTGCTTGGGGGCTGGCCAGGGGCGTGCTGCTGGTCTTGCGCAAATCCCGAGTGACCGCGGCCTGTGCTTGGGGGCTGGCCAGGGGCGTGCTGCTGGTCTTGCGCAAATCCCGAGTGACCGCGGCCTGTGCTTGGGGGCTGGCCAGGGGCGTGCTGCTGGTCTTGCGCAAAACCCGAGTGACCGCATGCGTGCGCCGCGCAGGTGCTGCTGGTGGAGCCGTGCGAGATGGTGCGCGCGGTGCTGGCGCTGGACATGCGCGCCTGGGGCTGTGCCGTGTGCGCCGTTGCGTCTGAGCAGGCCGCCATCGCGCGCTTGCGCCTGCGCGGCGCGGA
>JAABUV010001534.1_pt1 | contig 33390 bp, 47 predicted proteins | sample 5559971 | NCBI WGS metagenome assembly JAABUV01 (sample SAMN10711881, study PRJNA513362) | rock metagenome | isolation source: Antarctica rocks | place: Antarctica: Victoria Land, Knobhead nord | collected 2015-12-19
TGCCCCGGGTGGCGCGCGGGGGCTGCCCCGGATGGCGGGCAGGCGCTGAGCCAGGGACGCTCTTGCGTGCGTGTTCACCGACCCCGGCCGGTGCACGGGCGTATCTGACTCGCAAGAGCTGCCTAGGGGAGCGGGCAGGCGCTGGACCAGGGACGCTCTTGCGTGCGCACTCACCAACCCCGGCCGGTGCGCGGGCGCGCCCGGCGCGCGGGGGCGGCCCCGGGGAGCGGGCAGGCGCTGGGCCAGGGACGCTAATGCGTTCATCTGCACCGACCCCGGCCGGTGCGGGGGCGCGGCCGGCGTGCGGGGGCTGCTCGGGGGAGCGGGCAGGCGCCGAGCCAGGGGCGCTCTAGAGGTTGCTTGAGCGCAGAGCTGCTCCCTTGTTTTCTGTGGCTGCTACTCGGGTCTGCGCTACGTGCGGTGGCCGCCCAGGAAACAGGGCTGTCCGCGGCCCGTCCGAGCGTGTTGCTGGCCAGGCCACCGGTTCCAGCGCTCGCACACCACTCCTAGGGACCCTGTGCGCTGCCAGTGGCATAGCAGTGCAGGCTGCGGTGCCCGCGCCGCACAACAGCCTGGGCGAGCAAGGAAGCGCCTGCCTTGTGCACGCCGCGCCTCGCCGCGCGCGCCGCGGGGCGCCCGGCAGCGCAGCGCTGCTCTTTGTGCCGCGCACGCTGGCCGGGCGTGCGAGCGTGACACATGCAAGTGTGATACGGCGGCACTGAGCCTGCGTGCTTGTCCCGGGACGGCGTGCCCGCACAGCCGCCGTGCGCGTCCAGAGTCTGCCGCTGGTCAGGCCAGTCAGAGCCTGATTGGTGCCTCAGGCAAAGCTCGTGCTTGCATGCCTGCACTGCGACTGCACGATGGCCGCGACTGATGGCGGCGATTGCGTCACGGGGGCCGCCTCAGTTGCTCTGGTCCCCTGCAGACATGCGGGTTCCCAACCGCATGCGGCCGCGCTGTGCGCGCAGGGTGCCGGAGAGCTATGCGCCGGACGCGTCGGACGCCGTGGTGCAGGTCAAGCGCAAGGCGCGCCCCGCTGCACTGCTAAGAGGCCCTGCACTGCTAAGCGGCATGGCGCACAGGGCTGGGCATGCTTACATATGCAGTCACGCCTGCGCCTGGCTGCGCTACCAGGGGCGCCGCATCTGCGCCGGCTCACCCACGGAGCACTTGGTGAAGGTTCTATCTCGACTTTAAGCCTTCTTTGGGGTGTTCTGCAACGCTGAATTTGTCATTTTCAGCATTGATTTACCAGAGGGTGCTCTCAGAGCATGCGCCGCGCTCCTGTGCCCACGCCGGCCGTTTGGGGCGCTGATTGTGGTCACCTCCAGCATGCATACGCGCCCTTGCGCGCACGCGGCCCCCTGGTCGGCAGCTGCGCAGGGCGGTCAGACCTGCTGACCGTGGCGTGTGAGCGGCCGCGGCGAGCGCGTGCCGCACAAAGCCGCTCCAGTCGCGCCCCCGCGCATGACCTGCGCAGTGCGGTGTGCTGCGCGCTCATGGGTGGGCCGGCTCGGGGCGCGCAGGGCGGCGAGGCGCGCTTCTGCAGCAAGTGCGGGCGACACAAGCCGCCGCGCGCGCACCACTGCCGGCTGTGCCGGCGCTGCGTGCTGCGTATGGACCATCACTGCCCCTGGCGCGTCGCCCCCCCCGCGGCCCTGCCGCGGGTCCTCCTGTGCCGGCGGGCGGCCGCAGGCTCGCTGGCCGCAGTCCTGGGCGCCCATCCGTGCGCGGGAGTGCACATGCGCTGCGCGCGCCGAGCCGCGCCACTTGATGCGGCCTGTCCGCTCGCTTCAGAACGACCAGCGCGCCTGTGAACCATGGACGTGCGCCTGCTGACACGCGCGCGCGCGCGCAAGCTGCAGGATCAACTCGTGCGTTGGGCACGGCAACTACCGCGCGTTTCTGCAGTTCCTCATCTGTGCGCCCCGCGCCCCTTGTACTTTTCCGGGGCATGTTGACTGCCACGCAATGCGACTGCGGACAGCCAGCCTCTCTTCATGCATGTTCGGATGGCCAAGCGTCAATGAATTGGCGGAAGCGGCCGACAGGGCACCCGCCCGACCGCCGTGCCAGCAGCGCCCAGCTCCTACCCCCCAGTCCGAGCAAACACAGAGCGGCCCAGCCAGGGAGCGCGCGCCGCGCCGGCGCGCAGACCGCAGGGCCGGCGGCCGGTGCCAGCCATGGGGCCGCGCGCGCGCAGACGTGAACCTAGCAATCGGCCACGCGCTGGGCCTGCTCGTCGCACACGCGGTGCACGCGGCGCGGCTGTCGGCCGCAAACATGCGGCACACGCTGCGCGCGGGGCCGGGCGGCGGCGGCGCGCTGGGCGCGGGCGGCGCAGCGGGCGACGCCGCGCTGCTGTGGGCGGTCCTGCAGGCGCGCCCTGCGGGGCGCTGCGGCCGCCGTCCCGTGGCTGACGTGCAGCGCGTGTGCGCGGTGCGAGCTGCCGAGCGGCGGGCGGCGATTGGGCGCCAGCGGGCCGCGCGCTGTGGCCGGGCCGGGGCTTTGCTTCAGGCAGGCGCAGGCACTGCTGCGACGTTCGGAGTGGGTATTTCTGGCCGGTGCATGCCGGCGCCTGCATGCCTGCTGCGTCACGCTCGTCCGCGCAGCGCAGGTGCTGGCGACGGCGGTGACGCTGCCGCTCACGATCGGCCTGGCGCTCCTGCTGGGCTGGAACTTGCACCTGGCGCTCGCGAACAAGACCACCATCGAGTACCATGAGGGCGTCACGGCGCGCGTCAGGGTGCGCGGCGCGCGGCCGATGCGCCGCCCTCGCCCAGCCCTGCGGAGTTGTGCAAGCGTGAGCGCCTCTCACAAGCACAGGCACAGCTTTCTAGGAAGGCGCGATGCTTGTGTCAGTTAGGGAGTGACTCCCTTCTTCTCCAAAACCAAATCGTAGATTGGCGCTGAGGGAGCAGCAAAGCCCTTGTAGGGCTAGAGTTAAAAAAGCTTGTTCTGTCGCATGCGGCGCATCCTTCTGGTGCAGTCAGCGCATCACAGTGCTTCGCTCATGCGGCCCAGCCCTGCCATGCAGACGCGCTCCCGTTTGAATGGCACGCCAGGCACTGACACCGCCTCGCGCGCGCGCGCAGGCAGGCGCCGCGTGCCAGCACCCGTACGATCTGGGGCCGGTCGCCAACATGGCGGAGCTGTGCGGGCCGGTGCTCAGCGCATGGCTGGTGCCGGGGCTGGGCGGCCCCGCGGCGGCGGGCGACGGTCTGAGATTCCCCACTGCCTGGGACGCCCGTGACCCGCTGCTGCTGGACCTGTAGGGTTTGTAGAGAGCAGCCTATATGGTCTACGGCTTACATGGTGTACGTGATTGAAGTACTGAAGGCAATGGGCCGCCCCACGTGGGCAGAAGGCTATGCATGCGCGCGCCTGGCGCGCAGCGTGCGGCTCGCTGCCGTGGTTGAGGGCTGGTTGGAAGTATTGCAGGGTGACCAGCGCAGGCCACCCGGGATGCTAGGAGGAGGAGCAGGACTGAACAGTCTGCGTCCCCGGGCGGGCCAAGTGCACACACGTATACAGCAGAGAATTGCCTTAGGACGCTTTCGTAATACGACTGGACATGGTGATAGTAGGCGAACCACCTGTGCTGGGCTCTGCTTGCACGCTCTGCGGGCTCTGCTTGCGGGCTCTGCTTGCTCTGCTCGCTACCATGCGTGCCAGGCCAGCATGCAAAGAGCTTGTAGGCTCTTGCGCCAGTCTTTCAGCCACGGTTGGGGCGTGCAGCTGCGCGCGCTCTAGCTAATTGCAGAAGCCAGCATTGCGCTGCACGGCTCCTGCGGCTGCCTGCGTCCTGATGCAGCCCTCTTGGTCAGGTATGCTGGGTACGCCAGCCAGGTCTGGAGCGCCGTGCAGCATGGGACGCCCCTTCGCCGACTGAGCCGCTTTCGTCTGTGGTTGACTCATGCTGGTCTCGCTCAGGTTGACGCATGCTCATCTCGCTCAGCCTGAACGAGCTGCCGTGTAAATGCAGTGTTTATATCTAAGACAGCAAGACAGATTTGTGCTCTTAAGAGGAAGCTTTGTACTTCAGTGGGCAGTCTCTGTAACGTACTATCGTAAGTTTTGCAAAGGTGCGCTTCAGCAGGCAGTGTACTCCTCCTTGTTAAGCGCAAAAACGCACCACGTACACAGACAGCTAGCACAGAGACAGGAACAGGAGCACGCTACTGCTGCAAGCTCTGCTGGTGACGGGGCTGTGGCACACTTGGTGCTTGCTGCACCAGCGGCAGACGGGGTGGGAGTCTGGTCACTCGCCTCGTGTGTGCAGCACACAGGTGCGTGCACTGGCCGGCTCAGCGCGATTCTGCGCCTGCTGAGCTTGCACCAGGAGTGATGAATGCATAGTTGCACTTGGCCTGTATATGCCTTGCCTCAACACGCGTGCGAGTTTGAAGCCAAGACTGGAACAAGCTCTGGCTTGGCCAGCCGTCTTGAGTGCCTGCTGCGGCGCCAATTGCAATGTCCAGTAGACTGACGCCGCATAGAGCGCGGTTGCATCAACAGACCAGATGCCCTGCCCCTTGCCCAAGCTTTACGTGGTGGTATGCAGGGCGGCACGTGGAGGCAGCTCTGGTGTCAGCCATGGCTGTGTGGCGCCTGCTGACGCTCGCGGCGGCGGTGGCCCTGTGTGCACAGCTGTGCGCGGGGTCGCGCCAGCTGCAGGACGACCCCACGCTCTATGACGCGAGCAAGATGACAAAGCAGCAGGTGAAGGACGCGCTCGCATACCAGCAGCTGTTCACTGGGTATGCCGCGCTCAACCCCGTCCGGCCGACGCTGATGGAGGTCAGCTGTGCGCCCCGCGCCAAGCGTAGTCTGCTGTGTGGCCTTGCTGTTCTCTGCGTGTGCTTCACGCAGCACCAAAAAAATCGTATCGTGTCTAAAAGCAACTAGCACAGAGCAGTTGAGGCTGTTTACCAGCTCAAGTGGGCCGCTGTGGGTTACAATTCTCACGAGCACCAGGCACGCCAGGGTGTGTAAAAGCAAGTTGTACTTTTGTCAGTAACTTGCCAGTACCTTGCTTGAAATTTATCTGAAGAAGACAGCTTCCTGCGCGTACAAGCAAGCTATGTGTGGTGGACTTGACAACAGACCATGCATACGCATGGCTGTACGTCAGCTCACTATGCCTTTGCATAGAACTCGCATCAGGGCTGACAGCACATGCGCGGCCACAGGTCACTACGAGCCGGTCTACCTGGGCGCCAACAGCTCAAGCAAGGCTGCGCAGACGTACATCGAGTACCTGCAGCAGCTCGTCAGCGACGGCAACAAAGCGCCCGACTATGCGCACGTGCGTACCCCAGTAAAAAAAGCTGCATGGTGATGCGAGAGCACTGTTCTGCCATGCTGTATGTCGAGCGTGCTTTCTCAGGGCATCGCCAGCGAGCAGTGACATTCCATGCGCTGCCTGCAGGCCAACAAGTCGACGGTGTTCAACGAGTCGTGGGCGCTGGGGCTGGACTGGACGGGCCTGTGCGCGCGCCCCCGCGCACCCGCCTGTATGCCTTCCATGGCACACTGTCAGACACGCTGGACCCCTCAGACAACCAAGCATTGTTGCCCGCGCGTCCCCGCCTCTTGGAGGCGGCTCTAGGTACAGCGCGCGCTGGCAGTGTGGGTGCATGTCAGGGTAGGGTAGGGTTAGGGCTTACGCTGCGCACGGGCTGCCGCGCCAGGTGCCTGCAGGATGCCAACCTGACCAAGCCCGTATGCGACTTCACCTTCGACTTTGCGTCGCGCAGCCTGGGCCAGAGGGCCATCCCGCGCGTCCCTGCGGCTATCCAGTGCGCCTGCCTGGGCCGCGGCTAGGAGGGAGCGCAGCACAGGTTCATGACTTCCCTTGTCTTGCAAAAAAATGCACGGCATCCCATGGGCCGTAAAAAGCATGTTTCCGTCGATGGGCATGCAGCTTTACAAGCAGAGCACACGATGTAGCTTGATCTTGATATGGCGCAGCACTCTCCCTTGCTGGCTGGAAACAGGACATGTCTGGCGCTGGAGCGAGCGCGCCGCGTGCGCAGGCCGCAGATCACGTTCAAGAGCTGCGGCGTCTCCATGAACAACGGCATCACCGGCGACAACGACCTCAACCTCGCGCTGGACGTATCGCAGGGCCAGATGAACTACAGCGCCATCACGAACTCGTCGACGTGCTTTATTGTGCGCGCGCGCAGCGCCCGCGCGCCTCTCACCTAGCACGCGCGGCCAGCGCATGCCCGGGCTGCCCATACGAGCGTGACAGTGCCGGCGCCTGTGAGTGCAGTGCGCGTCATGCGGCGTGCGCCTCATGCCGGCGGCGGCGCCGCGCGCCGCTGAGCCAGCACCCGGCCTGGGGTTGCTCAAGCGCAGCCGTGCTGGGCCCTGAGGCGCGCCGCATGCGCAGGACCACGACATCACGCACGCGCACGTGTACTCGGCCTTCCAGGCGCGCTCCATCCAGCGCCTGGACTTCCTGACCACGTTCGCCGACGCGTCGCCGGACGGGCCGCCCGGCGAGTACAGCGTCACATACCGCTGCCAGTACACGTACAACCAGCTGGACACCAACCCCACCGGCAACCTCGTCCAGATCCCGGTGCGGGCCTGCGCCCGCGCGCGGCCCTGTCCTGCCCAGCTCTCTGCGCGAGCGCACCAGCCGCCGCCAGCTGGGCAGCAGCGCATGGTCTTGCATGTTGCGAGACACTCGGACCAAGAAAAATGAGTAAGCTTCCACAAGAGTGCGGCGCAGGCGTGCCGTCTGCACATCCCGTGCCTATGTGCTGTCAAAGGCGTGAACGGCAGGAAAAGTTGCACGGGTCGACTCAGGCCGTCAACGCTGCCGACCAGCAAACCTCGTGATGGCCGGCTCCAAGGTGCCTGCACGCATGGGCATGCCTGTGCCAGACGTGACGCGGGCGCGCGCGCGCGGGGCGGCAGCTCACGGGGCAGGCCACCATCCCCTTCAACGCGCTGGGCAACCAGGTCGGGACCGACCCCCGGATCACCTCCTGGCTGCCCAACCTGCCAAACGGCGGCCTATTCGGGCCGCCCGGCAACGGCGGCAACCTGGGCAGGAAGTGAGCTGGCGCGGCCTCCTGCGGCCGGGGAGGGCCGCCCGAGCGCGTGTCAGTGTGTGTGGCTGTCTTGTTGCACGCCGTGTCAGGCCATGCATCGGTGCATGCAGTTGCATGAGCCGGAGGCTGGCATTTTTTTGTGTTGGTCAAAGGTGATGGTGCACGGTGCGGTTTCGGCGTGGACTGCTCCTGGTGGCCGCAGTTTTTCTCTATGCCTGCTTGCTGCCCTGCTGAAGAGCGTGTTGTGGTTTGGAGAGTCATGGTGACATGCTGATGCATGGCAGAGGGGTTTGCAGGGCTTTGTGCCTGCACGGCTGCGCCATGCATGAGCGTGGTGCTGCCCACAGTAGAACGTGGGTGTCAGCTTGTAGAGTTTGTACCAACCATGTGTCCTTGAGAGATGGCATGAACGATAGAAAGTGCGGTGCAGGCTGCTGCAAACTCTGTCAGCAAGTGAAAGACTATGCCATCAGGCTGTTGATGGAGCGGGTTTCAGTGGCTGCCCGGCTGCCCGGGTGGACTGATACCCTACATCTGGGTGCCCCCAGGGCATGGTTCCTTTGCCAATCAGTGTATGCGCTTACAAGGCATCCTGTTTCTGCTGGACAGACATCTGGCTCAGTGCATTACCGCAACTAGCAGTCCGCCCACATCATCAGGACAGCATGGACAACATACCGCAGGATTTCTTCAGCGACCTCGTCCCTATAAAGCCCAATGGCAGCAAAGACACAGCGCCGGCGCAGCCCGGAGTGCTGCAGCAGGACGCGGTGCTGCCCAGCCGGCCGGAGTCGGGCGCGGGGTCGGGCGCGGCGCGCGACGTGGCAGGAAGCAGCGGCAGCGGCATGCAGGCGATGGGTGACTCGCGCCTGCGGCGCGAGGTCAAGGAGTTTGAGGGCGCCACGCAGGCGGTGGTCGAGAGCATCCTGCAGCGCTTCGCCGACGGTCTGAAGAGCGTGCTTGACGACACCAGCAGGCGCGCGCCCGTGCTGCGCTCTGCGGCGGTTGCGTGGTGACTCTGCAATAGGAAGCAGGTTCTGGCAGGAGACATAAGCAGGTGAGCTCGGTATGCCTTTGCAAGGAGCTGACTAGAGACTGGGTCCCGCTGGCTGTTGCAGACGGCTGGAGTCGCTGGAGAACCGGGCGGAGCAGGTCGGCAGCATGCTGGCGGACATTCAGAAGGTCGAGGGCCTGCGGGAGGACGCGATGAAGGAGCGGTTTGGCTCTATGGAGAAGACGCTGCGGGACGTGCATCGGGGCGTGCAGATGATCCGGGACAAGCAGGCATGCTTCTGAGCCTGCCTTTACTTTTGTGGACACTCTGCGCACGCTGCTGCCTGGGCCAAGGACAAAGTGCGTGAGCAGCACCCCAGCTGGCTCCTGTGTTGTCCTGCGCGGCGCCGAGCCTTGTGGCTGGAGTGCAGCACTCTTGAGAGGTGGGATGCCGCGCAGCTTCCTGGCATGCAGCGCCTTACGCAACCCGACACCTGTGCTGGTGCTCGCAGGAGCTCTTTGAGGCGCAGGCGGAGCTTGCGAAGCTGTCTACCAAGGTGTGAACTGCGCGGTGTTGCAGGGGCGTGTGTCTGTGGGGGTCGCCCTTCTTGCAATCATATACCTTGTGGCAGTGCTGTTGAGCGTGTAAGTCCAGGTCCAGCACCTTGCGCGCGCTGTGGTCTGAAGCTTGTATGTGCACTTGTTGTCTGCTGCTGATGCGCAGTAGCTGTGTGTCAAGCAGCGGGGCGAAGCAGACGTGCCGACCAGTCTGCACGCGGTGCAGGGTGCTGAGATGAGCACCTTGGAGGCCGGGGCCACGCAGCCCGCGCAGGCGCCAGCCGCGCCCGCGGCAGCTGCTTCAGCGCCAGCCGAGGCGCCGCCGCCGCCCGCGCCCGCTCCCGCGCCTGCCCCCGCCGCGCCGCCGCCACTGCCACCGCCGCCGCCCCCCGTGCAGGCTCCCGCTGCGCCGCCGCAGCCGCAGCTGCCGCGGCCTGCGCAGCCGCTGGCTGCCATTGTTACAGCGCCGTCTGCGCCGCCGCCGCCGCCGCCGCCGCCGCCGCCGCCCTCGCACCAGGTGCCGCTAGACGTGCTGCGTTGTGAGGACAGAGCAAAGCTTGACAGCATTCCGTCATGTCCGACTGGTGTGTATATGATTCTGGCTCAGGGTCGACACAACCCAGCCATGCCTGCCACTGAACACATGTATGCTCTGCGTTCTGCGAGGGCTGCATGCCTCTGCACTCACTCCTGGGGGGGTGAGGGCTGGGGCCCTCATGCGCCAAACTGGTTCTGTATGTCATTTGTCATGCCTGGAGGATATGCCAAATGAGGTTTGTTGTTCCAGCCAGGCACGCATGCATACATTGCAACCCGCATGGCAGTGCCTGCAGGAGACGCAGCCGCCGCAGCAGCTGGCGCACCAGCACTCTGCGCCGCCGCCGCCGCCGCCGCCGCCGCCGCCGCCGCCGCCGCCGCCGCCGCCGCCACCGCCGCCGCCGTACATGCCACCGCCGCCGCCACCATATGCGCCGCAGCCGCCGCCGCCGCACGCTCCGCAGATGCCCGGCCCTGCGCTTGTGGGGCCCTCGCAGGCCGGGCCCTACGGCGGCCCTCCCGGGATGCCTCCCAGCGCTGGCGGAGGGCCGCAGTGGGCGCCGCCGCCGCCGCCGCCGCCGCCGCCAGGCTTCTCCTACGGCGGAGCTGCGGGGCCGCCTTTTGGCTCCGGGGGCCCTGCACCAGGCGGCTACGGCAGCAGCGCGCCGCCGCAGCCGCCGTCGCCCGCGTACGGCGGGGGCGGCATGCCGCCGCCGTCGTACGGCGGGGCCCTGGTGCGGCTGCCTGGCACCCGCTGCGAATGGCATACACACCAGCGAAAGCTGCACGGCGATCTTAAGCTGTGTCAGCCAGGAGGTTGATAGCTTTGTGTGTTCATTCACTTAGCGTTGCAGCAAGCCGCATGCCTCCTTTTCGATGCGCGCGCTGATGCGGGTCAGTGTCGGCTTGGCCTGCTCATGTAGCACACCATGTAATGCTGCATCTCTGAGCTGCTTGTCCGCGCGTCCCCTTCTTGTCAAACAAACAAGGTCAACTTGCAAAGATGTGTGCTCCCCTTCGCTCAGCAAAGGGGAGCTCAGCTTTCCCACTTGTGCAGTCGTACCCTATGCTGCCGCCATCGGTGATGCCCAATGCGCTGCCGGCCAGCTTTGGGTACGGCGGCGGACCGCCGCCGCCGCGGCTGCAGCCGGCGTCATCCTACGGTGGCCGCATGACGCCCCCACCCGGCGGCGGCGGCGGCGGCAGCGGCGGCGGCGGCGGCAGCGGCAAGGGCGGCGCGTCGCAGTCAACGCGCAGCGTGCCGCTCGAGCAGGTGCTGTTGCCCTCAGCTTTGATGGGATTGCTGGGCGAGCCTCAGTGCGTGTGGGGAATGGTCGCTGGGCCTGGAGCAGCACAGGCTGGATTTTGCCTGGCTTTGCAGCGTGCAGTGCTTGGATTGCTGCTCTGTACAAGCTATATGTGTGCTACAGGCGCACCAGCACAGTCACGCACAGTGCGAGCGCTCTGCAGCTTGCATCTCTGGATTGTGTTTGTCCAGGTGCGCTGCGCGTGGGAATGCGCATTGCTGCACCACGTGCGACGCAGCTCGGGGAGCGAAGCTCGGGAGCAGGGGAAGTGCCATGGAAGGGTTTTACTTGCCCGTAGGCTTCAACCTGCGAGTGGCCGAGCGCATGCCTACTTTGGCTCGGCATGCGCGGCGCAGGTGATCGACGACGTGGCCAGCATGGGCTTCTCGCGCCACGAGGTGCGCGGCGTCGTGACCGAGCTCATGGACAGCGGCCAGTCCATCGACCTCAACATCGTCCTGGACCGCCTCATGAATGGCCGGCGTTGACATGGCGCGTCAGACCGGCGCGCCGGGCGGCTGTATGCTTGGGTGTGCGACTAGACTGGGTGTAGCAATTAGACTGGGTGTAGCAGTGTGCCGAGGGGATGGGTCAAGGTTGTAGGCTCGCAGCCACGCCGTGCCGCATGGCGATCGAATGCCTCATGAATGGCCGCCACTGATGTGCGGGGCCTGTTGGCGCGCCGGGCGGCTGTATGCTTGGGAGTGCGAATAGACTGGGTGTAGCAGGGTGCCGAGCGGACGGGTCAAGGTTGAAGTCTCGCAGCGGCAATTACGGAACTGCCTCTCCGCCCTGCGGCGCGCACTGGCGGTGTTTGCACCGGCACGCCACATGTAACAACACACGTGCGCGCTAGCAAGCCCGCCGCAGCGGATCTCAGCATCAGCCAACAGCCCTGGACCTTATCCTCTGGACCCTAGGTCAGCCGCTCTGCCTGCCGAAGACGAGGACCTATGCCGCGAGCCCCACAAGCTGCCCCTCTCAGCTGGCCCCGCCGCCCTTCTCCTTCGCCGCGCTGCCAGACCCGGCCGCTAATGGCGCGCCGCCCGCAGCGCCGTTGCTGGCGCGGGCGCCCGCCACCGCGTGCGCGCTCGTGGTCGCCCGGCTGCCTGACGCGCCCGCGGCCTGCTTCTGCATCGTCCAGAATGCGCAGCGGTACGTTGACTGCAGCATGGACCTGCGCGGGCGGGAGCGCTTGCGGCGGCGCGTGGCGTGCGTCACACGACCGGTTGTTGTTAGATGTTTAATCGCCAGAGCTCTGCCCTGGACATGCTGCATGCAACAGGCACGCGCACGCGCCTGCCCAGCAGGCGTTGCAACAGAGAGCTGTTGTCCGGCGATACGTCGGCGCTCCGGCTCGCGGCAGACACCAGATGCGGACATGCGATTGTATGCATGAACAAGCCATGACGACAGTGTAGATGCACGGGTGAAGGGCATGCGAGCGCGCGGGGCGGGGGGCCTGCCGCAAATTGGCGTTGAAGGCCGCGGGGACGATCTCGCGGCGCAGCTGCTTGAAGCCCAGCTCGGCGGCCACGCGCTCCACCTCGGCGAGGCTCACCTGGCCGCGCGCTGGGACCGTTGCCTGACAGGCAGTAGGCACTGTGATCAGAGTTGGGGCGAGGCTGCGCCTCAGCGCTTGCTGCCCCCGTCACACGAGCAGGGGCGTGCATGCTTGTCTGCACCCTGCGCACAGCGCGCACGCCCCGTGCGGCCGAGCCACTGAATTGGGCGCGTCAGCCGGCGGCACTGGGTGGTACTGCCGCGGGCGCCGTGCGCACCTCCACGGACAGCTCGTCCTCGGGCAGGTACGTGTGCGCGTCCGCCCAGTGGTACAGCAGCGGCCCCAGGTTGATCCAGAACCCGCCATCCTGACGCGCACGCCGGCGCCGCTCAGCGCGCCGGGCTGGCGGGTCGCCCTGCATGCGTGCCTGCCACAGAGCACTGCCCGGAACAGTGCCGGGCGTGCGCAGGCTGCTTGCGCGGGCTGCAGCGCTGACGGCGGCAGCCTGCCGCAGCGGGGGCGCGTCCACATGCGCAGAATCGACAGGAAGCGCAGGGGCACGCATGCCCTGCTGCCTCCGGAGGCGGGGCGGCGCGGGACGCATGGAGCCTGGGGAGGTGGGCCGGGGCGGGCGCGCACGCGCAGGCAGTGCCGAATGACCTCGATGTACTTGATGAAGTTGTGCGCGGTGTCCTGTGCGCGCGCCGCAGCGCTCACAGTGCGCCGGGCCCAGGATAGGGACCCTGGTCACACAATGCGCTGGGCCCAGGATAGGGACCCTGCCTGCTGTGCAGCCGGCCTCGATCGGCGCCGGCGCCCAGCATCATTTATCGGCCATGAAAACCAGTATAAAAATTAAAAAAAAAACGTAAAATTATTGAGCGGGCCCATGCAAGGCAGACGCAGCGCACCAGCGGGGTCGTCGGCGGGGCGCGAACCTGTTCGGCCCGGCGCGCCGCAGCGCATGTAGGCCGCAAGGAGGTCAGCCCGGGCAGCTATTTGTCCGTTGTGCACAGGCGGGTTCGACAGGGGGTGTTGGGCCGCGGGCGCGCCAGGAAGAAGCAGGTGGCCACGCAGTCGAAGGCGCCCGCTTGGCCGGGCGCGCCGTAGACCGGCACAAAGTCGCCCGCGGTCATGGACAGCAGGCCCGGGCCGGGCAGCATCGCCGTCGGGAGCGCGTCCGGGATGGCGACCTGCACAGAGATTGCGCTCGTGGCAATACGAGCGAAGGCGGATTGCTCAGACTGGGAAGTTGACACGCTGCACTGACCGGCAGCCTACGTCCACGGAACGGCGCACAAGAAGACAGCTGCCCTATTTGAAAACATGCATCGCTTGCGGTGCACGGGCCGGCAGTCCGTGTCCGCACAGCAGCCGCGATCGGGCGGCGCTGCACAGCGCAGCAGAGGCCGCACAGGCGCCCAGATGACCGACCCTCCAGGCACAGCCGTGGCGGCACCTGCGCTGGTGACTGCCAAGCAATACATGCGCATCAGCCAGGCTGTCTCTCTGTGATGTGCACATGTGTGGGGTACGGTAAAAGGCCTTGCACTAAACCTACCCTACCCTACCGGGCGCTCAACGCGCCGGGCGGCTGCGCACCGGGCGCAGCTGGTCGGCGTCGGAGAGCTGATTGCATGCGGAGTGCAGCCAGGGGTGCAGCACCCACTGCCCCACGCGCTCGGTCTCGTTCAGCACGAACGCGGCCGTCAGCAGCATGTAGTACGAGAACTCGTTGCCCTGCCGCGGGCGGGGCGGCAAATCATGGGGATAGCTAAATCAGACTCAAGGGTCTGGCAGGGCCGCTGTGGTCCGAGAATTTGTTGCCCTGCCGCCGGCGGGAGCAGCAGATCGTGGGAAAAAGCTCCTTTAGACTAACGGGACTGGCAGGGCCGCTGACACGTGAGCTCATGCTGACCGGCAGATCAACACATCTCCATGGACAAGCAAGGCCGAGAGCGCGCGGCTTGCATGAGAGACTGCGCAGCGAGTGACAGCACATCCTGTACTGGCACCGCCAGCTCTTCAGCAAAGCCTGCTGTAAACAGCGCCTCTTCGCCGAGCGCGGTGAAGCTGCCGCACGCCACGAAATGGATTGCGCTGCATTTGCGAGGCTGTAAGAGGTGCCTCACTCCGTCTCCTCACAGAGCGACCGCGCCTGGGCCTCGTAGCCGAGCGCGGCGAGGTCGCAGCACAGGCGGCCGAGGCCGGCGCCGGGCACGAGCACGCGCGGCGGGGCCGCCCCGGCCGCGGGCGGCGGCCCCAGCCGCGCGGCCACCTCCGCGGCGATGCGCAGGTAGCTCTGGCTGCGCTCCGGCGCGCCCTCCGCGCCCCAATCGCGCGTCAGGTTCTTGAGCACGTACCTGTCGGCGCGCGCCCACTAAAGCTTCAGTCGCTCGCCAGGCAGGCGCGGCCCAAGGTCCCAGCGGAACGCGCCCCCGGCAGCGCCGCTGGTCTGCCTCTGTGGCGGGCGCGCGAGCAGTAGACCTGCCGGCAACAGAGTGCGCGCCAGTGCAGGGGCAGCGACGACACGGGCAGGCTCAGCGCGCCACTCCATGGCGTGCTTGTACAGGATCAGGGTGAGGTAGGTCAGGGCTGGCATGCGGTGCAGCCCTGCTGTGCGAGCCGGCAGGCGCCATGGGCCCGCCTCATACACCGCGCACCGCCTCTGTGAGTCGGCAGGCGTGCGGGCGCCCAGCTCTGAAGCGGCCAGGCAAAGCGCAGCTATGTTGCCATGCCGGAAGGCTCGCTCAGGCGCCGCAAAGCGCAGGGTCTGCACCCTGTTGCTCCAGCAAAGCACAAACGGCGGGCCGGCCGCGCCTGCCGCGCGCCGCACCTGACCTTCTCGACGTCGGCGGGCGCGGGGTGCTGGCGCGCTTGCGCGCGCTGGTCCGCGGCGCCCACGCCGCCGGCGATCCGCGGCCCCGCGCCCGCGTTGTACGGCTGGTCGCCGAAGGCGCGCAGCGCGTCGTTCAGGAACGCCGCATTGGCCTGCACAAGCGCACCAGTTTGCTTTACGAAGCGGCTGCGCCGTCCGTGTGAGGCGTGGCTGTCCTCAATACCGACATGCAGTCCGCCGGCCGCCTGCCCACTTGGCCTGCTTCCTAAGCAAGTGCTGGAGCTAGCAAGCCAGCCTGCTGCGTCGACGAAAAGCCTCACCACGGCAGGGCATGGCGGCAGGGCACACCTGGATGCACTGCCGCGCCCGTGCGCACTTGGCTGGCAAGGTGCGGAGCAGCTCCCTGCAGCAGGATGTCAGAATGTTGAGGTCAATGTGCAATACCGCTGTCCTTACAAGCTCGTGTACTTTTTTTTATTTGCACGCAATGTGCAAGCTGAGCGCGGCGAGTCTGGGGTGGCACCTATGGCGCGGGCTCAGCCGCGCAAAGTTGTGCTCCCACCGCGCCACCTCCCACTCTGCTTCACCCCGATACTCCCGCATCGCATGAATGATCCTGCAGCGCATCACCCAGCATGTCAGCTGCCTGTGGTGGCGGTGCGCCAACAAGGGACGCCAGGCACTTGTGCGTGTGAGACCTGTGACGTACGCACCGTCCTATTGCCTCCTGCTCCTCTCGTTCCTCTTCAGGCGTGAAGTCGCCGGCGCTGCTGTCATTGCCGTGACTGTGAGTTTGGCTGTGCTGCTCAGCTGCACCATGTGCGTGAGGGCAGCAGTCGCCCCCGTGCCCGTGTTCACCGAGCTGGCCTGCCGCTGCAGTGCTAGCCGGCGCGATGTCTCTCAATGCCGCGTGTTCACTAACTGCGTCGCGGATGTGCAGCGCATCCATTGAGCAGCAGTGCGTGCACGGGAGGGACGCTGCTCAGCTCAGACAGACATAACAGTGCACTTAGCCTACCACATTAATCAGACAAGTCGTCGCGTCAATGCTGAACATGTAAGCGCCTAGCAACCAACACTGATCTTGTACACGTCTGTTGGGTAGAGCCACAGGGAAGGAGCAGCACCAACTGCGGCAGTGGAGCTGAGGCAAAGATTTAAAGAGGCAAGCCTGTACTCGTTATCAAATTAGATCACAATCATAAACCAACACTGTTTATAATAGGGTCGGTGTGCCTCACCAGCCTCAGCCTGAGCTGGCAGCATTCGCGCCCCCTCCTCCTCCCACCCAGCAGCGGACAGGCGAGATGGACGTCGTGGAGCGCTACCTGGCCGGCAGGCAGGGCGAGCACGCGGAGGCGCTGTCCGAGTGCGGGCAGAGCTTGCTGGCCGGCGTGGCGCGGGGCGTGCGGCAGCTGCGGCACCCCTTCAGGCGTGCACGGCTCGCACGCTCTTGGCGCTCTCTGCAGCACCGCGCACAATGACTCTAGCATCAAATCTGTTCAGCATATGCAAGCGTGCAAGGCGGTATCGCCTGTTCAAGAAAGTTATATGTTGTGCTCGCGCTTCCAGCTTGTCAAGGCTGATGAGTGTAGGCTCATTCCTAGCCTGGCAAGGCGCTCATAGCTGCCGCCGTCCCTCTCATACAATGTGCTTTGCCTGCTACCAACCACGCCTATGTAGTGTTAGTCAACTCAGGCACTTGGCCTACAAACACGAGTGCTGTGCTGTCCGTCTGAAACGGAGTCTAGCAGACACCTTAAGTGGCGACCCTCTAGCCTGGCGACCTCAAGTGCTCTCGTGCCTTGGCACTCTTACCATGCGACCAGACCATGTAGCAGACAAGCACAGACGCCAGCTGTATTGGCTTAAGGCCCGGGCTTGTCGCTCTCTGTGACTGCGGCCGGCGCGCGCCCAGGGGCGGGACGGCAGGCCAGAGCCTGCACGTGCGCGCGAGCCTGAAGAGGCAGCCGACGCGTGTGTACCCGCGCGGCGCGCCGTTTGCGGCCATCATCCCGGGCGATGGCGTCGCGGAGCAGGTCTTCACGACCGGCATCCAGAGCTTCCTGTGCGCCCTGGCGCGTTTTGGCGGACGCCAGCGCCTATCTCGCTGGTATTTGCTTTTGGTTTTGATGGCAGTTGTCCAGGGGTCCAGAGCAGAGCATCGCCTTCAGGGGCATGTCAGGCAGCCGCCGCTACTTGCTCGGTGCCATATGTGCACCTCTGCGGTGTACACGGCAAGGCGCATGTTCCTAATTCGCCAGCCCCGCGCTGCGGCGCAGGAGCCTGTACAACACGGCGATCATTGGGCGCGTGCTGTTGACCTGGTTCCCCAACGCGCCAGCGTTCATCGCCACGCCCCTTGCGTGCGCGCCCACCCCACCGCAGGCTCCCGCGAGCTGCACGCTTTGGTCAGGGCAGCGGCTGAGGCCTGGCTGACCCGACCCTGACAAACTTGTGAGCATGTCTTCACCATGCATGCAACAGAACATGGTGTCAAAAGTCGCGGTGCAACCTGTGTGGTTATACCTTTCTGTGACGAGTGCAGCTGAGGTTGAGCTGCTCACATGTGCTGGTCGCAGAAGAGTGCCAGGATGTTGAGTAGGAGCATGGTGACTGTAGCTGCCTCAAGTGTGTTGTGGGACGTGCAAGACGCTGTCCACTCTGCAGGACGCTGTGCGACCCGTACCTAAACCTCTTCCGCGGGCTCATCCCGCCCCTGGGCGGCACGATTGATCTGAGCCCCATCCTCGCCTTCATCGTGCTGGACGTGCGCAGCCCCTGCGCCTTGCTGCCGCCGTGCCGCTCCCGAGCTCGCGGTACACCTAGCATGCGCTGCACTGTGCATCGGCGCCAGCCGTGCTCCCCTCCTGCGCCAGTCATGCTGCCGCGCAGTGCCTGAGTTCCTGGCAAAGCGCCTGTGGGATTGCTGCAGTGGTGTGCAGCTTAAGCCCCTTGTCATCTGCCTGCAACCCGCTGCAGCTAGATCAGAATACCCCTAGCTCAGCGTTATCTGTGCAGCCGGCTGCAGCTTGATCGGAATACCTCTAGCTCAGGCATGACAGCCGCATCGTGGGGGTGCATGTATCATCATTTTTTATATGCTATAGCATCAACATTGCACTGCACCTCACAGCCGTGCGCGCGTGTGCTGCCGCAGCTGTTCCAGAACACGGCGTCCGCGCTGCCTGCGGAGCTGGGCCCGGACGGCGAGATGCTCGCGTCGCCGCGCCCCGGTCCCGGCCGTCGCATGGCCCTGGCTTCGCCCTCGCGCGCGGCGCGCGCGTGGGCCAAGCGCCTGGCGGCGGGGCGGCGCCGCCGGCAGGTGGGAACACGGCCCAGGCTCCCTTCTGCCGATGTGCAACGGGGCTTGGAACGTGGTTTTTTTAGTATGTTGATAATGTCTGTGTCGTTGGAGCCTGCTGGGTCTGTATTTCAGCCCCATGTATGAGCCGTCTGCAGGGCTGGTTTGGGATGGCATGACAATTGCGGCCTGCTGGCGCAGGCGGCGCCTGGAGCGGACAGCTCAGCGGCCTAGCGCGGGTTGCTGAGCGGACAGTGGCATTGCTCCAGGGGTGTGGCTCGGCTGTGTACAGGCATAGCTGCTTGGGCCACCATGACTTTTGCAGAGGCCCAGTAACAATTGAACTCTCATGATTGCGCGTCCAGCCATTCTCCCTAGTGCTGAGTGAGTGAACGAGCTTTGACTGCGCGTAGTCCGGCGCATCCAGGCTGGATACCTCTCTCCAGCGCTGGCAAGCGCTCCCATGTGTGGCCATGTGCTGGCCATAACCTAATTACACCCTACTCTCCCCGTGCCCCCCGCAGCCTTGTATGGTCACTGGCTCTCTCTGACGCCGCATAGTTAAGCGCGGTGCACAGTGGTTAAGTTGTACAGAGAAGGTAATTTACCGAGAACCATGGAGCACTTAGGGCAGGTCTGCAGCGCGGCGCTGCTGTTGGCGGCGCTCTGCCTAGCACCCCTGGCAGAAGCCAAGGCGTATGGCGGGACGCGGCACTATGCGCTAGATGTGCAAAAGGCAAAGGTGGGCAGCTTTGCGCCCCCATCTTGCATCCTGGCTTGCGGGCCGCACCGGTCAGGCACTGGTGGCAAAAGAGCTTTCAACTTGTGTTCGTACCCTCGTTGCTGTTGCAAGCCAAAAAGCTGCTGCCATCTATGCCGGGCAAGCAATTTTCTTGGCAAGCACGTGACGATACCAGCCGCCCCCGCGTTTCGACGGGCGTGGGTGAACAGCTGCGTAGGGCGTGTGTCTGCTGGTACAGGATCGGCTGAGAGCGTGTTCTAGTGGTGGCTGTCTGACTTTTTTCTGTTCCTACACTATGTCTGTCTCCTGCTGTTGGTTTGTCAGCGAAGGGGGGGCAGCTTGGAGGGCTGAACATGCAAAGGGAGTGTCTCTGTACTATGTTGCGCTGGTGGTAGTGGCCACACAGGGCTCTTCACCTATTACTTGAACGTCATATGGCGCGCGAGGTGGCAGTTGTGCAGGGGAGGCACCTGGGCTGGTCCTATCCTCCCCACTGGCTTTTATATGAAGGCCTACAGACCTCCGTCCTGCACGTTGGGCTGATGGCAGCGCCCCATGAGCAAGGCTTTAACTACTATTTACTGAAGTGCTGAAGCGAAGTCTCTGGGACGTCCTGCAGTTGCAGGTCCCCTGCACAGTCCCGCTGCTGACTCCAGTCTGTTGCCTCGGCAGGAGGACCCGCGTGGAGTGTTTGCGGAGTGGGCTGCGCACTTCGGGCGGGCGTACGCTGGGGACGCCGCCGAGGCGGAGGCGCGCCTGGGCGCGTGGCTGCACACGCTGCGCCACATGCTGGCGGACCCCGCGCCCGCGGCCGAGGTCCCTGTCAACGGCTTTGCCGACCTGAGCGATGACGAGTTCCGCGCGGCCTACCTGGGCCAGTCCACGCCCGAGGACGGCGACGGCGAAGAGGGCGCTCTCGGGTGCGGCTGAGTCGCGCGACTCGACCACTGTGGCCATGGTCTGGTAGAGAGCATGGCTGCAAGCGCTCACGTCGTGCGCAGGGTCGCGGCGGGCGCGCCGGCGTACCGCTACGCGCATGTGCAGCCGCCGGCGGCGGTGGACTGGCGGCCCAAGGACATCATCGGGCCGATCAAGGACCAGCACGCCAACGGCTCGGCGTGCGGGTGCTGTTGGGCGTTCGCGACGATCGGGACTGCCGAGTGCATGGTGGCCATGGCCACCGGCAAGGTGCTCTCGCTGAGCGAGCAGCAGGTGCGCGGCCGGGGCCGGCGCTTCCTAGCGCGTGGGTCGCGCATGTGTGCATATCCTTGCCGCACTGCTGGTCAGCAAGCGAGCAGCAGGTGCGCGGCCGGCCCGGTACTTTCCGATGTGTGAAACTGCGCACATGCAAAATTTCACCACATCGCTGGTCAGCGAGCGAGCAGCAGGTGCGCGGCCGGGCCGGTGCCTCCCGATGTGTGAATTTGCGCTACTTGAAAACTTTACCACACAGCTGGTCAGCAACTGTGGTTATATTGTGCATTTGCATTAGTTTGCCACACTGCTGGTCAGAGACTGTGGGTGAGGTCTGGTTTCGAAGAGAGGGCTTGGCCACAGGCAGGCTGAGTGGACGTGCTGCCAGGCAAGCATTGTCGACCTCGGTGGCCAGGTCGTGTGCACGACGCTGGCACGCCAGCATGTATGCGGCATCGTGACCCCAGGCAAACCTGGGCCATGTTGCTGGCTGCCTGTGGTATCCTGCCAAGTGCGTGACAAGCAGTTGCCCGCGCGCAGCTGATCGACTGCGACCGCGGGCCGCCGCTGTACGACCTGGGCTGCGACGGCGGCAACTTTGAGGGCGGCATCCTGTACATTGCGGAGAACGGCGTTGACACAGAGGCCGACTACCCCTACCATGCCAAGGACGGCAAGTGCAGGCGCGCCTGGCCCCTGCCTGTGTGCACCTGGCTGCTAGGCTGCTTAGGCTGCTTAGGCTGCTCAGGCCTGGCTGCTTAGGCTAAGCGCTGCTACCAAGTGCAGGCACTTGCTTCTCAAGTTCATGTGTCCTGTGCCAGATCTGAAGCATGCTGGCCAACATGGTATGTTGCAGAAGAGGGGATTTGCGACAGTTCCGTACTGCGCGGCGCAGTAAGAAGAAGGAGAGGAGGCGCGCGGGTACCCTAGATGGCTTTGCTGACATTCCCCGGGGCAACGAGACGGCACTGATGCAGGTCACGAGCCTGGCCGTCTGTTGCGAGAAAAGCGTCTTGTGTTGCGCACTTCGACGTGAATACTGTGCACAATTATGGCCGCTGTTCGCTGTGTGTTGTTTTGCTTGAGCATGCAGGGTGAGATCTGGCCGTGGAAGCGCGGACGGCAGGTCGCTGGTCTTGCTCACCGAGAGTGCTGCAGGGCAGCCTTTGCAGAGCACATGAGGACGTGGGGAGGACCACACGTTGCCTGGGGGTGGAGAGCGGCGGTCTCACACTTGCGCATGATGCCGTCCCTGCAGGCCGTGAGCCAGCACCCGAGCACGGTTGCGGTGTGCTGCGGGCCCTTCATCGAGGCCTGGCGCAACTACACCGGCGGCATGTTTGACATCGCCGGCGCATGTGCGCCCCCTTGCCACGCAGCTCGCCAGGGCCTGGACACATGTGCTTGCAGTGCAGGCCTGGTTCTGCTGCCCTATCTTGTCCAGACGCACGAACGGATGCATTGCTCGGCCCTGTCGCGGCATACCATGCATGTGTGACAGCATGCGCTTTGAGGGTCCCAAGCTTGCACCGCCGCTCGTTGATGCTATGATATATGTGGTTAGAGTGTCACAATGGAAGCACAGAGATATGCACACCACCTGTGCCATCACGATCTTGATTGGCTAGCCGCTGACGCTGCGCAGCGGTGCCGGGCGGCTGCGTGCGGCCGATGGACCACGCGCTGGTGGCGGTGGGCTACGGCACCACGGCCGAGGGCCGCGAGTTCTGGATCCTGAAGAACAGCTGGGGCGAGCGCTGGGGCGACGGGGGGTATATGTATGTGCCGCGCAACACCGGCGGCAAGGGCGCGTGCGGCCTGGCCGGCGCGCCCGGCTACGCGGTGCGCACGCCGCGGGGTTGGGAAGGCATTACCTAAGTGTCTCAAGTGCGTGAGGGCGGTCGGGTTTGTGACCTCACTCTTGCGCGCAAGCATGCCCGCAGCATCATAGCTGCTGCAGGCGTCAGGGCGGGTTCCCATATCCAGCGCTCTTGGCTTGTGAAGTCTTGCCCCAAGTGTATGATACCAATGGACATGTCCCCACAGCGTTGACTTTGCGGGAGACGCGTGGATGAGGCAGGGGCGATGCCTCTGCTGGGGAGCATGCAAGCAGACGGCTGCGCATACAGTTGCAGTGACGGCGTATGAGCTGCTGCGGCAGGTCAAGAAGGGCGTGAACGCGGACGGCGACCCGCTCATCGACGCGGCGGCGTGGACCAAGCCGCAGCCGGCGCGCGGCGCGCCGCTGTTGCGCGCCGAGCGGCTCTCGCTCGGCAGCGCGCGGCGCGCGGTCACGCCGTTCCTGTAGGGCGCTCGCCGGGCCGCTGGCCGGCGCGCCCGCGGGCGGCGCCGCCCGCCCCGTGGGGGGCCTGTAAGGCTGCCGAGCTGCGCATGCAGCGCCTAGCTCTTGGTGCTGCTGCGCGCCACCAGCGGCGTGTAAATGCTCCCAGATTGGGTCGCGACGCACGACGTGTCTGGGCATATAGGCACGTCTGCGTGCAGGCCGCTTGCGGTGCCGTACTTGGCGCCAGGGAGGGTTGTTGACGGAAGTGGGGCGCAGTGCACTGCGTGACTGAGTAGGTGTGGAGTCACGACTGAATGTATGCGGCGTCATCTGAGCATTGCCCGCTGTTCTGCGCCGGCATAATCGGCTGCAGACGTGCCAGGCACAGCATCTAATCATCATTCCCTTGGTGCTGCTGGAGCTGCCCGCCTTTGGGCGGAGGCTGTATCCCTTGTTGCCTGGTAGCAGCGACCGCACTGATGTGCGCTGCTGATTGCCGTTACCGTGTGTGATTTTGATCACATGTGTGCTGTGCTGACACGGCTGCCACATTGAAGTGGCCTGCCGCGGTGTAGCATGGGCTGTACGGCACTGAGCGAGCTTTTAAACGTGTTTTACGCTGGGTGTGAATGCATGCGCAATCGATCCTGGAAGTGGCCAGCCAATGTCAGTAGAGGGATGGTCGACTGTGAAAGTCAGCTTGTGAGACCTCATCTGCCTATAGAGCATATAATTCCTGTATCGCCACACTGCTCTTCGCATGCTGCATTTTGCGAACGCCCTTGCGCAGGGCTGGGCCACAGCAGGACTGGGCCACACCATGCCTACAGCGGTGCAGACATGTCATCAGATCTGCAACTATCTGTGTCTGTGCATGCGACGAATTGTTTGACTTACAGCAGTGCAAGCGACAGGGCAAGGTCGTGCACTACGACTGAGCCCTGCACAAGCTCGCAGCCCGGCGCTACCAGACAAACACTCCGGACCCCCTGTTTGAGCTGGACCCCCAGCTCAAAGCACCTCCAGGTATGCATGCGCGGGCGAGTGCGCATGCACCCCCGGCCGACAGGCCCCCGCTCAGTCCGTCGGCTTGACGATCTGGCCCTTCTCGGACACGTACACGCCGTCCAGGAACTTGCGGATGTCCTTGTTGCGCACGTGGCACTGGTACTTGATCAGCGCCGCGCTCTTGGACACGAGCTCGATGTCATTGCCGGTGAGAATTAGCTCGTCCTTGACTGCCGTGCCGCGCTCGATCTTCACGCCTGCGCCCGCGCGCGCACGCCCGCTGAGCCCCCGGCCGTCACGCCCTCTGCCCAGCCGCCCGCACTGTGCCCCAGCACACGTTGTCAAAAGTGTACTGGGACGCAACAAAAGGTGTTCTGGGCCTCTGCAACTTTGAGCATTTGACGTGCATACACAGGCGAGGCAAAGCGCACCCATCAGATAGGCGATGCACGCGTCAGGCCATGCTCCGCAGGCTGGCCGACTGACCGGTTTTAACAGGCACCAGCCCCACCACATGGCCGGTGAGCCGCATCTGGTTTTAACACCAGGCAGGACCGCACGACGGCCGGGCCTGGAGCAGCGCGCGCCCCGGCGGCGCACCCGGCAGCATGTTGACGATGCGCACGCGCTTCTCGCCCAGGAAGTTGCGGATCTCGATCTTCGTGCCCTCATTCTCAATGTTGGCGTTGATCGGGAAATGCGCGTACACGAGCCGCATCTTGTACTCGAAGCCGACTGTTACGCCCTTGATCAGGTTCTGCGCGCGCCAAGCCCGCCGTTCAGATTGACACTGCAACTTCGCACCCTTTCATGCGCCTCTCCGTGCCCAAGCAACGCAGGAAAAGATAGCCACCGCTGCTCCTTTCTGGCCTTATTCAACACGGGCTCAATAAATGCACGCTCCCGTGCTTACTTGCGCGTGCTACATAGTCAGCCTGAGACGAGCTGCTGCTGCGTTCAGCGCCAGAGCTGGTGCACTTATGCTGTCAGCGTGTCTTAACGTAAACTTGACCCCGGCCAGCAGCGCCACTGCTTATGCGGGCAGCAGGGCACAGCACAAACCTTCACTGCTCCCGCACCTCACAAAAGACGTCCTGCGACATGGTGCAACAGTGCTTTTACTTCCCAAGCGCGCCCGCCCGCTGACCACCCTCCCCAGGCAGGAGTAGTATGCCGTGAATTGAGGTCTACGCCATCACTCGCGGCTCGGGCTTCTCAGCCCAGGCCACACTGAGCACGAGCGCCGCGGCACCTGCACGTGCGAGCAGGTCGTCCGGATGGCCGCCAGCTGCTTCCGCTTGCTAAAGTGTGCGTCCACCTTCAGCTTCTTCGCGCCCTCCTCCTCTATCAAGTACATGTCCACCGCCAGGTGCTTGAAGTCGCGCGTCAGGGAGCCTGCGCCCGCGCGCACGCCCCGCGTCACGGCGGGCCGCACGGCGGGCCTCCGCACAGCCGACGCGCTGCCGCCCTGGCGAGCCGCGATGGTGCACAGCACTCTAGCTGGCGGAGCATCCAGGCTGCAGTCTTCACGGTCACAGAACAAGCTGGATTGCAGAGTCGTGTGCAGCCGCCAAAAGCAACTCTGACGCCGCCAGCGCAGAAAGAGCAACTCCGCCTCGCTGACCCGCACGCACGGCCCACGCGCAACAAGGCCTTGCTCCAACGGCACTGCGGCCTGCGCTGCTCCGCTGGATTGCTACTGCCCCGCTCCTCAGACCCTTCACGCTCTTGCCGCAGCACGGGGCGCACCGCGCGGGCCCTTGACGCGCACTTTCCGCGCCTTCACCTCCACGGTGATCCCCTCGGGGAAGTCCACCGTCTTTGACGCAATAATCTGCTTCATGGCGGCCGGACTGTGGCCCCGCGCCCAGGAGACACTTGGGAGCTGCACAGCCGCCTCGAGCACTCAGAGGGCCAGCCCTACAACCCTGGACCTGGAGCCTAGCTAGGCTCCAGCTTGCCCGCTTGAATTGGCCCAGGTGCTCTGAACTACATATCAGAGCCCAAGGTCTCGAGAACCAGCTCACTAGCGCTGTAGCTAAGTGGGCGAGATGTAGGCACCAGCGAGGTGCGATGCGACACAATTGGTGATTTGCACTTTCTCCACGGCGCTTGCAGTTTATGGCCTATGTGATGCTGCTGCGCAGCTTGCCAGAGGCGATGAGAGGTTCCGTGTGCGTCTGCCAATACAAAAGCGCAAGGCCATGCTCTCACACTGTCAGGTGGCAAAGTGCTGTTCACAGTTGCGGCCGTTTCAGGTGTTTCAAGACCAGTGCGGGGCGCCAATGCCGCAGCCAAGATGCTCATTCGCGCTCTTCTTGGCAGCGGCATGTTTGGCCACCGCCTCTGGTGAGCACCCCGCTCGGGTCTGCTGCAAGCCTGACGGTGCAGGAATCCCTCTTTATAAAGACCCCTGGTCTGTTTGCGAGCCACGCACTGGAAGCTCACGCTTTAAACGTCCGCACGTGGCCGCTTCTCCCGGCCGTGCCCTTGCAGCGCAGTCAATCCTCGGCATTCTGCTCCTGTCCTAGGGCCGGCTAGGCCGCCGGGGGCTGGCGCGCAGGCCGGGCGCGGGCGGCCGCGGCGCCGCGGGGCGGGCCGGCGTGCGCGTGCCCCGGACCTGCCCGCCGACCTCGCCTCGCTGATACACGGTTGAAATCCATTTGCCGGCACGCGCGCAGGCCAGGGCCAGGCGCCCGTGGAGGCGCTGATCGGGCTCGTGAGCGCGGCCCCAAGCCCAGAAGCCCTGCCGCAGACCCTGCCGGCGCGCGCGCGCGCAGGCCAAGGCCAGGCGCCGGTAGAGGCGCTGGGCGGGCCGGCGAGGCGGCCCCAAGCCCTGCCGGGGTGGCCCCAAGCCCTGCCGCAGACCCCGCCGGCGCGCGCGCACAGGCCAGGGCCAGGCGCCGGTGGAGGCGCTGGACGGGCTGGCGTGGGTGGTGCAGGTGAGCGACCTGCACCTCTCCGCCTTCAACTACCTGCCCGACCACTACGCGCACTTCGGCGACAAGGAGGGCGACCTGCGGTGCGCGCCGGGCGCGTCGCCGCGTGCCCGGCGCGCCAGCAGAGGGGGCGGCGGGACTGCGGCTGGCGCGCCGCGGGCCCGGCCGCGCCGCAGCAGAGCGCATGCCGTAGCCCCAGGACCTCCCGTGGCCGCAGAGCTGCCGACACTGATGCTGTCCTCCAGGCCAACGCATTGGGCTGACAGGATATGTCACCACTGCGCATGGCTGGGTAAGCTGCGCTGTCACGGCACACACGTGCCTTTGGCTCAGGGGCAGGGCGAAGCGCCGCCCTGGGCTTGCGCCACCCGCGCGCTCCGCAGAGGCGTGCGCGCGCGCGCAGGCTGTTTGCGGGCACGGTGCTGGCGGGCCTGGCGCCCGGCGCGCTGCTGCTGACCGGCGACCTGGTCGACGGCAAGACCGCCATCGGCCGCGGGCACCAGCTCAAGCCCGAGTGGGAGGCGCGCACCTGCGTCCCCTGGGCCACATGCGGGCACCACAGCCCTCCGATCGCCCTGCTGCTGCTCTTCGGAGTGTCGCCGCTGGCGGGGGCCCTGGCCGATGGGCACGAGCGCCGCGGGTCCGGGCACTCAAGCCGAGCCCGAGGGCGACGCGCGCGCCGGAACGCTCAGAGCTGAACAGATGAGCACCAGCCAGCCTTTGCTGGCGCCATGGGACAGGGAAGTCATTGGCCGGCACCCCCTGAGAGGCGCTCGCGGGCGGCGCCGCGCGATGTGCAGTCGTCGCGGGCGCGGCGTGGCACCCGCGCACCCGCGCGCCTGCCGCATGCGCGCCAGCAGCTGGAGCTGTCTGCATGCGCACATGACGCGCGCTCGGGGCGCGCAGGCGTACCGGCGCGTGCTGGACGCCATCAAGGCCGGCTCCGGGCTGCCCGAGGAGGCCATCCTCGACATGCGCGGTGCGCTTCCTACCCTAATTTACTTAACCCTCTTACCGCGGCTGCCGGCCTGGGGCTCTGCGGGCGCAGCGGCTGCGGGCGCCGCGCAGGCTGCTGTGCGCAGCCGGGCGCCGCGCGCGCGGCCGGAGCAGCTTGGCGAGGGAGGCCGCTCTGCCTGTGCCTCGTGCGGTGCTTGAGGCAGCGAGCGCCTGCCGATCAGCGCTTGCCACGGGCGGCCATGCGCGAGGCTCTCACGCCAGGCTGGCGCTGCTTGTGCGCACCTTGGGCAGCGAGGCCGGACACGCAGTCACTGCACCGGTGTCTGGCGCGCAGGGAACCACGACGACTTCAACGTGCCACAGAGGTGCCCCCCGCGCGCGTCCCCGCGCCGCGACGACCTTGCAGCGCCGCGGGGTGGCTGTTTCCCGTCTGCATGGACGGCTGCCTGCCTGCTGCCCGGGCTCTGCTGCATCCCCTTATTGACACACATATGGCAGACCCCCTGGCAAAACGCCTGGGCTGCACCGGCAGCACCACCCTAATCCTACCTCTAACCCTAATTTTGGCTGACAAGCGCGCCGCGCGCCGGCAGGGGCGGCCCCATAGACTTCTTCAAGGACTACGCGGCGGCCGGGCGGCGCAACGCGACCGACCGCACCGCCGTGACGCCTCTCTACTCTGGGCACTTTGCCGCGCCGTGGGGCGCCGGCCGGCGCCAGGCGCGGGTGCGCGGCCGCCGCGGGGGTGCCGTCGTCCAGTACAGCTGGGTGCAGACAGGCGGCTGGCCGCCAGGCTCCTGCGTAGAAAGTGCATGTCGCTAAGCTCCCCCGACCGACGCTGGCCAGCACTCCCCAGACCAGAGCCCGCGCCGGCGCGCAGGGCGCGAGCCAGGGCGCCTGCCGCGCGCAGGGCCCCGACGAGTGCCCGGTCGCGCTGCTGGTGGGCTACGACGCGACGCCGGACCCCGGCCTGCGCGGGCCCACCAACTTCGCCGGCCTGGTCGGCCGCGCCGCGCTCGCCGACTTTGACGCAGGGCTGGCGCGCGCGCTGGCGGAGCAGCGGTGCGGGCGCGCCCGGCCGGACGCCCGCCCCGGGCCCTGGGCGCTGCAGGCTCGCTCAGTGCGCCTGCCGAGCACCGCAGGGCTCTGTCGTTGCGTCAAGAGCGCGCGCAGCGGCGCGTGCCCTAGACGCCGAGCGCAGCTGGGCTGTGTGTTGCTGCTAGCGGGCAACAGACCAGGCACCTCCTGTCTGTGCGCTGGCCGGTCCGCCGCAGGCTTGCACGCAGCGCCGCTCCCAGGTCCTTGTATGCTGTGCCGGCTCCAGGCGTACATGAAAGTAGCGACGCTGCCGCCTCAGGCCGCTCAGCTGTGTGCATTTTGTGGCGCGCTCAGAGGGCCGCTCTAGGAGGCCACAGGCAATAGAGTAGGGTAGGACCTAATCCTACCCTAAACCTGGCGCACAGGGCGCGTGGCTGCGCGCCGGACGTGGTCGCGTACGGGCACCACCCGCTGGCGGTGATCGCGCACCCGGACACGCGGCCGTGGGCGCAGGCGGCGCCGCGCCGCATCCCCGCCGCGCCGCTGCCCGGCGGCGGCGGCGCGCACTTCGGCCAGGGCGCCCCGCAGGCGCGACGCCCTCAGGGCGCCGCGCGACAGGCCCAGCTCACCAGCCGGGCGAGGCCCGGCCGGGCGCCGGCGGCTCACGTGCAAACGGCCCAGCCCGCGGCCTTACCGCGCTCGTCGCAGCTCCGGGATGAGCACGTGCCGCATATGCGTGTGTGCTCCACCACCCAGATGCGCGCTTGCGAGTTGGTGGCAGCGCCGCGTCGCCTGCGGCGCGGCGCGGCGGCGACGGCTGTTAGACAACACCCGCCGGCCTCTCCTCGACACGGGTTGCGCGCCGCACAGGCGGGCGTCGCCACGGTGCAGGACGTGCTGCAGCGCCACGGCGCGCAGGCCTACCTGGCCGGGCACCTGCACGGCGTGTTCGGCCAGCGCCTGCACCGCATGCACCCCGGCGCCGACGGCGGTGCGCCTGCACCCCGGCCCCGACGGCGGTGCGCCTGCACCCCGGCCTCGACGGCGGTGCGCCCGGGGCGCGCCCCGGGCTGCGCGATCGCCCGTGGAAGCGCTGCATATGACGGCGCGGAGCGGGGTGCAGTGTGGCGGCGCGTGCGTCTCGACGTCGAAGTGCTGCTGAAGGCGCAGCTCGATAATCACCCTACTCTAAACCTGCCTCAACCCTCTCTGCGCCATAGGCCACCTGGCGGAGCTGGAGGCGACCGCGTGGAAGGACGACCGGCGCTTCCGGCTGCTCTCGCTGGACGGCGGCGACCTGGGCTTTGCGGACCTAGCGTTCCACACGGCCTCGCGGCCGCGGCCGGGCGGCGCGCCGGCCGACGCCGCGCCCGGCGCCGCCGCCAACTTCTCCGTCTCGGGCGCGCCATGAGACTCGCCCACGCCTGCTGCCGCGCCATGAGACGGGGTCCTGCGGGGTTCCCGGGTCCACAGTGCTGGGGCACAGGTGTGGATGTGGCGCATCATCAGGAAGCGCACGTGCGCCTGCGCCTCGTCGGCAGGCCTTGTCGGTAGCTTGGCTCAGTGCAGCGCTGGCGCGCGGGCGGCGGCAGCCTTTCCCCCGACGGCTGTGGCGCGGCGGCTGCGGAGCCACAGCGGTGGCGCGGGCGCGCAGGCGTGGAGCCCGGGCGCCTGGTGAGCAACTGGGTGGTGCACATCACCAGCCCGCCCGACGGCCGCTACGCGCCGCTGGCGCCCGGGCCGCCGCGCAAGTACAAGGCCGTGCGCGCGCTGGTGCTGCCGGTGCAGCCGCCCGCGCTCGCCGCGCACCTGGCGCCGCGCCTAAAGGCGCGCGCACGCGCCGTGGGTGTTGTGGCTGCAGGGCGCGCACGCGCTTGGGTTGGTGGGTCACATGCAGAGGGCAGGGTCGCGCGAGCGCCAAGCAGCATTCACAGAAGCTTTAGGTGGTGCTGGCGTGCTGCTGCGCCCTTGCGCCTGTGGCCTGGGGCCCGCGTCTCTGCTTCCCTTGGGGGCGCGGCCCTCACTTGCTAGGGGGTGCTCGTTGGCTGTTTGGCAGTGCATATTATGCAGTCCTTTGCCTTGCTCTGCCGCATGCCTGCTATTGGGGACGCGCCCCGTGCGGCTGGCGACCGCCGCAAGCCTGGACGCTGGCGGGCGGCCCTTGCGCTGCCCCGCGACACGTCATCTCCAACATTACGGGCGCCTGCGCTGGCCCCCGCCCGTACGCACACCCGGCCAGGGCGTCTGCAGGGTCCGGGCGTGCCCTGCCCCACGCCGCCGCCGCGCGCGCAGGTGAGCCTGCGCTGGGAGTGCGCGGCCTCGCGCACGGGCGGCCAGGCGGCCATGGCGCCGGTGGGCGGGCGCGGGCCGCTGTGGCAGGCGGCCTGGCCGCGCGAGCGCCCCTGCCGCCTGGACCCCGGCGATCGCGTCGTCAGCCTGCAGGCGCGCGCCGCAAACCCTCGCTAGGGTCACCAAGCCCAGGCCGCCTGGCCGCGCGAGCACCCCCGCCGCCTGGACCCCGGTGACCGCATCATTAGCCTGCAGGCGCGCGCCGCGCGCCCCTACCAAGGTGCCAAGCCCAGGCCGCGCCGGCCGCGCGGGCGACCCCGCCGTCCCGGGCCCCGGCGGCTGCGCCGCCGGCCTGCTGCGCGCGCTCCGTGCGCAGCCCTGTGGTCACACGCGCGTGGCCCCTGCCGCAGGGGCGGCACTGTGCGCGCGCCCGGTCTCACGCACGGCCTCACGCGCCGCGGGATTTATGGTAAACTGGAATTTACAACCCTGATAGGATATTGGCAATCTCCTAATGCCTGCGAGTGCAGGTCGTGGCGGACGACCGCAGCGGCCTCGTGTCCAGCTCGGACCTGCGGCCGGTCGCGCTGCGCATTGTTGCCGAGGGCGGCCGCAGCACGGTGCTCTGCACGCCGCCCGCGCCGCTGCCGCTGCGGCAGGGCGCCTGGGAGCGCACCATGCTCGCCGTTGACTGGCAGAGCCTGGCCTACCGGTGCGCCCCGCCGCGCGGCCGGGCCATGGGGCACGCGCAAGCTACACAAGCGCTCGAGTGCATGCTGAGGGCTGTCCGGTCACTGGACTCTAGCGCGCGAGCTGGGCGGCGCTGGATTGGGAGCCTGAACCTACCCAACCCTTACACAGTGCGGGATCATTTGCGCGCGGGCTGCTCGCCGCGCTGTGGGCGGCTGCGGGCGCCCGGCATAGACACAAACAGCGACGTGATCGCCCGCACCCGCCCTCCCGGACCCTGACCCGGACGCGGCGCGATCGCGCGCGTGCAGGCTGTTCAACGCGCTGTGGGCGGCGCAGTGCCTGGGGCTGCTGCTGGCGCCGCGCCTGCTGGGCGGCGCGCCGTCCGCGCGGCGCCTGCGCGCCGCGTTTGCGCCCGCGCTGCCTCCGATGCGCGGCGGCCTGGCCGCCCTGATCACTGGCGCCGGGTGGGCGCCCCAGGCCGCATGCTGGCACACGCTTGTATTCTTCCTGGCGTTTGCTGCAGCCCTGCGCAGCTTGCGCTCGTCACGTGCACAGCGTCCATGGGACGATCGTGACAGCAGGATCGCCCCTCACTTTGCATGGCTGTCGTGATGTCTTGTGATCCATCCTGTGTCGGTGTCAGACGCCCGTGCCTGTCTTCCGGCTTCAGCGCTCCTGCTGCCGGCAGGCTGGGGCTGAACAGCAACCATGGCGGGCTGCCGGGCGGCGGGGGCGTCGCGGGCGGAGCAGGGCTAGGCGCGGGCCCGAGCAGCAAAGGGACTGCGGCGCTCGGGCGGCGCGCGATAAGCGCGGCGGCGGCGGCCTGCGCGGCGCCGGTCGTGGCGCTGTGTGACATGGCCGAGGACCCGGCTGTGTGGTGGCCCCTGGTGCGTCTGGAAGACCCGACTCTGTCAGCAGTGAGCGAGCAGGGCCGTTTCAGGATGAGTGCTGCAAACCTGTCGCATGGTCACCATGACGGGTTGCGCTCAGCCCAAAGCCAGCTGCCGCACCACATGCTGCGGCAGCTCCACACCTTGATACACAGTAGCAGTAGCATTTCGACAGCGCTCCTGGGCGCGCGCTCCTCGCCATCACCCGGCGGCGGTGCAGGCTTTCTGCCTGCCGGGCCCACCGGGGTGCCCGGAGCGCGCGCAGGCGCTGTACAGCCTGGGCCTGTACGCGCTGCCCTGGTTCGCGGCGCGCTTCCTGTCGGGCGAGCTGCCGGGGCTCTTCCTCATGGGCCGCGTGGTATTCAGGCGCGCTCGGCAGAGCGGCAGAGAGCCCCCCCCCCCACCAAGGCCGGGCAGGCGCCCTGGGCAGCCAAGTGCGTGTCTTGCACGGCTGCGCCGTCGCAGAGGAGCAGAGCAGGAGGGCGGCCTGGGGCGCAGAGAGGGCATGTAATGACTGGCCTTTGACAGGGTGCTAGTCTGCCCCTGCAGCGCAATGCAGGTCGTGAGCTGCGGAGGTGTCTATCTGTGTACGGTAAGTTGGCAAGGCAGTGGCCGCACCTGTAGCCAGCGGGGGCGGCACGAGCGCAGACCAACCCGCCAAACAGGCACCACGCGGTGCCGTCGCGGCAAGCCTGTACTGCCTGCCGCGCTGGCTCGCCGCCGACGGCGGCCCCCGCGCCCAGGCACGAGCGGCGCTGGCGCACGCGCCTGGACCCGGACACGCTGCGCGTCGGCTGCGTGCACCTGGCCGCGACCGTGCTGCCGGCCACGCTCTGGGTGGCCGTCATCACCTCGCGCTGGTGCGCCTGCGCGCCGCGCGCCAGCGCCGCGTGCATGCAATCAGCACTATGCTCATAGTGTGTTTGGCAGGAAGTGAGTCACTGGACAGGCGTGCCAGCCGCACCCTGGGCCCTGAGCTGCGGTCATGCGCGCGGCCGGCGCGCCAGCACGCGCCCGCTGTCTGGCCTCGCGATACACCTCCGTCCGCCGCCTGCAGCCGCCCTACTCGCGCGCTGCTTCGCCGTGCGGCGCGCCGTGACGGCGCGGCGCGGCGCTGCGCGCAGGGCGCGGCTGGCGGCGGCGCGGCGGTCGCTGCGGCCGGCGCTGACGCCCGCACAGTGGCTGGCCGGCGCCGCGCTGCTGGCGCTGCATGCGGCGGTCGCCTGGCGCGTCTGCTTCGTGTC
>JAABUV010001536.1_pt1 | contig 33372 bp, 32 predicted proteins | sample 5559971 | NCBI WGS metagenome assembly JAABUV01 (sample SAMN10711881, study PRJNA513362) | rock metagenome | isolation source: Antarctica rocks | place: Antarctica: Victoria Land, Knobhead nord | collected 2015-12-19
GGGGAGTGGCTTTTTGACTGGAAACATAGTAGTAAATTGGGTCTATAGCGCGATCAATGGTATGGAGTAGAATATATATACAAGAGAACGTATTGACGAAAAATCCAGTTACTCTAGCTGAATGTTTAACTTTTTTAAAACACCGTGAAATGCCACTGAATTAACAAAAGATGCAATGGCAGCTGACCAAGTACCTATGTTAGGAGAAAGAAGCTGCTGACATTTTACGAAATATTGTTGCACGCAATTCTAACCCCATGATACTGATGTATACAAAGGTACCTTACTCTGAAGTTATAACCATGGTACTTTTTATAACGGCAGGAGTTCATAGGGAGTACCTTATGAACCAATCCCCTCCTTACATTGGAAAGTCGGAGCCATATCTTATACGCAGGTGCATTATTTCTTATATCTATCTGGAATAATACGGTACTCAACAGTGTATTTCGATTCTTCGATTGTGTGGAAAACCACCCAAATCTCATCTCAGTGAAGAGGCTCATTAGTCGTCAGATTATGAATAATGTCGAAATTAACGCTTAGCTTGTTGAAATCCTGAAGGAATGGTGTTTTCGGATATTAATATCTAATAATATCTCTCTGAGCATTCAAGGTCTTTGACATAAGCAGGAACTTGCCTCAGTTCTCAGACGTGCCAACGTCGCTAAGCCCCTTCGGGTTAGCGCTCTGCTGACTTCGCAGCATACGAGCGGCACGCCTGAGTGCAAACCCCTGTAAGATAGATTGATCTGCGTTAATTTGAAATAATATCGAACTTTGTCATCATCTTATTTAATTCAGACGTAATTTACAGTATTAATGAGATATTCATGTATTTTAAGTCTGCATCATTAATCTTAGCAAAAGCGCGTTTAACAGTGAGTTGAGTGTCATTTTTTGATTGAAGTGTGATTGATTTACAAAGTGAACAGAACTTAAACATTTCATTAAGCTCATAATACAATAAGAAAAGAGAGATCTTTCATGTTCAGCAACAGATACTATTCTACAAAGTCATGAAGTGAAAGAATGAAGTGATCAAAGAAAGCTTCACATTGCTATCAAAACTGCTATTTAAAGAAAATCTATTGATAAAACTGCGTGACATGCATTTGTCATTTGAACACATCTTCAATTTCAAGTTGAATCAAAGATGTTATCTTGCTTAAAATCAGCTTGATATTGAATTATGATCTTGAAGTCAATCTTGAACTCAAATTCATCACACTTGTCATGATGAATTGACACATAGAGATTAGATCAGAAACTAGAATCAGAGACTGAGTTAAAGATCAGATTTGAGTTAGCTCTGAAACTTTATGACTCTGTCAAGACATCGTTTAAGCTACGTCATATCTTCGACTTAATATGTCATGAGTTATGTCGTGCTCGACTTGACAATGCTTGACAAACTCTCTATAGTCGATCGTTTTTCTCAAGTTATCGAGAGCTTCTTAATAATTAGCTCTATCATAATATATACTCATTCTGTGCCTGCTTAGAATATTACATTGTCATATCACTCTTATAGATCTCGTCTATTCATCTAATAGACTCAATCATCACAACACTTGAATTTCTTGAAACTTGATTGAATTTGATACAGATTTGCATCTAAACTTTTCTTGTTCATCATGCAATGTAATTCTCTTCATCACATATAATAGTAAATGATTTCAATCACTACTTTCTCATCAATGTTGATATCATTGACTAGCATTTTCTTCTTGTGTGCATGCTTCAGAGAGATGTAAGTTGTGTAAATCATTTTCATGCTATTGAAATTGATGAAATATTTCTTGTGCAACTTCTTAATCGCAAAAATTAACAAAGCTATAATCACAGTACAATTATTCAAGCGAATCTTGAATTGAGAAACTTCATTATTGAAAGCAGTTCAAGACAGTTTAGAATTCATGTATAAAGTAAAATCATCATACTGACTGAATGATTTGAATCTGCTCATGACAGAGTGCTCAACATTCTGTTTAACTAAGTTAAACAAAATATAATGATCTGTATGAAAGTTGTGCAAAATTGTGAATGAGTTGCGCGAAGAATTATTAATTTGATGCTTCTTGAGACGAGTCTTCTTCTCAAAATTCTTCTTTTCATCACTTGAGACAGTTTTGTAATGATGCTTTGATTCAGACTTCAATCTTGACTCTGTCTGAACTGTTTTGAGATTAAATAATTTCTTGATCATTCTCATTTCACATTTTTTCATGATCTTCTTCTTCTTGTTGATCAATGTGATCTTACTCTTCTCAGCGTTAAACACATCATCATCAGACTCATCTGAAATCTCATTATCAATCTCATCATTGAATTCTTCGTCTAAATTTCTCTTGAATTTCTCAAGATCTTTATTGATCTTCTTGTGCTGCTTGCGTTTTTGATGCATCTTCTTCTTTTTATTCTTTTTATCACTATTGAATTCTTCATTTAAATTATTCTTGAATTTCTCAGATTCTTCATTGATCTTTTTGTGCTGCTTACGATTTTTGAGCATCTTCTTCTCTTTATTCTTCTTATTTCTCATCTTATCAATTGTTAAATTATCGTTATCTTTCATCATTATGTCTGTCTCAATTTCTCAATAATCAGTCTTATAAGTTACAGTCTTTTTCTCAATCTTTATCTCTTTTTTTCTTGCATTCTTAAGAGTTTTATTCACAGCTTTCTTAGTCACGTTTATCAAGATCTTTTCATTCTTTTCAGCGAGCTTGAAGAATTGAGATGTATCAACAGTGTGAAAAGCGCTAACAAAACTATTTGAAGAAAACATAGTCTTAAACACTTGAGAAAGTTTTGCATCATTTTCAAATTCATTTGACTGAGCAGAATCAGAAGCTACATGAGAAGACACTTTTTGAATGAAATAACCAGTGAATGATAATGATTAATTGACAAAGCGAAGATACTTATCTTCTCAGCATCAAGTATTATGTCATTCTCAATGTTCATGATGATGAAATAACTGAAAGACAAGACAATTGTATTTGAGCAGTCAAGAATTACTAGCAAGTTGAGAAAGAATTTGAATGAATTCATGTATCAGAAACTACAAGAACTTAAAGATTTTTTGAAGATTAAATTTAAATGTGCGCTGAAATTCAAAGAAAGAAATTTAAATGTGTGCTGAAATTTAAAGAAAGAGATTTAAATATAAAGCTGTTCTAATAAAAATATTTTCTAATAAAATGATAGAAATATTTTATCTTTTACTTCTGATCTTTTAATTGACTAACTCACTCGATCACTTAATGCTTTTCTTCTATTTTTTAAACATTTTTCAAAATTTTATTGTTCTGAAAACTATTGATATAGATCATCATACAATGAGATTTATTCTGTTGTTGTTGTGATGATTGTTGTTGTTATTATTGTTTCTTTCAATATTATTCTTCTTATTAATTAATACATTCACTCATCATGTTGTTGTTGTTAATCTTGTTGATCTTCATTTTACTCTGTCAATCTCATCTCTCTCTTTTCATCTCATCGACGTGTCTGCTCAATTAATTTCTTCTAGTCGTGTCATTTGACAGATTGCTTCTCATAATTCACTCTGACTATCTTTTTAATTCGCTCGCTTTATCTGTTGAATGTCATTTCTCATTCTTAAGTTTATCATTCAGTTTAAATAATTATGTCAGATGCAATTGCATCAATGTTGTTCAAGATCTTTCAAGATGCTTCGAAAGAAAATGTCATGATCATAGTCAATATCTCAGTGAAGTATCTTATCAGCAGCGTGATGATCAGATCAGAAGCAAATATCAGAATTATGATAAATAAATGAATCATTGCACAGAATGAAATCACTGAGTAATTCAACAAGCTGCGAAATCTCTTTCAGACTGTTGAAGAGAATTTGAAATTCATGAACGAGATTTTATCAAAGATCTGAGCTGTCTTATTGAACAGAAAGATTTGAAGAGCAAAATTTTTCACACAGATTGAGACACTGAAAGTCATTGACATCTCGTTATTGAAGAAACTTCATCAGCGAGTATTGAGCAATCAAAATCATAAAGAGAAGTATGTGCATTTGATTAAAATTAGATGAAAAGACAATGTTGATGACTGATTATTTAATCAACTGAGAGAAAACTATCTTGATGCAATGACAACGATATTTAAACGATACAATTTTAAGAAAGTAACAACAATAATCATTCAAGTCATTGTGACTAGACTTTGAAAAGTAAAGAGTGATCAAGAATCAATGTGTCAGATTATTACTAGCGATTGACAGAACTTGAAAAGAATGAATTGCAATATTGCAATTAAGTTATTAATGAAGACGACGTCATCAAGTGAGAAATTGATTGCTCTTGAATTGAACTTGCTAAGATTAATCTTTTCAAAACATGAAACATTCAATGAAGTGTCTTTGTCTTGAAAATGAATACAATATGTCAATCAAAAGAATAAAGACGAGATTAAATGAAACAAGAAAGACAGTGATATGATGATCAACATTGATGAAGTTGTAAGATCAACAAGTAACAGCAACAGTGATAAAAAGATATTAAATAAAGAAGTACTTAATGAAATGTATGAGAATAATGAGTCAATTGAAGAGACTTCAGACTGTAAATGCAGCGAGATTCTCAAGATGATATTGAAGAGAATTTGCAGAAAGTTATTCACAGTCGCTGACATGATGAATGAGATGAAGTGTATCAACACATTAAGAATCTTTGTAAAAACAGATCTTGAAGAAACTAGTTTAATGCATGTTTATCATAAACATCTTCTTCATCTTGCTGATCACTTCAATCTACAAGTCAAAATGCTCAATTCAGCTGAGTTAAAAAATCGACTATGTCAATGTTGAGAACATTGCAGCGATCTGATTGCATTCAAGATGAGTTCTCAGTTTACATTATGATGACATCTAAAGTCAAGATCATGAATTGAAAGTGATGATCATGATGTATATGCAAAACGTTTTATCAAATCAAGTTTCTTAAGATCATCTGAATTTAATTGAACAAAAGCAATCATCAATGAGATTGCAGAGTCTTCGACATGAGACAACTGAATTGAGATAGAAAATCTGATCATGAAAGATGTTTTTAGTTAATTGTGAAATGAAGTGATGATTGAAAAGTTCTACGAGTTTAAAATTAAAAACTTGATCGAAGAAGAATTCAATTTATATCTTCATCATCATTGTGAACAAAATGAACAGTTAAACAAAGATTGACTTCGAACTATGTATTTTTCTTTGACTCAGTAAATCATTTGTCAGAATTTACAGTATTGAGCTTTATACATCTGTTTGCAATCAGATTGAAAGATACATTTAGTTTTCTATCTCTACTATGCAAAGTATGCTCAAATCAACGATGCAATATACTTTAGACATATTGATATGAATATATTGAAGTACATTGAAAGTGATCATGAAGCAAATATCATTCAAGATTCAGTTTCTGTCATGATGAATTGACACATAGAGATTAGATCAGAGATTAGAGTCAGAGACTGAATCAAAGATCAGATCTGAATTAGCTTTGAAACTCTATGACTTTGTCAAGACATCGTTTAGACTACGTCATATCTTCGACTTAATATATCATGAGTTATGTCGTGCTCAACTTGACAATGCTTGACAAACTCTCTATAGTTGATCAATCTTCTCAAGTTATCGAGAGCTTCTTAATAATTAGCTCTATCATAATATATACTCATTCTGTGTCTGCTTAGAATATCACATTGTCATATCATTCTTATAGATCTCGTTTACTCATTTAGTAGATTTGATCATCACAGTTCTAATTATTTCAAATTCTTCTTAAAAGTGATGATTTGATATTCAAGCATGACAACAGCAACGTGATTGCAACAGAGTTGAAACGATGACATCTCGATCTTGCAAAACATCATATCAGAAAACAAACGTTGCATAATTGAATCAGAAAGTGAAGAAGCAGAGAATGAACTCTCTCTTGATATTGATGAACAGCTGACATGAGCAATGCTTCAACGTGATGAACTGTGAAAGAAACAGAAGTTAGCAGCTATTCAATCAGAGATTGAGACTCTGCAAGTCATCAAAACGACGAAGAAAAGTCATGAAGCTTTCACTCAAACTCTCACGAAGAATTTGAATGATCTACACATCATCTTCATAGTGTCAACGATGATGAAACAAAGTCATCACGAAGTCGTCTTGCAGAAGCGAAGATTCTCAATGTCTTTGAAGAAGTATCATGATAAAATCATAAGAGAACATAGAGAGTGAATTCGTGATGTCAAAATCTCGTTTTGAAATATTTCTTGACATTTTGAAAGTGATGAGAAAAAGATTTTGTACTGCATGATCTATCTGAAGAGTGAATCAAAGAAACTTTGATTCGATCACGAAGAGACTATGTCTGCAGCTCAGCAGACGTGATTTAATTTTATCAACTTTCTTCTGAATTTAATTGAAGACTCGATGAATCGAGACATAAACGTGACTCAGCAGTATGCGAATGCATCGCAACGTTCAGACGAGACGATATGAACATTTGCAGCTCATCTGAGCACTCTGAAACATCAACTTTCATTGTATAGTGATGAGCATAAGCGAGCTCATTTATTCATTAAGTTGAGATCTGAGCTGCGCGTGATCATTACTAATGTGCAGTCGATTTCTATCACACAAGATGCGTTAATCGATCTTGTTGCTTGATTGAAAACAAATCTGCGAAAAGAACACGTCTTGTTGTCGAAATAATCTCAAGACGAGAACTCGCATGATCGAGATAAAATCAACAAGAAGACTTATTCAAAGCGAAAGAAATCTCATCGATCAACTAGACTCGACTCTTCATCAAAGACAAGCTCACACGCTTTATCATGTTATAGCAAGAATTTGTTCAACATAACGTGTTACATATGCAATCGAAAGAATCATTACTCTACTGATTGTAAAGACGAAAAGATCAAGAATAGATCAAAAGAACTTGATGTGAATCAAGTACTCATTGATTCAATGTCACATATGAGTCGTTTCAATATTTTGAAAAAAGACAAGCTTTCAATGAATGCTTCAAATCATGAAGGAAAAAACAAGAAGTTCTCTTCGTAAAGACTCTTATATATAAAGAGCATGTAATTCAGAAAGATCAGAAGACAGAAATGAAGATTCATATGAATATCAATGTTGAGATGAACGTGATTAGTCAACGTTTTGTCATCGAGCAGAGTATGTCATTGTTGAACGTCAATCTTTCAAGATTTATCTGAATGAATGATCAGAATGTCTATTGTTATGATGTCTATAAGATGTGTTATTGACTGAGAAACAGCTGAGACATAGAGAAAAAAGATATAAGTATCTTTTATGCTATCGACAAGAAAGAATCTTTCTTGATTCTGAGTATGTCGAATATGCAATTCGAGTGTATTTGAATAGACATGATCGCAAGAACATGACGTTTCAACGTGAATGAGCATGCATTTGAGTTGTTCTTTGCAGAAGTATTTGCAAAAGCTCTACAAGATGAGTTTACTGTGTATGCTCTTGTCATGATCAACGTCGTCGAAGAGTCGATCGTTGAACATCAAGTGAAAGCAATGAATAAAGTGATGAGTCGTATCACAAACACGCTCAAAACGCAAACTTTACTCGTTGAACTGAAAGAGTATGAAGATGTATTCTTGACAGAAAGTGTTGACAAATTGCTCTTGCATGAAGATCACGATCATGCAATCGAAATCACTGCAGAGTCATCATATGAATCGTTGTATAATTTGTTGAACACAGAGTTAGCGACTCTGAAACAGTATCTAGACGATGTTTTAGCGAAAGAATAAATTAAGCACTTCGTCAGCTTGACTGATGCATCTATTCTATTTCTTTTCAAAAAGAACGATAGTTTTCATCTATGCATGAACTATTGAGATCTGAATAAGATCACTGTTAAAAATTGTCATTCACTGTCTCTAATTAGTGAAACTCTAGACAGACTCAGTAGAATCAAGCAGTTTACTAAGTTAGATCTGAAGAACGCTTATCATCATCTCAGAATTCAATGTGAAGATGAGTGAAAGACGACATTTCGTACTCGTTATGATCACTTCGAATATATGATCATGTTGTTTGATTTGATCAATGCATCTGTCATCTTTCAGACTTACATTAATAAGATTTTGACAGAGCTTTTAAACGACTTTTGTGTTGTCTATCTGAATAACATTCTAATCTTCTTCATAGAGAAGACTGATCACGTAGATCACGTGAAGCAGATTCTGAAGAGACTAAGAAAGTTCAAGCTATATGCTAGCTTGAAGAAGTGTGCATTCTTCATCACTAAAGTGAACTTTCTAGAATTTGTTGTATTCACAGAGAGCGTTTCGATGAATCTAAGTAGAGTAGACATCATCAAAACGTGACTCAGATCGAAGATGTATTGAGAAATACAAGTTTTTCTGAGATTCATCAATTTCTATTGACGTTTTATACATCACTACTCTCAGATAGCAGAATCTTTAACAGAACTGCTGAGAGATAGTGTAAAAGATGTAAAAATGAGCTCATTCATATGATTGAGCGAAGCGAAACAAGCTTTTAATCAGCTTCGCGACGTCTTTATGAAAACATCTATACTAAGACACTTTGACTCAGAGCGACATATATGCATCGAGATCGACACGTTCAATTATGCAGTCGCGAGTATTTTGTCTCAGTCAGATGACGAAGATCAGTGACATTCAATTGCATTCTGATTCAGAATGATGATAGACGTTGAAAGAAACTATGAAACACATGATCAGAAACTTCTAGTCATAGTAGCAATGTTTAAACACTGACGACACTATGTGAAAGACAATTATCATACTGTTGAAGTTCTGACTGATCATAATAATCTGAAGAGTTTTATGAACGTATGAAAGCTAAACGAAAAACAAGTCAGATGAGTCATGAGATTGTTGATCTGCAACTTTGAAATAGCACATAAATCAGGAAAGACAAACTCAATCAATGCATCATTGAGATGATCTGACTATAAGAGTGAGAACATCTCTGCAAATCATTTGCTGCTCACTCTGCAGCGAAAGCTGACTAGAATAGAAAGCTTAAATAACTCTATATTCGTAGCGATCAGAGAATTATACTGTATACGAGTGATTAACGATGTTGAGAAGACGTTCGTTCACAGTATAAGTATGAACAGATATTCAGCAGAACATGTCGAGAGCAGACTGCAAGATGAAATCTACTGTACACGAGTGATTAACGAAGTCGAGAAGATGTCTGTTCACAGTGTCAGTGAAAACATGAGTACGTGTTCAGCAATGCATGTCAGAAGTATGCTGCTGAGAGTCATGACTTTAGTAGTGCGAGAAACGCATCTAAATAAAGTACATTTCTTGAGAAGTAGAATTTCTCAACTCGAATCAACAACTTTGAAGAGCACAGACATCGAAACGTCGATTCATAGAGATCACAACGTAGCTAAGAAACAGCTCAATTCTGTTACTGAAACTGTTGATTGCAAACAACTCGTTTCACGTGCAATTGTTAAAGTACTGACAATTTATGAAATGACATACAACTTCAGTAGTAAATTCGTAATCGAGCTCATCAAGATCTTACAGCAAGAAAATGAATTTGCTGTGAGACTAAGAGCAGACGAAACGACGAATATATGAAAGAGTGATGTCGAAGCTTGAACATTGAATAGTCAAGAAATGATAGAGTACAACGAATCGTTGTATGTTTCAGAAGATTTTTCTGTCAGAGAAGGGCTATTGAAACGTCATCATGATGATTCGTTAGCAAGACATTTTGATACTGACAAGATCAGCGAGCTATTAGATCGCAAATATTACTGAAAAAGTATGATCAAGAATGTCAAAGAGTATATAGATACTTGTGACATTTGTCAAAGAGTAAAAATGAAACGTTATTTATCATATGACGAGTTGAAATCATTATCTCGACTCACAGATCTCTGAAAAGAAATCACTATGAATTTCATAACAGATCTGTCGTCTAGTAAATGAAAAAAAGTCGTATATGACTCAATTCTCGTGATAGTCGATTGCTACATGAAGATGACGCGTTATCTGTTTATGAAGAAAACTCTGACTGTCGTAGAGTTAGCGAAGTTGTTCTTTGAGAAGATTGCTTTAAGATATGAGATATCGAATGATATAATTATCGATAGAGATAGTCTATTTATCAGTGCGTTCTGATCAAAGATCTGCTATCATGTCAAGATGAAACGACGACTAAGCATCGTTTTTCATTCGCAAATAGATGATCAGACAGAACGACAGAATCATACGCTGAAACATTATCTACAAATATATTGTTCAGAAAAGCAAGATGACTGAGCTACGCTTCTATTCATAGTCGAGTTCGTGTATCATCAGACGAAGCACTCTTCATTGAGCTGTAGTTTCTTTAAAGTCATGTATGATTACAAGTCAATCTTTGACATATACATCAAGAACGATGCTATGAAAGAAGAAGTGTTAGCAGCAAAAGAACGCGTTGAAATGCTGCAAGACGTGCGAAACACGTTGATAAAATGATGACAAAACACGATCAATGCTCAGACAAAGTACTATAATCGAAAACATAAGTCTAAGTTCTTTAATGTCAATGATTTAGTCATGCTATCAGCAAAAAACCTGAAGCAGAAGAAGTTAAGCAAGAAGCTATCAAATAAGATGATAGAATTCTTTCGTATACAAGAACTTATAAATAAGCAGACGTATTGTCTTGATCTTTCAATCATCTATAAAGTTCATTCTGTCTTTCATGTATTTCTTTTAGAGTCGTATAATCGTAGACTAAATGATGATTCTATACTCGATTATCTTGTATTCAAGCTTATTGATGACGAGTAAGAATGAAAGATAGAAAAGATTCTACAGAAGCAAAAAAGAAAGAAAATCTTATATTATAAGATACAATGAAAAGAATATTTCATTGAATATAATCAATGAATATTAAGCGAAGATATGAAAGATGTCTTGAAGCTTATAGAAGCTTTCGAAACGAGGCTGAAATGTGAACGAAAAGCATAATCACTCACTTTCAAGCATAAACTCATTATTAGAAAAGAAGAATCACTGTATTATGATAGTTTCGCTCTCTAATGAGACGATCACATATGTAAATCAACAGACAGAAGAAAAAAAAAGCGCAAAGATGCTCAAATGCGCTCGACAAGAAAGCGCAATTATCACGACATAATAAACATCACGCAATCATCACTTCATTAAACATCTCTCACACAAAACAAGATTGCAGACTTCTTCTTCTTTCTCATTGCTAGATTTACATTGAGACGCGAAGACAGAGATTTGAAAGACAACAGATTATGCTAGAATATATCAGAACAATTAGAAACACTGACAAAACGATATATAATTGAAATTAAATGTATTGCAAAGCGCTTTACATTCAGAATTTCTCTGACAATGTCATTGACAATCATCATCTCTTTGAGAATGAGCTTTTGAATCTTTAGAGACTTGAATTTGAGAGTCTTCTTGAGACAACTCTTCACACAAGTCGTTGTTATCAACTTCTTGTAAAGAATTTTCTGATGAGCAGTGAATGTTTTCAGAGCGACGTTCTCTTCTTCATCTTCAATCGCACTATCATGAATATTCTGCAGACGAAAGAATTCATTGACAGTCAAAATGCAGATGTCGAAAATCTAGACATTGAATCATGAGCGTTTAGCAGACGTATCAGATAAGTATACTCACTGTGATACAGAAACTCTCATTACTCGCATAGCGAGCACACTTCTTGTACATTGTCTTTCTCTGAAAGACGACGTCACACAGCGATGCTCTATTCTCGATGTGTAGAACTTAAGCACACTTTATACAAATCACTCTATCTAGAGCTTTGAAATCAGCAGCACTTCTTTCACTTATTCTCACAATTGACAGCTGAAAAGCATCAGTAATGACATCAAGAAGTTGAATAAGCGAATCTCATCATCGTTCTTTGATTTCGCGAAGTCTGTAAATTCGACAAGATCATTGATGAAGCGTTAGTGATCATTTCTTTTCTCATCATTTTTTGAATTTTTCCTTCGATAACTGAGATGTACTCGAAAGTTTAAATAGTAGAAGCGATGAGCTTTCGATCAGAATTTGACAACGTTTGCATCATCACGAGTGATTCAGCATCAGCAGCATCATGATCATCATGTCTGATTGATGTCTTTTGAGCAGACTTATGATACTGTTAGTTGCAGTAATAGTCGTGAAACTTCAAGTTGTGACATCACTTACTTTCGTAATAATCTTGACTCAATCATCAGTCAACTTCATCATCTTACGACTCTCTTTGAGCGTCGCTGTGCATTCATGACTCATGATTTAGATCTCTTATTCTTACTATACAGATATACTCAAAGTCTGTCAAAAGTAATTACACAATAATAAAGATACAATCATGATTGAAAAAAGATGAAGTTGAAGAAAATGAAAAGTTGAGAAAAACTGAAAGAGCAATAAACAAATCAACAATTATTATTCACTCTTGTTTACACTTTATCGTCTCAACAACATCATTTACTCAAAAGATAAACAATGTTTATGCGCTATTTACACGTCATCATTGCTGTCATTTACATCAATTACACATCATATATACTATTTATAATGTCATCTACACGCATTATAATCGAAGATGAATCGTCATTCAATCGAAAGTTTCTCTTTTTCTTGTTTTCTCACAGAGATTTGAAGGTTTTTATCGAGAGCTTCTAGAGCGAATCAATAAGTGCGCGTCATCATTTATCAGAGTAAACAAAGACATTAATTGTTAAAGTCGAGAATGAACTCACTTAGAAGAGAAGACAATTGTCATGATGAATTGATACATAGAAGTTAGATCAGAGACTAAAGTCAAAGACTGAGTCAAAGATCAGATCTGAGTTAACTCTGAAACTTTATGACTTTGTCAAGACATCGTTTAGACTACGTTATATCTTTGACTTAATATGTCATGAATTATATCGTGCTCGACTTGACAATGCTTGACAAACTCTCTATAGTTGATTGATTCTCTTGAGTTATCGAGAGCTTCTTAATAATTAGCTCTATCATAATATATATTCATTTTGTGTCTGCTTAGAATATCACATTGTCATATCACTCTTATAGACTTCATCTACTCATCTAGTAGATCTGATCATCACAGTTTCACTTGATGATGAAAGTACTCATGAATGCACGAAGTTTGTATCTGATTTTCATAATCATATCATTGATTGATGAGTGAATGTGTGTTTTCATAAGTGAGTCATGAATGATCATATACATGATCTTGAGAAATTATGAATTTCAAATGACATCTTAATCTATAATGACTTTGTTTCTGTTTCATGTTAATGTGATGATGTTTGAATGATCAGATCTGAAATATTTTATAAGTTAACTTTTGATTGTGATGAAACTGTGTGAAAAATTGTGCTGTCTTGATTCATGAAGATGTGTAAAGATGAAGAGACATTCAACAATAAAAAGTCAGACAAATGAAGTGATCTGATGATGATTCATGCAAATCAAACAGCAATGTTTCTTATTTTCTTTGAACTTGTCAATCACTTTGAATCTATATCATACAAATTCTCTTCATCAACACAGTTAGTATTAATATCATCAGTCAGTCAAGTCTTGATCTGTCAAACAAGTTAAGATGATTTTGTTGTACAGAGTCAGACAAATATCATACTAGAAGAGAATTGAATGAATGCATGAAGAGAGATTGAAGAGCATTGACTGAATGCATTGCATGCTTTCAAGATGATCTTTGAAAGAGTTAAACTGACAAAACAATTGTATTATGATTCTGATAATTACTATAGCTCTTAACATTGTTAAAATAGTGTCAATTAAAACTTTGAATTTTCTTATTATTGTATTTAGTCGAAATAATAAACTTAATTGATGTAAGACAAAATTACGTCACGCAGTTTTATCATCAATCAACAATATTAGCAATAACTAATACTCATAATCATAAAGATTGAGCAGTTCAGATAGTAATATTATCAGAGAAATCTTCTTTATTCTCAATAACATTATTAACAAGCTCATTGATTGTTTTATCAACAAGCTCAAGTCAATCAGATTTTGCAATCTCTTCAGAGCAGCATAATTAAACAAAGTCAGTCAAACACTTGCATCAATTATTTTCAGAAATCAATGATGTTTTCTTCACTGCATCTGATTCACTCTTTATCATCATGTTCTCTAGCAGACGAAGTTGAAAACGTCAATATCAATGCATGCAATATGAAAAACTTCAAATAATAATAAAGAAACTTCAAGAAATGAGATGATCTGTATGAAACTTTCTATTCACTTTATGCAAGAATCATCATCAACATACTATGTGCAAAGCGCATGATCAGTTTTTGAACTTTGCTTATGTTGATTTGTCAAATCATGAAGATTTCTTGCAAGTTATTGAAATTGATAGAAGAAATACTCTGTTTTCAAAATGAGATTGAGATTAAGTCATGAAAACGCTTCAACAAGAGATTAAAACTCTGATGAAACATGATGTCTTTGAATCATTTCAATTACTCATCGAGATGACAGAGCTTGAATTGCTGAATTTAATCAAACAGACTGTGCTTGTTATTGAGCTACTGATCTCTCAATGACTTAAACTTATTGAAGTCATCTGTCAGAAAACATGATTATGAGAGTCATCAACAATAGCGATGAAGTATTCTTTTGTGTGATATGTTGTAATTATATTCATCATTCTTACTTATATAATGCAACTCAATTGATTTATCAACTTTCAGACTGTGATGAGACTTTATCTGTATCAAGAAAACGTAAGATGACAAGTTCTAAATACATTATGTCAGCTTGAACTCATAGCATTCTACATTACACTTCAATGATAAATGAAAACATTAATTGCTGAAGCTGAAAGAAGAGTTCAAGTAATAAATCAAGTCTTTAATGATATCTTTACATATGATAATCTTGAATTTACAAAGAGTAAATGTGATGAACGAGCGAGTGATCAACGAGTCTTTAGATCAATCACATTTTGTCTTGTCATTTCTGATCGTAAGTTCAACAATGAGTTCATGAGATAATACATGTGATATCTCAGTAGCAGTTTACTGTCATCAGCAAAGATTGTTAAGCGTTTACTGCTTGAAAATATGAATCACGAAGTACATTCTTTTGCGAGTTGACTTTCAAACAGCAGAGTTAATCATTTTACTATTTCAGATTCGTCTTCATCATATAGAGTCTGTCATTCAAGCACTTTACATATTAAATGTCTCGCTTAGCGATGATATTCAATATTTTTGAATCACAGCAATGCTCACATTACAAAAACTTAAATCTGAAAAAATGAAAGTTGTTTCTTTGAAATCAATCATGAAGAACAAGAGTACAACATTCAACAATATCAAAATCATTGAAAATATTTACACACGTCAATTCAATTTGAAAGTAAATGATTTCATCTTTCATTATGTACTGCAACTCATATATGAGAATCTCAAGACTTGATCTTGCATTTGTTTTGTCAAAAAATTACGTTGCAACATATTAAAACAGTTGTTCAATCACTTTGACTGACTATTGTCTGAGCTTGACTTATGACATCTTCATCTGAATATGCTGCAACTAATTCACAAGATTCACTGAAATGACATTGAGTCATCAGATGTCTCAACACTGCAGTATGTGACAGATAAATGACATCAAGCTTATGTCGTTCAATCAAATAATTTTCAGACTTTTGAAGAATTAATTATTCATAGTTATTAAGCTCAAATAATGAGTATATGAATCAGACACTTGCGATGTGAAAAGCTTGATCATTGAAGAATTAAAGAAACTTTGTTTTGACTCTCAATGTAAATGATGAATAAGTCTGATTCTTGACTTCAAGTGTTAAATTCAATATCTGATAAAATTCATTGATTTTCAATCATGACTAAAGTCATCGTTGAATCATCAGCATGTGATGAACACTTCAACAATCATCAGAATTACTGTGCTTATGTTGAAACATACTTAACTCTTTGATATGCAATTAAGTATGCAAATATTGATCTTCTTCGCTACGCGTTGCGTTATATGACTGTCATGTTTCAGACAGAGACTATTGAGACACTCAAATATAAGCAGACTTTATTGTATATTCTTCACTTAACTGATTCAACAATCGCGATGACACGACTTCAAGAGTGCATGCTGATCAACAGTCTGATGAATCTATGAAGCATTGAAGATTTCAATTTTGAACTGAATTGACTTCTTGAACTATTGAATAACAATCTGAAGATGTTTCAGCGCAAGCAATTTAGTTTCACAAAAAACAATGATTAAATGCTTAAGAATTGAGTTCTGAATGAATCTTATTTACTGAAGCTCAAAAGCATGATGAAATCTTGCTTTGAAAGATTGCAAGCAGAAAAACATGCATCAAAATTCGCAGTCAAAAACATATGAAGCATGATGCTCAATTTAGCTTTCACGTCACTACACAGATCAAGTCAAGATAAATTCTCACTTCACTCAACTGTTAATCTTTATATCATGAGACTTAAAAGACTTGATCTGTGATTTTAATCAACAAGAAGAAAATTTCTCATTCAAAGTTAACAAAGTAACTTTCTCTCAGTCTTGCTCTTAATTCACTCACAAGAAGCAACTCAGTTCACGAATTGCTCATAAAAAGCAATTCAGTTTACAGATCACTCACAAGAAGCAATTCAGTTTACAGATTGCTCACAAGAAGCAATTCAGCACTCAGTTCACTTGCAAGAAGCAATTTAGTTTTTCATTCGCTCAAAAGAAGCAATTCAGTTTTCAGTTCACTTGCAAGAAGCAATCTAGTTTCTTATTCATTCAAAAGAAGCAACTCAGTTTCTCGTCTGCTCACAAGAAGCAATATAACTTCTCGTTCGCTTACAAGAAATCAACTAATACTCAGCTTGTTCACAAGAAACAAATCTTGTTCAATCTTGTCTCTCGTCTGAAACAAGAAGCTTCTAGTTGTATTCTTCAAGTCATTTAAAAAGAATACTCATCAAAAATCAAGTGTCAAAATTCTTCTTTCTTTAAAACTTCTGTTGTCTCTTGAGCAGATTAATTCAATCAATCTTTTATACAACTTGACATAATTGAGTTGAAAGCTTGAAGCTTTGATCATGCTGCTCATGTCAAAGACATTGAAGTGTTTAACATCACTTTAAAGAAAATCGATGTTTTTTTGAATCTTGAATCAATCTCGTTTTCTAGTTTAAATTCTGACGAGTTAAAATCACATTACGTGACTTTGACTATCTGTGTCACGATTCTAGCCTTGCCAGGCTCAGCCTTCTAGCCTTATCAGGCCTATCCTCGCTTCGTCATCTTGACTAGTCCCTATTGGGCCTAGCGTCGGCTGAGGAACACACATATGTAGCCAGCTTCTTTCCCGTAGCTATCTTTCTTTCTTAGCATTTATATACTCGTTACATTACACTCATATGACTCGCTCTATGCTGGTCTCTAACAATCTGTTCAAAGAACAGCTCAACTCTTGCTCAGTTCTCATCTCATTCTCAAAACAGTATGTATGATAAGAATCATCGTTTAAATCTTCATCAAATGAAAAAGAAATTTCATTTGACTGCATTCACAACACAAGAAGATCTTGAAGTCTATTAATAAAGTAAGAACATCAATTCAGTCACAATTCTATCATTCAAATATTTCAAGTTTTTAAATATTTTCTTCAAGAAAAATGTTGATATTTTGTCTTTGCATTGAACTCATGATCATGTCATACATCTTAAAGAAGATGCTTAATTCTCAGTCTTTGCTTTGTACGACATGAGTCGTGACAAAATTCTAGAACTTCGTCGTTATTTAAATGAGAATCTGAGCAAAGATTTCATTCAAGTCAGTTGCTCTCAAACGATCATTTCTGTTCTCTTCATCAAGAAACTTAAAGAAAAACTTCACTTCTGCATGAACTATCGAGATCTGAACGCTATTACAGTCAAGAATCAATATTCTTTGTCTTTGATTTCAGAAATGCTGAATCATCTAAGTTGAGCTAAAATTTTTATCAAGCTGAATATCATCTTTGCGTTCAATCAACTTTGAATCAAAGAAGAAGATGAAGTTTTCATCGTCTTTTGCACTCGATTTGAATTATTCAAGTATCTAGTCATGCTCTTCAATTTATGTAATGAGTCTGTCTCATTTCAGAAGTATATCAACAATACTCTTCATGAACATTTAAATAAGTTCTGTACAGCTTATCTGAATGACATCTTGATTTATTTCAACAATAAACTTAAGCATGAGATTCATGTCAAGCTCATTCTGCAAAAGCTGCAAGAAGCAGATTTTCAGATGAATATAATCAAATGCAAGTTTCACGTCACTCAAGTTTCGTATCTAAAATTGATAATCATCATCAAAGAAATCAAGATGAATTCTTTTAAGATAAACATCATTGTCAACTGATTTATCTTGATCAACGTTAAAGACATTCAAAGTTTTCTAGATTTCATGAACTTCTATAGAAGATTCATCTATGACTATAGTAAAATAGTTATCTCGCTCACTTGTTTCATCAGAAAAGATGTATTCTTTATCTGATTTCAGAAATGTCAGATTGCATTCAACACTCTTAAGAAAGTCTTCACTTTCAAGATTATTCTTTGTCACTATAATTCAGATCACAAGATTGTGATAGAAATTGATGCTTCAAACTATGTGTTTGAAGACATTCTTTCTCAGTACGATGAGAACAAGATTCTTCATTCAGTCACTTACTTTTTAAAGAAGCATAATTCAGTCGAGTGTAACTACAAGATCTACAATAAAAAACTTATAATCATTGTTTGCACTTTTGAGAAATGATAATCAGAGCTTGAAGACTCTATTTATTCTGTCGAGATGATCACGAATCATAAAAATCTTAAGTATTTCATGTTAATTAAGCAGTTGAGTTATTATCAAGCTCGTTGAAGTGAGTTTCTGTTTAGATTCAACTATCACATTGCTTATCATTTCAACAAGATCGACGATAAGTCAAATGCTTTGACACGTCGCTCAGAAAATCTCTCTAAGAAGAGAAATACATTCAATTCTCGACATCAATATCAACATCAGACAATTTTGAAAACTTATGTTTTAAACTTTAATATTGTTGAGAATCTTGTTCTTGATGTTTTCAACATCAAAGTCATGAAGCTTCAGTCACAAATCATCATTCTAGATTTAGTTCAGTTACATCTGTTTTCAATTATTTCAGCACTCTCACAAATTTTAGTTCTCATGAATCTAGAAATTGAAAAATTCAACGTTGAAGATGTCAAGTCTCAGCTAAATCAAGACATTCTGAATCTTGATGAAGATTTTGCTGATATTCTCACTCAGACATTGTGAAAGCAAGTTGAAATCAATGACAAATTTGCAGCTCAGATAATTGAAATGCTTCATAATGAAGCATGACATCACAACAAGATTTCTCTAATTGAGTGTGAAGAATATGAGAATTATCTGTACTTTCAAGAAAGAAAGTACGTGCTCAACTCAGATAAACTACGTCTTCGTATCATTCAGCTCACTCATGATAATGTTGTTGATGATCATTCAGAAAGAGCAAAAAGTTATGAATTAATCAGTTGAGTTTACTGATGATCAAACATCTATAAGTATGTTCAACACTTCATATGAAACTGTCACATGTGCACACGTTTTAAGCTTTCTAGACAATGAACTCAAGAATGATTATGTTTTTTTTCAATTCTTGAACGTTGTTGATGTGATGTCTTCATGAACTATGTAGATTTTTTATCGCTCAATATCTTCATGAATATCACATATAAATATGTTCTAGTCTTTATTGATCATCTTATCAAAATGAGACATTTAGTTCTCATCACTTCTATGAAAGTTGAAGAAGCTATCAACTGCTTCTATGCTCATGTTTGAAAACATCATGATTTATTCGAGTTTTTTGTATCTGATCAAGACACACAATTCATCTTCAATGTCTGAAAGCATATGTGTAAAATGCTGAAAATAAACATCAAGTTATTAATGATGTATCATTCTGAAATCGATGATCAAATCAAGAAAGTCAATGCTGTCATGAAGCATTATCTTTGAGTCTTCGTCAACTACATGCAGAATGACTGAGCTAAGTGACTTTCTGAAGTCGAATTCATCATCAATAACACATCATTATTAATCACTTTAACATCATTCTTCTTGATTAATTTGAATCAAAACTTATGTTTAAACTTCAAGTCTTTTGAATCTTTGTTCAAGAATCTTATGTTTCAAGCTCAAAACAAGTTAATCAATGTCAAAGAGTTCATCAAGAAGATGAAGAAACTAACTGAGCATCTACATGATGAGATGCTTATAGCTCAGATCATTTACAAATTCAATGTCAATCTCTTTCATCATTCTTGTTTTAAATACTTCATCGAAGATGAAGTCTGACTGAATGCTTGCAATCTCAACATCGCTCATCTTGCTGTCAAGTTAAATGATCATAATGTTGATTTTTTCAAGATCAAGCGTGTCTTCAAGAACAATTTTCTGATCATTGAGTTAAATCTTTCAGCATTCATGAAGATTAATTCAATCTTTCATGTCACTTTTTTGAGTCATATCGCAAGTAACTTTCTTTCAAGTCAACGTCAGAAATCTTGAGAATTCATTGTCATTAAGAATGATGAAAGATTTTGATATGTAAACATCATACTAAACTTCAAGCGTGATAGATGCTATAATTCATCTCTGCTCAAGTATTACATTGATTGAGAAGATCACTTTTCTACTTAAGAATCTTTTCATCTTCTGAATAATTGTAAACAAGCACTTGATGAATATCATCTCGTCAATTTTGTTATTGAAGAATCACATGTACTGTCATGTGTGATATCTCAATGTCAATGTCAAGAACTTTAAATTCAATCTTCATTGTTTCAACTTAACTCAGATCTGACTCAGATCTTGTTTAAATTTAACTCAGATATCTTGTTTAAATCTGACTCAAATGTGACTCAGATGTATTTTAGTTTTGTCTGTGCATCATTATATTAAACTATGTTTCATCTCTTTCTTACTCAGATCTGACTCAGATCTTGTTTAGATTTGACTCAGACATCTTGTTTAAATCTGACTTAAATGTGATTCAGATGTATTTCAATTTCATCTGTGCATCATTACATTAAAATGCGTTTCATCTCATTTTATTTTACAGAAATCTTGCTCAAATCTGACTCAGATGTGATTTAAATTTATTCTAGTTTCATCTGTGCTTCATCACATTAAAATGCATTTACATCAATTCTTGTCTCATTTCAGTCTTTGTCTTCAATTCTTTCTCATTTTATTTTGTTTTTTCTCATTATCTTGCAAAAGCTCAATCTTGAAGAGAGAAGTTACTGTCATGATGTCAGATCATTAACTCAATTTAAAACATAAATCATCAATGTCTTAAATAATTTCAATTCATTAAATCTATTTTGCAATTCAATAAATCAAGTCATCAATTTAATCAACATCATTTTAATTTAGTTTCAGCAATTCTGTTTTGATCATCTCAGTCGTATGCGTGAATTTTTGCAATCTTAAGTCATAGAACTATTGTCTAGTCTTGATTCTGCTCAATTCATGTATATAAAAGTTGAGTTCTCATTCTTTTCTTTCACTCTTTGTCTTTTATCTTGTACATTATTTAATGTATTGTTTTGTATCTAGATTCTATCAAAGTAATAATAATATCAGTCTTTTATATTAATAGTATCTATAGTTCAGCTCAGTCTTTGACATTGAAATTCATCAAAGCATTATTTGCATTCAAATCTGAGATTTTATTTCTTTTTATATTATTAACTCATTTTCATTCATCAAAAATCTTACTTGCATCAAAGTTCATGCTGTGACTTTGTTTCAATATGATTATAATCTCAAGATGATATATTCGAAGATCACTTCACTCATCTTCAACCCAGCGTCATAGACTCGATTCATCATGAATATATTCAGTTCAATTTGTCAAAGATTCTAATATATTATTAAACATTATCAACAATGAACAATGATTCATATAATCAGTGAGAAACATTCTGAGAATCTTATCTGCTCATCACTCTCAAAGCTGATGACATAGTCATGAATGATGAAGTGAGTCTTTCTTTGAATCTTTGATCAGCTTGTCGTGACTTGCGATGAAGATTTGAGAATTCAAATCATAATTAGAACAACAAGATCTGAGCTTTATATAGATTGAAGTTTGATAAACTTCATCTTGAAAAAAGTTTAGTTTCACATTGTGAATGCAGTCATCACTTATTGAAGCATTCAATAATTCTCAAAGCTCAGCTTTCATATCACGATGTTGATCTGAATCAATGCAAGTTATGCTCTTTTTTTTGTTCTAAATCTCATTTCTGTTTCTTTCTGATTTATATTGTCTTGATCATTCATCTTTTTTTCACTTCTGAACTTTATACATCAAGAAGAGTGTAGAAGTGTAAAATTTGTCTAATCATTATCACAATGCATGTCTTGATTTAGACGCTGATACAGCTTTGATATACTGCTTGATAGTAATCATTGCAAAACTCTCGTTACATCAGAATTATCAATGTCAAGCTCATAAACATCTGTTGCAATTAGAATTTGAGACGTTGCTCTTTCAATTGATGATTTCTTAAAAGAGATCATAATTTTAGTTTTATCAGTTGAGATCATGTTAAAAAAAAAGATGTCACTCAGTTTTTAAAGTCATGAGAATATGACAGTTGATTCATTCAGCGACGCGTTAATGTACAGACGTTATTGATGATCTTTATGAAATTCATAAAAATAATGATCTTGAGAATGTTTAATGAATCATTCACTTGCGCAGATAAAACATGCTGCAGATTAAGCATACTGATTGCAAACATTTGAAGTGAGTTAATCTGAATATATATTTCAGAATGATTTAATGCAGTTTTAATGATTCTGATATCTGAACTAAATGTTGCAAGCATACATCTCTGTTACTTCTGATTAGTCTGATTAGTCTAACATAGACTAGTATAGAGCTGTAAGTAGAACTGTTGTTGACACGCTAGCGATCTAGCGTGTCTTCGTAAGTAAAACTCACGTCATGTTGCATCTTCTTTCTACTTCAGCTTTGAACTTCTAGTTAGAATACACTCATACGATTCGCTTTATGCAAACTCATAACATTAGTTCAAAGCTCATCAATCTTGCTATCAACGTGTAGACGATATAAAAACAAGCTACATTACTCAAACTCAAATCAGAATCGAAACTTGAAAATCGAGCTCAGAAGACTCATTAGAAATCAAGAAATTTCTAGAACAGAACAGAAGAACATGAACGCGTTGCTCTAGACTAACTCTTTACTGAGCTCGTCGTCAGAACAGAAGAACAGAAGAACATGAACGTGTTGTTCTAGAACTGAAATCAGAAATTTCAGTTGAATCTCGATCAGCAATTTTCTATTCACACAATGACTAGAAGCACAGAATTAGAATCAGAATCAATGAGCATTGCTCACTATGAACTTCAAAATGCTAGAAGAGAATCACTTCTATCACAGAATTGAACAGCATCAGAAGAAAAGAACACGAACGCGTTGCTCTTTGATCATGAAATGATCAAGATTAGCATCAGCACTGAACTGAATGCTTGAATAAGCGCTCATGAAACAGATAATCTTGTTGTCTTTATCAAGTACATGTATTAACAGCATGACATCGAAATCAAGATTCACAATGACATGATTCAGATGTTGAATGATGTCAACAAGATCAACATCGAATTAAAAGCTATCAACATCAAGTTGAAAGCTACGCAGACAACATTGAATGCTGTTCAAACGCGTCTACAGAAAGAGATAAAGAAAAAGAACGTGATTATACATCATCTAGAAGCAACATCAAGTTGACTAAGCACTTTGATTTTGAAAGATCAATTCTCAAAGTTGATCAAACTATCTGACTCATCTTTGTTTGAAGATTCAAGACAAAATGTGAATAATTAATTGTTTTAAATGTGAAACAAGCTGAAGATAAACAAGAATCGTTTTTCTATCGAAGAAATGAAGATTGCATATGTGAAAAGTCGAGTCAGTGAAACAATGATCAAACACATAGCATTTTGAATGAGAAACATGATCACGAATTCGTTTCTTGAAGCAGAAGAGATACTGTCGATCATAAATAAGATGTATGATAATTTCAATTGACATCACACGACTCAACAACAGTTCTTGAAGCTGTATCAAAACAAGATCTTCTTTCATGAATTTTAAATGAAATTTCAGAGACTTAGTGCAAAACTAGAGTACAATAATGAAACTCTACTAAATGATCTTCAGCATAAGATTAGCTCAGATCTTCAGCGAGTCACGATCAATGAATGAATTCGTCGACATCTGCATGCAAGTCAACGTTCGATTGACGAAATTGAATGCTCGATCAATTCTCAAGACATCAACTACTTAAGTCGCTCGCTCTACTGCTAGCATCTTGACGATGATTACTACTGCAATCTCAGCTTCAATCTTTGCATGAAAGAAACTCAGAATATCGAACGTTGATTCTGCTAGAAAGAAGTTGTTTAAGAAAAAACTCTGCTTCAAATGCAAGAAGTTAAAACATAGAGCATGCGACTGTCTTGAATCAGCTCAGATGCATAAAATCGCAGCGAATTCGAAAAACGATCTGTTCTTGTCAAAGTAGTGACTGAGAACGACATGCTCATATCTTGCTTCATCAATATGCTCGATGACTCATTTGATTTCAAGTCGTTTATTGTTGATGTCATCTTGCATAGTTTAGAAAAGATATTTCGATCTCTCGCTCTGATAAACATCGAAGTCACTGACATGACATTTATAAATGATTCATTGATTTCAGAGCTATGTGAACGCTTTGATATTCAGTCAATTTCACTGTTTAAATTGAAGTTGATTCATTCATATTATGAAATTCTCGATCGAAGATCTATTACATATGCTTTGTATATCTTAGTCACTATACAAGAACATAAGAATGAAATGATGTTTCTATTAATAACTCGTCTAGATCAGCACAAGATAATCATTGACAATCTTTGATTGAAAAGAAATCAAATTTTGATAGATTCTGCAAATGATTGATTGATATCTTCATCAAATATTTGAATCTCAAAACTTATCATTTCGAAAGCAAGCAGTCAATCAGCATTTCATAGATTCAAATCAAGCGAGATCTGCAAAATGAAATGAAAGAACTTGAAGTTTATGTCAACGATCATCTTAAAGCAAACTACAAATTCGAAATCAGTGAATTGATTCATTGAATCAGCTCTCATACGAAAGCAAAGCACTCAAGTTGATCTCGATCAACATGAATTCATTCAGTCATTGAAGAAGAAAGAGCTCGTCAATATTGTCATGATCGAAGTCGCTGCTTATCGAACTTTAGTCAAGAAGAACGATGTCAAGATCTTTACATTGATCATTAGTGAAATCAACAAGATGCTTAGCTCAATCAAAGATTCAGCGAAACTGAATGAAATGATCTCTGTCATGTCATTAAAGAAACTGAAGAAGAAGCTTTCAATAGTTTATCATGACTTTCTGAACATTTTTGATAGAAAAAAGACAACTCAGTTGCTCTTGCATCAATCATATGATCATAAGATTGAATTAGAAGATGAGAATTAATCTTCTAGAAGTCGATTGTATCTCATGTCAAGTCACAAGTTGCAGAAGATCAAGAAGTATCTAGAAGAGAACTTGAAGAAGAAGTTTATTACACTCAGCAAAGCTTCATTCGCTTCGTCAATACTATTCATCGAAAAGAAAGATGATAGTTTTCGCTTTTGCGTGAATTATTGAAAACTGAATGCTCTGATCAAAAGAGATCATTATTCAATACTCTTGATAAACGAAGTACTCATCTGAATTCAAGACAGTAAATATCTGACTCGACTCAACATTATCGTCACGTTCAATAAGCTTTGCATGAGTACTGAAAGTGAGAATCTAATCACATTCGTCACTTTCTTCAATGTTTACAAATATAGAGTAATGCTCTTTGAATTAATCAACGAATCGACATTCTTTCAGCACTATATCAACAACGTGTTGTTCAACTGTCTGCATAAATTCTGTCAGATCTATCTGAATGACATTCTCATCTACAGTAAGATCTTGAAGAAACATAGAACTCATGTGAAGAAGATGCTAAACAATCTTCGTGAAGTCGATTTGCAGATAGACATTGACAAGTGTGAATTCAAGATTCAGAAGATCTCGTTTCTAAAACTACTGATATTCATCAATGATCTACAAATGAATTCTCGAAAAGTAGATGTGATTCGAAGCTGAGAAGTGTCTCGATCATTGACTCATGTACAGATTTTTATTGATTTCTGCAATTTTTATCAACGATTCATAAAGAACTTCTTGAAGATCGCTTGATCTATGATAAAGCTGATTTGAAAAGATCATTCATTTAAATGAACAGAGATCTGTCAGACGATCTTTGAGAGACTGAAGCAACAGATGATGACAGCTCTCGTTCTGAAGCATTTTGATTCAATCAGAGAAGCTATTCTGAAAATGAACTTTTCGAACTATGTCAACGACGAAGTATTGTCTCAGTATGACGATGAAGACATTCTACATTCAGTGATCTTCTACAGCAAGAACATGATTTCTGCAGAATGCAACTACAAGATCTACGACAAAGAGCTATTAACTATTATTCGATGCTTGAAGCACTGACATCTTGAATTAAAATGTACTGATATTTTGATCAAGATCTTCATCGATCATCTGAATTTGAAGTACTTCATGATCATCAAGAAACTGATTAGACGACAGACTAGATAAGTTGAGAAGTTATTCAAATATAACTTCAAGATCATATATCAGTCAGAAAAGCAGAATCTGAAAGCAGACGCGCTGATCAGAATGTCAGATGTCAAGTCAGTTGAATCAAATGATGATTGAAAGCTATATCAGCATCAGATTCTATTGTCAGCAAGCACATTTAAACTGCAATCAATAAAAGATGATCAAGATCTGACTCAGATCTTGCTCATATTTGACTCAGATTCAAAACAGAAATCGAAAGCTAACGAGAATTCGATTGAAGAGATGATTTTCATTCAGAATCGAATTATAGTCGAAAATCGAACAAATCAACAATGTATTGATATTCAAACAGTCATAGAACAGAACAGAAGAACTTGTCAAGATATGAGTCTAGACAATTGCAGAGTACTGAACGAAGTACTCTGAAAGAATGATAGACTGTGAATCTCTCAGTCAATGATCATTCAATTGATAAGAGAAGCATATGATCTTTCGATCAATGATCATTCTGACATGAATCAAACGTTAAACTTGTTAAGACGATCATATTGCTGATCGAAGATGAGAACGACAATTAAACGCTACATTCAAAACTGTTATGTTTGTCGTAGATCAAAAGCATCAAGAGATTGAATCAATGAACTATTGAAGTCATTGTTTATATCTGAACAACGATGACAAGACATATCATTGAATTTCATTATTGATTTATTGAAAAGTGATGAAAGCAACGCGATTCTGACAGTGATAGATCGATTATTTAAAGAACGTCACTATATATTCTGTTGATCAGATGACGAAGAAACTTTCGCTGAACAAACAGTTAAGCTGCTGCTAATATGAGTCTTCAGAACTCATGAGCTATCAAGATCAATAGTGTTCGATAGAAGTTTGCAATTCATATCGATTGTTTGAAAGTCTTTATGTCTGAGACTCAACATTAAGATGAAACTATTCATCGACTATCACTCACAGATTGATGATTAAACGAAAAGAGCGAATCAGAATGTAGAACGATATCTACGAAGCTATTGCTCATACATGCAAGATGACTGATTCGTCTGATTATCTATGACTGAATTCGTCGATAACAATGCTATTTCATCGTCAATTGAACAATCAGCGTTCTTTCTGAACAAGAACTTTCATTCTCATATGAGCTTCGATTTGAATTCAACTGAATATGAGATCACTTGAGCTAGAATTCAAGCAAGCAAAGCAAAGAATATATTCAAACACATGAAATGATCATTAACGTTGATCAAGCAGACATTAGCAAGAGTCAGAGTCACAATGAAGAAACAGATAAACAAGCATCGAAAGAAAATGATCTACAAGATAGATGACATGATGTTTCTGAATTCTAGAAACATTATGATCGCAAGATTATCAAAGAAGCTGAATGATAAGATGCTAGAATCTTTCAAGATTCTGACTGAGATCGAACATGCATATCGACTGAAACTGTCATCGACAATGAAGATTCATTCAGTGTTCATCTTGAATCTGCTACGACTGAATTCGAAAGATTTTCTTAAAGAACAATGAAATGAGTCGTCTGATTTTATAGTGATAGATGACGAAGACGAATGAAAAGTGAAGAACATACTGAACTTCAGGTACTACGAACGAGACAAATGACTGCAATATCGTGTCAATTGAAAAGACTATGACGTCAATCTACATTGATACAATGTCAATGAAAATGAGTTCGAAGACTGCTCGAAGATTGTAAATGACTTTCATCAGAAGTATTTGAACAAGTCAAGTTAGAAATCGACTCAACAAGAATTGATCGATTGAACTACAGCAATGAGAACATTGCTAAATGAAGAGAGAGAGTAATGTTGCGAGCATGCATCTCTGTTACTTCTGATTAGTCTGATTAACCTAACATAGACTAGTATAGAGCTGTGAGTAAAGCTGTTGTTGACACGCTAGCGATCTAGCGTGTCTTCATGAGTAAAACTCACGTCGTGTTGCATCTTCTTTCTACTTCAGCTTTGAACTTCTAGTTAGAATACACTCATATGATTCGCTTTATGCAGATTTATAACACTAAAATTGCATTAATCTTTCACAATGATTAGTGTTTTTGCATCAATAGTTGCAAAGATGCTCAGAAGAAAAAGTCTTGCAGACAGTTTTGTGTAAAGCACTTCAAGATCAAAGTACTTTGAATGAAATGTACTTCACTTTGATATCAAGTGCATCTTATCAATAGTCAACAGACATAAATTTATGAAAAAACTGACATGTCTTAAAATCTCATCATTAAAGAATTTGAATATTGCAATCTTTGAACTTGTGAACATTGATTCATTAACATTTTTTGAAGAATTTCAGCTTAAACTGAAGATTTATGATGAGTGAAACTTTCTTGATAAATTAATGCAATATTGAAACTGCTGTGACTATCTTCATTCAATACAAAGAATTTACAATCACTAATATCTTTTAGCTTTTTACACTGCTCATTCTTCAAAGTGTTCAATGACATGATGATCAATGCTGTTTTAGCAGAAATGAACATCAAGAGTGCAATCTGAAAAATGATGCTTTTTTCAAATTCAATTCTGATGATAAGAATCACATTCTTCTCATTCTTTAACAACAAATGAAGAGTGTTGATTTGTTAAGTTCTTGACATCAATTAAAATCGATTTTCAATTGTTTGATGCATGTATTCATCAAAGATTGACTTGCATGATTTGATCATAGTCAATTACTTTTCAGTTGACTGCTTCAACTTAATGCACTTTCTTGATTATCAAAAAGAATGTTCAAATCAAATCTTCATTACACAACATGATACAAGTTTAACTAAGTTCAGTTGATGATATGATCATGAAATATCTGATGATAAGAGCAAAAAATCGAAGCTAGCATATTCTTGATCGCGCTGTTCAACTACTCGAATTATTGCACGCAGTTGACTCGATGATTCAATGACGTAGACTGATCGCGTCGAGTCGAGTACTCGACTTGAAAAGTGTCGAGTCAAGTTGAAATTTTTTGGGAAAAGTGTTGAGTTGAATTGAGAAGTTGAACTCAAGCACTCGAATCGAGTTGAGAAGCTTGATTCGATAACTCGATTCGAAAACTCAACTCGACTCGACAAGATATTAGATAGGTGTAAATAGCTTGGTTGAACAGCCTTCATGATTCTCTTCATGGCTTTCTACCATGTTTCCTCGTCATGACTCCCTACCAAAGTCAAACGGCCTTCATGTTTTCCCTTCATGTTTCTCGCCATGACTTTCTTCATGTTTCTCTTCATGTTTCTCTTCATGTTCCTCGCCATGACTTTCTTCATGTTCTTCTTCATGTTCTTCGCCATGACTTTCTTCATGTTCCCCTTCATGTTCCCCTTCATGTTTCCCTTCATGTTTCCCTTCATGTTCCCCTTTATGACTTTCTATCAAACGACCTTCATGTTTTCCTTCATGGCTCTCTATTGAAAGGTAATGCAAAAAGGTAATGCAAAAGTCAAAAACCGGAAAATTTTCTATATTTAGCCCTCTTGACGCCAAGCTCGGGTCCTTGACGGGTCGGGTCGGGTTGACTCAATTCCCAGTCGGGTCGAGTCGCGTCGAGTTGAAAATATGAGCAACTCGACTCGGGTCGGGTTGAAAATGTGAGCAACCCGATTCGATCTCGATTCGAGTTCAAAATGTCAACCCGAAACTCGACCCGACGATCAGTCTACAATGACGCAACTTATTGATCTTGCAGAATTTTATTGATACTTAAATTAGACACATCAGATAGAGCATATGTGAAAGTACTATCACAAGTTTACATACATTATGATTTACATGTTGTGCATTGATGATCATGTTGCAAACAAGAATGTTGTGACTTGCAAAAGTTAACGAGACAAGTTGTGCGAGCTATCATCAAATTAACGCAGATCAATCTATCTTACAGAGATTTGCACTCAGACGTGTCGCTCGTATGCTGCGAAGTCAGCAGAGCGCTAACTCGAAGAAGCTTAGCGAAAGCGCTAACTTGAAGAGACTTAGTGACGTTGACACGTCTGAGAACTGAGACAAGCAGAAACTTTCTAACTTGTTGTTGCTTAGTGTTCTAGCACGACTAGAGAGTACACGTTAGCTTTATCTATTGCTGTACAGATTCTTTCTGCAGTGAGTTGAACATTGCATTAGCTCATCTTTCTAGTAAGATATTATCTCTACTGATTTTAACCAATAATTCAACGAAATTTGATGTCTTAATCAGCGTCTAAATCAAGTAATTACTGACATTTGATTAGATGAGCTCGCTTAGTTAAGCATTCAGATCATTCAGATCATCAATCAGACTCTCATATTCTATTACTTCTCATCGTCATTAGACTGATCATCAAGTCAGGTTTTCATATCTACATTCTGACTCGACTCGAGTACTCAAGTCGAATCTTCTGACTCGATTCAAATACTCAAGTCGAATCTTATGATTCAACTCGATATCAATCTCGAGTCGAGTCAGAACTCGCTGACTTGATTCAACTCATCAAGCAATCGAATATGACGTCAAGAAAGCTAAATATAGAAATTTTTCCGGTTTTTCGTCTTTGCATTACCTTTTTGCATTATCTTTTTGATAGAAAGTCATAAAGAAAAACATGAAGAGAAACATGAAGATCGTTTGATAGAGAGCTTTGGTAGAAAACTATGATAGAGAGCTATGATAGAAAGTCATGACGAGAAACTATGAAGACTGTTTGATAAAGAGTCATGAAGAAAAGTCATGAAGAAAAGCTATGATAGAAAGTCATAATAGAGAGTCATAATAGAATATTTACCTATCTATCTTCATGTCTTGACGAGTCGAGTTGAAAATTTCGAGTCGATACTCGATTTCAATTCTCTGACTCGACTTGAATACTTGAGTTGAACATCTCGATTCAACTCGAATACTCGAATCAAGAATTCTGACTCAAATTGAGTCTTGACGAGTCGAAAACTCGACTCGATCTCGATGACTCGACTTGACGCGATCAGTTTAATTGTCATCAATCTCACTACTTTACTAGTTTATCGAATTTCTACAGCTGAGCTCGTCGATAATCTTCTTAATAAGAATATCAGGCTGGCAAGACTCTCACCTTCACGTGATGTCGACTGAGAATCTGATAACAATTGATTATTCTTATCAGAGCTAAGAAGAGTCACGAACTCGATGACATGCAGTTAAAGACGTCTATCAACGATCTTTATCTAGCGATGTGTGACTATTACAACAATCATCGAAGTCATCGAGCCAAGAGGCAAGATACTGCGTTCTCATCACACGACTTATATAATCTCAATGCCGAAGTTCTATCGATAGAGACTCTCAGCGATCTTCGACGATTAAGCTCTCGAGGCTTATTCGACTGCGTTTCGTTCAAATTGTTAGGGGCCAGCATAGAGCGAGTCATATGGGTGTAATGTAACGAGTATATAAATGCTAAGGAAGGAAAGTATCTAGAAGGGAAGGGCCGGCTATCTATATGACTCAGAAGAACATAAGCTAACCCTGAATAGAGTTGGCTTCGGAACAAGTCTATGCCCTAGCGGCGAGCGATCGGCGATAGCTCTCAGGATAGCCATCAACATAGTCATCAACATAGTCACCAACATAGCTACCAACGAAGGTGCGTAGCTAGGATCGTAACACAAATCACTGTTCTGTTGAGAAAGAGGCTTTGCCAATAAACACACTATATGAGCTATAGAGTGACCTTCGATAGAAGTTTGGCTCTTGAATTCAGTGCTCACTACGATGAAAGATATACAAGTTGATTGAAAAGTTGAAACGCTCAGGAAGAGAGGGAATCAAGACTTAACGACGTGTCGTTTGAGAGTCAGAGACTGTGCAGGACTGAATTCAATTGTCAGTCTTCCTCATACGCCTCTATATCTAGAGACATCGATGCATTTCTACGGTTTAGAGTTTCCACCGGATTCGGTGATTTTTCGTTTCCGTGAGGCTATTCTACTAAGGCTAGCTATCCTGAAGTACTGAAGGAGAGAGTACGAATAGAAGGAATCTTGTGTATTGAGAATCTGTCTTGAGAATGATACAGTTCGGTGGCGATTGTATAATCTGTGAGTAATCAGGCCTACATATTTAGCGAGTGTCTATTGTAGCGTTAGCTTCGCACTCGAGTCAATAAAACAACTATCACCAAAAAAAAAAATTAAGAATATCATCGAAATATCACTGTTATGACTCTGAACGGGGGAAATTAGAAGGATTTTCGGCGCTGAGGAGAGGGCCGCCTACTCGCTTTTAGGATTTCAGGTCGGAATAAATGTTTTCTCATTTTCTCATTTTCTCGTTTTCAAGTTTTCTCGTTTTCTCCTTCATAGATCGCTCAATTAGGCCTAGTTTTATATAATACCCTTGCACACCCCCCTACACACCCCCTGATGTTCAATATTCTGATATGCTGGTAAACTTACCATTTCGGGCTACCGCTGGTTCAAACGCTAATGCAATGTTCA
>JAABUV010001537.1_pt1 | contig 33362 bp, 35 predicted proteins | sample 5559971 | NCBI WGS metagenome assembly JAABUV01 (sample SAMN10711881, study PRJNA513362) | rock metagenome | isolation source: Antarctica rocks | place: Antarctica: Victoria Land, Knobhead nord | collected 2015-12-19
TGTTCACCGTGAGCACGCGGTGATCAGCCAGCCGCGACGGCGTTCGTCACGTCGGGCAGGTGTGGCGAACTGGCCAACAGTGCCTGACGTGCGGCAGCGCAGCCAGGGCGTCCACCATGTCCAGAAAGCAGAGGTACCGATGGCTGCTACGGTGACTGCGGCGTATCGCCAGGCTGGCCAGGCAGCGCGGGCTTCGACAGCTGCGGCGACAGCTACTGTGCTGCAATTTAAATTGCAGCATAGTAGAATAGCAATTCAAATGATGTGAAGGCGTTTTGTGACACTGATATTGCAATTGCAACAGCTCAAAACTAGGGTGGGTGCAGAGGGCAGTGCCCACCTGGCGCTGATCAGGAGCAGAGCACTGCGAGCGAGCCTTTGCGCAATTCAGGCCGCAGCACATGCCCAGAGTGAGCAGCCGGCGCGCGCCAGCCTTCAACCTGCTGGCGGCCTGCATACTGCTGCTGCAGACCCTGCCGCTCGCGTGCGCGGCGGGCCCGCGGCTGTGCGTCCTGATCCGCGCCGTGCCGTCGCAGACGATCGAGGCGCTGCTGTGGAGCCTGTTTGCGCCGCCGGCGGCCGCGCACGGCCTGCGCGCGTTCGTGATCAACACCGACCCGGCGCAGCAGGGCAGCGGCGAGCTGCGCGCGCGCACCGAAGCCTTCAGCCGGCGCAAGTTCCGCAGCACTGGCCAGCAGGTGTCCTTCCTGCCGCTGGCCGCGCGCAGCTTCGACGCGTCGCTGTACGCGTACGATGCCACCGACGAGGCGCTGGACGTGATGAGCCGCCACGCCGGCGCCGGCTGCGATTACCTGCTGGTCACGAACGGCGACAACCTGTACAGCGCGTACCTGCTGGACGCGATCGCGCCGCTCATGGCGCGCCGCGCGCCGCTGATTGCCTGGGACTTTGTGTCGCACCACCTGCGCAACAACACGGCCAACACGCACATCTCCGTCAACGTGCGCGAGAAGTTCATCGACCTGGGCAGCTATGCGACGCGGTTTGACTTTTACAGCAAGTATGGGCTGCGGTTTCTGGAGAATGCGCGCGAGTTCTCCGGGTCCTGCGCTGGGTACTTTGCGGCGGACTACTGCATGGCTGAGCGTGTGGCGCGGCTGGCTGCCCGTTTGAAGACCCGGGTCGTGCTCATGCACAGCATCCTCATGTTCCACCAGTAGGCGGTGCCGCTGCAGCCGCGAGGCTGCTCAGTTTTTGTTATGGTTGTTGATGCCGCGCTCTCCGGGTTGCTGTGCGTGTTGTGGGGTTGCAACCAAATGCTGCTATTGCGGCGGACAAGTTGCTTTCTGGGCGGTGTTGGGTGGCGGGTCAAGTTCCTGTTCTGGGGGTGTTGTTGGGGCGTTTGCATAAGACTGGCAAGGGTTATACACTGTGCCTGCACGGCTTGTTTGAGCTAGCGGAACATGTGCATAGTGGAGCGAGAGCCAACTGATAGATAGCTGGGCTTGCAAGTGAAATGCGTGTCAAGAATAGGTTGCTGTGCATATGCCCCCTGCGCGAGTGTACATGACTGAACGAGGCACCGCAGCAATGGTATGTGCTAAATCAGGTGTCTTAAATAGACTTGATGTGACAAAGGGACAGCACCTTGTCCTGTCCAAGCCTGCAGCCTCAACAAAGCTGATTCCAAGAATTTTGTTGCTGTGCAGCAATGAGGCGCAAATCACCATTTGTGACAAGTATCTCAGCAGCTCTTAGACAGGAAACACTTGGGTCATGAGCACGATCTGGGTCCGTCTGCACGTGCACGCAGACACCCTACACATGACGTTTGAATTCAAATACCAGCGGAGCATTGAAGTTTCGCGCATCCTCGAGCTGCGCACACAGGCAGCACAACCTCCGCGCGCAAGGCCGTCGTCCCAGGTGCTCCGTCGCCAGCCCCTGGTGCGTCTCAGGTGTACAGGGACTGTTGAGTGGCAGGCTGACAGGTTGCACTCTCACAATGCCTGGCGCACCACACGCTTCAAGTAGAGGCAACGAAGCACAGCTGCGAGGCTGTATCGTACCAGCTCGTGACGCTTTGCGCCTGCTGGGGAGCGGGCAGGTTGTGAAGCAGCGAGCGGCGCGATGAGGCTGCTTGCCGTGCTCCTGCTGGCCGCCTCTGCTGCAGCGCATGTCTTTGCGGACGTCATTGTGGTGAGCCACGGCGCTAGCCACTCCCACGCCGCACGACACGGTTGCGGCCCACGCTCCGCTTGCCTGCATGCTCTCCTGGGTGCAGCGCCCGCCTTCTCTGCACCCGGGTGAGCTGCAACCTGGCCCTGCCTGTCGTGACGCGCACGCGAAAGCAGCGAGCACGCTGCTCGGTGCCAGGGGTGCAGCGTCAGCGTGACCGGCATGCGCCCGCGTGTAGGTGCCCGGCACCGCCGTGTCTGGGAGCATGTACGTCCAGCACGTGACGAGCAGCACGGCCAGCGGCGCCGGCGGCCTGCAGCCGGGCGCCGGCGGCAGCGCGCGCCGGCGGCGGCTCGGCCAGGTCGCGCGGGGCCAGATCTCGCCACAGCGGATGCGCAACCTGCTCCAGACGCCGACGCCCACGGCCTCGTCCTCCAACTTCACCGCGGCCGCGATCCTGCAGCAGTTCCTGGCGACCGGCCAGGTCCCCACGGTGACAACAGTGGCAGAGGCGACCGCGGTCGCCACGGCCATCGTGAACTCCGTCATCCTGGGCAGCGCAGTCATCCCGGCAGCCACGCTGCCGAACGGCCAGACGATCCTGACCGGGGGCGCGCGGCGCCGGCTGCTTGCACCAACCGGGCTCCGCATCGACTATGCGTGCGCCCACGTCGCACGGCCGCGTGCTCCAACAAGCACCTGCTGCCGCCTGCAGTGCGTGCAGCCTTGTGTGGCGAACGCGTGACCTCCGCCACACCCTGACCCGCTCCTCGGGCTGTGCGCAGGGCCAAGAAAAGCCTGGTGAGCAACCGCGTGGTTGTGCTGCTGGGTGCGCGCACGCCGCACGCAGGGGCCGCCCGCCAGGGTGCTGTTCTGTTGCACACATGCTGCGCCGCATCCCGGCTCTCCTGCAAGAGTATAACTTTTGGGGGTTTGGACATTGCATCAATTCCCAATGCCCACCCTGCGCGTAGCGCGCGTCGACCGTGGGCCCACTTGCGCTCGCTGACCCGCGCCCCCCAATGCACGCAGAGTTCCCCAACAGCGCCGACGTCGTCAAGAGCCTCACCGCCGCCACGACGCAGCTGCCCACCGGCGCCGTGGCGCCGCCGTCCACGTTCTTCAACGCGGAGGCGGCCTTCCTGACCAGCACGGCCGTGTCCAGGACCGGCTTCCTGCCGGTCAAGGGCGGCGTCGTGCGCGCGCGCCTGTCCTTCGACCTCGACGGCACCACGCTGCCGTCGCTGCAGTTCAGCTGGCAGTACGCGGCCAACCTGCCCGCCCCGCAGCCCGCCTACTTCTTCCTGAACGCCGACGCCGTGTACATCAACGTCGACAACGCTGGCCAGCCCACGCTCAAGGGCCTCATCGACACCCTTGTGCAGTAGCCCCCCGCCCCCGGGCCCACCGCGCCACCAGGACGCTGCTGCTGAAGTGCTAGTGCCGTCTGACCAAGTGTGCAGTGCAACCCTTCTGCCCAGGAATGCGTCCTGGGGCTGTCGTTGCCGGCCTGCAGCGGTTGTATCCGCTGCCGCGACTGGGTGGACCTGCAACATATCTGCAGACACCCAGCTCTCCGCTTGTGTGGTTCCTCAGTGTGTCAGGGCAACTGCGCGTGCCGATCCGCACTTTGCTGCGCACTGTGCAACACCGATAACAAAATTGAATGGTGCTGGGCTGCCCCCAGCACTGCTGTGCTGAGCGGAGGCTGTGCCAGAGTGGGTGCTGATTGGCATGGCTCAGAAATGGCCATCCCAACCCTGCGCATCAGGGCATTCCCTGCATGCGCGTGGTTGATGCTGTTGTGCTCGAAGCTGGTGTGCGGTGGCTAGCTAGGATGGCTTGATGCTAGTTGAGCTTGGTATGAAGCCTTGCAAGCTTGTTTGAATTGTGAGATAGTGGAACAGTCCTTAGCCTGGAGCAGACCTGCTTGACGCCCTGTGCCCAAGCATTGTCGCCCAGGCGAGGAGCCGAGTGTCAGCTGGTGGCAGCTTCGCTGGTCAATGTAACAGCTGAAGCGCGCCGCAGCGTCGCCTTGCGCTGGGCTAATCGTGTTGCGGCTCTGGCAAAGGTGCAGTTGGACTGGTGGTTGGAGCACTCACCCATGCTGTGCTCTACATGCAGGGTCTGAGCGACCACGCAATCCGGGGGGGCACCACGTCCTAGACGAGAGCCTCAGAAGCGCTTTGGACGTAGGCTGGCATGGCATAGGACACGTCAAAAGGTCCTCCATGCTCTTCACGACTTTGTGCGCCCAGCGAATGGACTACCACTTTGTGTGCCGCCTTGCACACCTCCAGCTAGCTATCATGCCCCTGGACGGCCACGACCCTTGCATGCGGTCCAGACTTTGCAGGAAAACCATCACGGGCGAGAAGAACTTCTTCTGATGGAGCACTGTCAGATGCCTGACGGACGGCGTTCAGGCGTTGGTCCCAGGTGCTAAGCTGGCCCACATCAACCAACGTCAGCCAGTCCTGCATGCAATGACGCATGCGCCGTTCATGCAGGACGAGCACCTCACGAAAGCTGAGTGGCACAACGCGCCAAAACTCCAGTGCTCACACTGCAAAATGAGCAGCCAACCCACTAAAGCCAAAGATCCTCAGGTCCACAGGACGCTTGGAGCCACCGCGCGTCCCGCTCTTGGTCTTCTTTCTTGTCAAAATGATGCCCAGCATTAGCCCCTCCCTCGGCATACTCCGACACTCGCGGCCCGCGTGCTGGGTGCGCCGCTTGCGGTAAAAGCTGGAGCGCCAGAGCAGTGCGCAGCGCGCGAAACCGCTTGCGCAGCCGCGGCTTGCTGAGACTCACCAGTTCAGGCAGGGCTGGAGGGGGATAGGTGTTCTAGGCGCCTGTGATGCTGCAGCAGAAGCAGCCTCCTCCTCCTGCACCGGGTGCGACTGGTGCAACAGCAGGCACATGTGCACACGCGGGTGCTGTATTCCATGATAGGGCTGCCATGTTCAGGCTAGCGGGCTGCATGATGGTGACTGCCGTGCCATTGTGACTCCGACGGCCACCGCCGCGACGCGCTTTGCCTGACCCCTGCTGCACTGCGCTAAGATGCGAGGACACCATTTGGGTCCATGGCGCATTGCTCTTGTACTGCAGCTGCTCAAGCCACTGGACAAAACGTACATAGCCTGGGAGGCGCGGGCTTTGCAAGCCCAAGTCCCCACTCTCTGGAGCGATAGAGTCTTAAGAGCCAAAAGACTGCAGGTAGGGTGGGATGCTGATGTCCAACCACAGCAGAAGAAAATATTGCATATTCAAGTGTAGAAGCACGATGCAAACTGAAGGCGCCCGCCTCCTAGGCAAGCTAATGCGCTGCTAGGCGGGGCTTGCCATGGCAGGCAGAGGGCTGGCGCTCGCAGTGGCGCTGCTCGCTGTCAGCGGCGCGCTGCTCAGCGCGCAGCCCGCGCAAGCAAGCAAGCAGGACATAGTCAAGCAGTGCAGGAAGGTGATCGCATTCTTTGCGTTCCAGGCTACCACCATCGATGGTGCGCCTGACACCAGCTTGTGCAGGAGAAATCCTTGTGCCTGCGCTGGCATGGCTGGGGCGGGCAGTACGTGCGCCCCGCGACACACGGCCTGCCTTTCATAGAGCACGGGGCCGTGCAGGCAAGCAGGCCGCGTACCTGGGGGAGAGCTCGAACAAGTACGAAAACCACCTCAAGGTGGCGCTGCGTTCGATCCGCGAGAACTGCCCCTCGATCGTGCCGGTGGTGGTCACGCTGAACGACGTCCCGGAGAGGACCAAGCGCGCGTTCACCGCGCTGGGGGCCACTGTGGTCAAGCACGAGCTCACCATCAGCAAGCACGTGTACAAGACCGCAGCGCTGGACGAGTAGAGCTGGATCAAGGGCGTGATCAGCACGTACCTGCGCGTGGAGATTCACCTCATCGTGAAGGAGAACAGGCACCTCTTCAACGCGGCCCAGGTGGACACGCAGTATGTGATCTGGGGCGATCTGGACACCATCTGGCTGCGCAACTTCGACTCCTGCACATTGGCCAAGCCCACGCTGTTGAGCGTCAGCGGGTGCGCGCGCTCTCTGCCTCCCCGCCTTGCTCTCTATGGGCAACGAGAAGCGCCTGTGAGCGGCGCGCGCGCTGGGGCCCGCAGCGCGGGGACGTGGGACCCCAACGCGGGCATCGGCTACTACAACGTAACTGCCATGTCGATGATATTTGATGACATGGTGGCCTACGCAGTCACCAAGGACTTCAAGTTCAGCGCGCTCGACAACACGCTCATGGTGCGGGCCTGGGCGGTGGTCCCACCCGACTCCTGGCCGCGCCCCCAGTATGCCAGTGCCGCCGCTGAGCTGACGCCGCGCGCTCGCAGGCGGAGTTTGCGGGGAGCAGCTTCACGGCGCTGCCCCACTTTTTCAACTGGCGGCCCTACTGTGCGCCCACGGCCTGCACACCTGGAGTGCCAGCGCTGCACCTCCTCCGGGCACCCGCCCCTCACGCCCGCGGGGCCTGGCGCGCAGGGGCAACCCGCCCGAGACGCAGTGGACGCGGGACGCGGGCGGGCAGATCTACATCCTGCACGTGCACGGCCCCAAGCTGGACAAGGCCATCTGCGTGCTGGACTACGCAGAGATGGAGAGCCGGCTGCAGGGCGGCGCCTGGCTGCCAGAGCAGAAGAAGCGCATAGCCAGCACGTGCACCATCACGCACCACCAGGTGGATGCCATGCTGGACATCATGGAGACTGCGTACCGCAACGACAAGGGCCGCCTGTACCGCTCTGTGGACGAGCAGTACCGGAAGCTGTCCGCCTTGTAGGGCGAGCAGAACGGCAGGGGGAGTCTGCCGGGCCACAGTTTTGGACGCTGGTCTTGCGGCCTCCCTGGCGGTGCGGGCAAGCCTGTCGTACAGGTTTTTTGGCATTTAAGCTTTCTGACTTTCTGACGGGAGCAGGCAGGCGCATACACACATGGTGGATGTGGGGGAGTGTGTATCCAGAGGTGTGTCCAGACTGCGTGCCCAGCGGCTGTGCCCGCTGCGCTGCGGTCGCAGTGCGAGCAAAGTGCTTGCGCGTGCAGGGCGCAGACTGTATGCTGCTGCTCCGGTTGCTGCTTTCCTCCCCAGCATTGGCCTCCTGTACATGGCCCAACCCGCACTTGCGCGCCAGCTGCACAGGCGAGAGTACCCTGGTTGCTAGTAAAAGTGAACTCTGTGTCGGCCCTGTGGCGTGGGTTTGAGTGTTGTATTGAACACCGGTCGTCGGGAGGGCCAGAGACGCAGGCCGAAGTATGCAACACTGACCCAGCTAGATGACACCTCACCAGGCCGTCAACGCAGCCCCTTGCGCTCCCCTCACGCAGCGCAGTTACAGCAGTGTTCAGCACAGTTGTGTGCAGCAAGGGCCACACAAGTCGTGGGTGTATCATGTGCGAAAGAACACGCGGGCTCACATCTGGCAAGCAACAAGGACTGTTGGCTCTCTACTCCAATTTCTTAATTGCAGAAAATCTGAACCACAACCCCTCGTGTATAGTGGACCACAAAAGCCATTTGCATGCTGCACTTACTATTGAGGGCTTTCTGTGGTGTGTTGTGTCAAACGTCTCTGTAGGAGTCTGCAAGAAGGCTGACACTGCTAGAATAAAGACACCACTTTTCACTGACGCACATCAACGACCCCTGAACCCACAGCCAGGATGCTGTTCAACCATGTTGCTTGCCCTGCATCATCCATACATGCCCAGCACACTGCCTTTGTGTGGCAGTCACACCGCACACTGTAACTAGAGGACAAGCATACAGCAACGAGCACCTGTGCTATCCAAACGTGGGCGCAGACACGGGCTGGAAGTGCGCATGCACATACCAGTCGTTCCGGCTTATTTGGTCAACGTATGTCTCTCCTGAGTGGAACTTCAGGCGGTACCCCTGCTCCTCAAGCAGCTGCCTCACCAACACGTCCTTCTCTGCGTTGGTGCCGTCCTGCTCGACGCAGAGCACGTCTATGTGGACAGCACTAAAGTCAATTGTCATCAGGATTGCCAGCTCGCCGCCGTCCGCATCAAGAATGAGAAAATGGATGTGCTTGAGACCCAGCTTCATAAAGATGGCGCTCAGGGGAGCACACACGACCGGGAGAGCTTGCTCGGGCATGGCAACGTTGTTATACCAATGCTGCTTGAAGTGCGGTGGCATGAACTCGTAGACACCATCGAGCCGCCCATGGTATGCTGGGTCGGCGTGGTGGACGTAGTGCACGGTGGTGTGGTTGGCGCAGATTGCGGCGTTGACCGCGAGGGTGTCTTTTCGGCTCTGGACCAGCCGGCGGAAGGAGACTGGGCTCGCCTCGATGGTCACCCCCTTCCTGCAGCGCAGCTGGGAAGTGAGTGCCGAGAGGGCACACTCTGTGGCAGCGCATGTCACCCGCAGTCAGTGCGGTGCGGTGGCTACACTGCACTCACCAGCCCAGCGAGCCGCTGAAGAACTTGGAGTGGCTGAAGTCACCATCCACAGCGCTCAGCTCCACATACACGCCCGCGGCTTGCAGGTGGAACAGTTCTTCGTATGCGTACTCATCCTCCCGCCCCTTGGAGAAGAAGGCTGGCGCGACTAGGACGTCGGTCAGCGCTGTCGGCCTGTCCGGCCAGGCGGTGGCGCCAAACGTGAACCACTGCGGCAGCCAGGCGCTGAAGGCGGCATCTGCGTGGTGGGCGTCTGCCCTGCTCGCGCGGTGCAGAGCGTGCACTGGCGCAGACGCAAACATGATGCTGGATAACAACACCCTGAAGAGGGACATGCTGGACGAGCGCTGCATCGCTTGAAAGCTAGAAGTAGTACCCCTGTCTGCAAAGCTGCTCCTTCGTGTTATGTGACGCAGCTCCCAACGCTAGGAGTAGGTACAGGGTGGGTGCCAGTTGACCACCGCCACAGCCTGCCATGTTCGGCCTTTGTTACATGTCCCATGGCTGAGCCATGAGAAGGTCGGTGTTAGGTGAAGGGTAGGACTCCTTGCTGCTTCTCAACAATGTGTTCTTTTCTCAACAATGTGCCCCAGCCAGCCTTGCGCTTATGTCTGGTGCATTATCCGGTGCCTCAAGCCATTAAACGTACATCTAATGCCTGTTCAGGCTGAGACCACCTTCCGCTTGGGTGGGGGTCTAAGACAGGTAGAGACTACCTAGTAGACACCAGCCCACTCACTTCAGCGCAAGCATGCTGGTGAGCAACGTGCTGAAGCCTGACGTGCTGGAAACAAATTATAAGCAATCATCCAGTCTATTTGCGCATCACTACTGTGCGCACAGGGTGGTGATGCAAGTCTGTGCGCGAAATTAGCGCATTGTGTAATAGGGTTGCAAGAGGGGAAGCTTCCTGGCTTGCCTTGCAGCAGTCTTGCCTTGCAAAGCCTTCTGGATGTCGACGAGCTGTATGCAGGCCGCCACATTGGCGAAGAGCTTGAAGGAGACATATACATGCATAGGAGGAGCAGCCCTCAAAAACATTGCTGAACAATGCTGCCCTAGCTGACCCTATCTTTGATGTCAGAGGCCCCCTCATTTCATGCTTTCCATACAGTGTATACATCCACCATCCTCTCAGTGATATCGTAGATTGCTCCGCAGGTGCAGCATGAAAAGTGGCATGATTGTATCAGCCGCTGTTGCAACGTTCTGTGTGCTGCTGCTTCCTGAGCGGACCACACAGGCGGTCCATACCGAGCAGTCCACCGGGCCGTGCCGTGGCAGGGACCGCGCGATGCTGTGTCTGGCACTGGGAGCGGAGCACTCTAACTCGAGCTCCAACTCGAGCCAGGACTTGGGCATCATGAACCAGCACCTGGCGGTCATCAACTTTGTGACGCTGGGCGTCGTGCTGGGCGCGGACGAGCTCGAGCTGCCGCTGCTGCAGAGCCGCAGCAGCCTGGCGGCGTTTGCGACCTGGACAGCCCGCGACCCAGCCGGCCTGTGGAACACCACTCTGCTGCGCTCCTACCGCCGCCCTCCCGGTTCAGGGCACTGGTCAGCGCTCTGCTGCAGGACTGCCTGCGACGCAAGTGTTGCCCTGTCGCAAGTGTTGCTCGACCAGACTGCCAGTCTGGTCGAGCCAAGAAACCTTTATGAAGCACTGAAGCTTTGAGCACGCGGGCTGGTCGACGACCTCTTCCGCGAGGGCGGGGGCGCGCAGGCCGCAACATCAACCTGAGCCACGGCAACCGCTCGGACGCGCGCGTGAGCGTGCTGCCAGACCTCCAACTGGACGCGCGCGCGCCGCGCGAGTACGGGGACGTCGCGGACGCGGTGCGCGCGCACCTGGCGAGCGCGGCCGGCAAGGCCGGCGCGGCCGAGGGCAAGGTCGGCGGGCGCTTCTGCCCGCCCGTGCGGCTGACGCTGTTCCGGCTGCTGACCGCCTTCGTCTCCCGGCACTCCAGCCTGCGCCTGGAGGTGGCGCGCAACCTCCTGTTCACGGACGCGCTGCGGGGCCTGGCCGACAAGGCCGTCAGCGCCCTGCAGCTGAAGACCGGCTGGCCGGCCTTCAACGGCGTGCACCTGCACACCATCAATGACTTCACGCGCGCGCCCGGGGTCGGTGCGCGCTGCGGGGCTTTGGTGGCTTTTCACGCACGCCTGGTCGCTCCACCGCCCTCTGAGCTTGCTGCAGCCCTGGCTGACGGCGGCCGAGCGCTCGCAGACAGGGCGACGCTGCCCGCGTACCTGGCAGGCCTGAAGGGCGCGGCGCTGAATGCCAGCCTCCCGCTGTACATCGCCAGCAGCGTGTTTGAGACGCAGCCGGACTTCGCGAGGAAGTGGCAGCACGGCTGCGGGTCGTCCGCAACGCACCTGACCGCGCTGCTGGACGCGAGGGAGCTCGGGCCGCTGCGCACGGAGCAGCGCGCGGCCGTCGACTTCCTGGTCCTGGTCCGGGCGGCCAAGTTTGTTGGCCTGCAGCTGTCCACGTTCTCATTCTTTGTCGCGGAGCAGCGCAAGGCCGGCAGGCTGTTCGGCAACCACCTGATCCAGCTCGCCAACGTGTCGTTCCCGAACGACTTTTTGGTGCACACCAACTCACTGCGCCTGGCCGACCCGCTGACCCTCCCCCTGTTTGCCTCAGCATCATGATGCGGGGACGCGTGCCCGCTCCCTGCCCCTGCAGCCGTGGCATCTCATGCGAGCGGCACCTTACATGCTGTGCTGCCAGTTGGCCCCGGAAGTTAGGGTAGGGTAGAGTTATCCCTAACCCTAGCCCACGCTTCTCAGCACCTCCCAGCGTTCCTCCGCGTTGGAGCTCGTGCTCAGCCTGCGTCTCAGTGTGTCCCAGCCTGTGCGCTGCGGCTGCCTGACTGCAAGTGCGGCCCTTCTGACATTACAGACCGATTTGTGTTATCAGGCGCCTGCCACCAGCGCATGCAAGGTGATGTCACGCGTTCTGGGGCGCAACCTGCTCAAGTCATGGGCATGTGCGCGTGTGTGTGCCATATCGTGCGGCCATGTATGCACGAGGGGTGGATGCACTTCCCCGCCTATGCGGTGTGTATGCACCTATGATTGCATCATCATCTGTGTTTACATGCGCTCGCATGCTGCCCATTATAGGGCGTTTTGGCCCACATTGGGGCCTTGACATGCTGGGCCCTTGCTTATGCATGCCTGCACTCAGCACAGCCCCTTATGGAGAGCTTTTAGAACTGTTTGGCGCAAGGCCTCATGTTTCACTGCCTTTGCGCAAAACTCATGCTGACACTTGCAGAAGTGTAATGCAAGTAACAGCTTGGCAGAAAGGCAACGTCTCCAGTGCGCAGGTCTGTTGCGTTATCTGATTTCTGCATTGCCTGACTGCAACGCTGTAGGCTTGGCACTCTGCTGCAGCGCACGAGAAGAGTGCGCAGTAGATAGCGCCTGGCCAGGATTGCAGCTCTGAGGTACCTTGGAAACACGTTCATTATTATGGGCCGGCCACACCCACATTTAACACACATTTCTGGAGTTTAAGGACCTATATGAGTCAGAGACGCATGAGAGTCTCAGACAAGACAAGCATGCGCCGTCTGCAGCGGTTCTCATCCCGCATCCAGCTGTGAGCGGCGGACAGAGCAGAGGCATGATTCGCACGAGCACGCTGCTGCGGCGCACCGTGCTGCGCTACGTAAGAGCGTTTGCAGCGGAGGCGGCGCCTGAGCAGGAGAATGTTCTGCAGCGGGTCCTGTCGTCGCAGCTCTCGGACATCCGGACAGCCGGGACATATAAAACAGAGCTGGAACTCGTCAGCCCGCAGGGCCCTGCCGTAAGAGTGGCTGGCGTGGAAGGCGAAGTGCTCAACTTTTGTGCGCTGCCTACCTCCTCGCTGCCCTCGGCCGCAGGGCTCCGGCAGAATAGCTGCGCTCAGGAAAACCAGCACCTGCAGACCAATGCTAGGCACGCTGCTACACGGTGACGGAGAGAAACAGGTCAGGGAGCACTTTACCATAACGCGGTGCCTGACTGCCTCTTCAGTGCGAGTCTGGCTTCAGCTCACTACACAGTCAGCGTCTGAGAGACCAGCCACACTGGACGGCTGTGGAGTCCCCTGCTTGCCGCACTTACTGTGTCAGGCAGGTGACGTGTACTGGGCCGTGCTGGTATACCTTGGAGATGTAAGCAAAGACGCGGCGGTTGGGGTCCTGCTGCGCAGCCGGCCAGCAGCAGCAGCAGCCGACCGCCCCGCGCGGCGCGGCGCAGGCGCGAACAACTACCTGGGGCTCTCCAACCACCCGCGCCTGCGCGACGCCGCGCACCGCGCGCTGGACGAGCACGGCTTCGGCCTGTCCAGCGTGCGCTTCATCTGCGGCACGCAGGACGCGCACCGCCGCCTGGAGGCGCAGCTGGCGGCCTTCCACCACCAGCAGGCGGCTATCCTGTACCCCAGCTGCTTCGACGCCAACGCCGGGCTGTTCGAGGCGCGCCCCCTGCCAGGGTCGCCCTGCCTGTCCCGCGCACGAAGCCGCAGGGCGGGCACTGCACAGGAGTGTCTGCTATTGACTCCATGCGGCCAGGCTGCATGGTGCCAGCTTCGTGTGCATGGTCCGGGCAGGTCTCTGTCCTGGGGCAGTGACCGCTGACAGCACGGGGGCGTTGTCTGTGTGAAAGCCTGCTGTGGTCTGACCCGGTGTTTGGTGCATTGCATGTCGTGCGGTCCCTTACGGCAGAGCCAGTCTTGGAGCGCGGCGGTAGGAAGGCGCAACCGCTGCAGTTTCAGCGTTGCACAAGCCTGACAACCATGCTTGAATAAGTTCATGTCGATGATGCCGTTCGGCCGTCACTGGTATAGCGCTCTGCCGCTCACGGTAAGCGGCGCGCCCGCATCACTTTGCTCGCCTTACCAGGACAGGCTGCGGCAGGGTGCATGCTGGCGAGCATGTGTGTGCATGCATGTCGGCCACGTGTTGCGCCGCGTGACGTGCAGGCGCTGCTGACGGCGGAGGATGCAGTCATCAGTGATCAGTTGAACCACGCTTCTATCATAGATGGCATCCGCCTGTGCAAGGCGCAGCGCTTGAGGCACGCACCTCTGCAAAGGCCAAGTGGGTACTGTGTGATGACAAACAAAGAGCAACAGGATGCGAGCGCGATGGCTGCGTGTTTGTGTGTGTGCTGAGCGAGGCTGGCCTGTACGTCATGGCGCCGCTCAGCCACCATGCTGCTTTTCTGCTGTCGTTGTTAATTCAGGAGTTTGCAAAGCTCTGCGCCCGGCAGAGCACCATGCCCAGCGCCTGACTGCCTCGCATGGCAGATACCAGCATGCGGACATGGCCGACCTGGAAGCCAAGCTGCAGCAGGCCTCCGGCGCCCGCGTGAAGCTCATCGCCACTGATGGTGTGCGCCACATGCACCATAGGGGACATGATCTGTCTGGGGTGGTGATCCGTGCGCGTGGTTTTGCCTCACCAGTGCTGCCAGGTCATGTCATGCAGGTGATCGCTAACAAATGTATCGACAAGTGTGCTGCGCCGCTAGCTGATAGATTGGACTGAAAACAGTATCGCGCCACGCAACCTGCCTGACGTCGGCGCCGGCGTGCCCCCGCTTGCAGGAGTCTTCTCCATGGATGGGACGATCGCGCCGCTGGGTGACATCTGTGCGCTGGCGCGCGGAAGCATGGCGCGCTGGTGTTTGTGGTGCGGCCCCAGCCAGCGCTTCCGCCGCTGCAGGCCGCATCGCGGGAAATGGTCAGCATGCAGGACAACCTGCCGGGAGTGGTTTCCATCCGCATGGTGCACGCAGCAGTCCGTCTCGTCCTCGATGCGGCTGTCAGCGCGCCATGGCTGTTGCCATTGCTCAGGAGCTGCGGCGCTGCACGGCTTGCGTTCTGTGTCTGCGCAGTCCCGCCAACAGCAAAGGCATCATGCACCCCAGCGGTGATTGCGTGTGCTGTTGCTGCTTAAGCCACGCATCGCCTGGAGCTGACGCAATTGAGGGGGCGCGGGATGTGGCAGGACGAGTGCCATGCGACCGGGTTCATGGGGCCAACGGGCCGGGGGACCGACGAGCACTGGGGCATCCTGGGCCAGGTGGACATCGTCAACTCCACGCTTGGCAAGGCCATGGGCGGCGCGACGGGTGCGCGCCCGGCCTCCCGCCCTGTGCGCGCGCATGCGCAGAGGCCCACGCGGGGCGCAGCCGCTCCCGGCGCTGCACACGCGTCAGCGCCATTCATCCCTCTTGACGGCGTCAATCGACCTCACCCTCAGCGTGTCCGGCGACAGCAGCCGCGCGCTGCTCGCTCGTGCTGGGCAAGGGTTTCTTGGCGCCGAGGCGCGCCACGCGCGGCAGGCGGCTACACGGCGGCGAGCGCGGCGGTGGTGGACATCCTGCGCCAGCGCTCGCGGCCGTACTTGTTCAGCAACACGGTCGCGCCGGCGGTGGTGGGCGCGAGCCTGGAGGCGCTGGCGCTGCTGCAGGAGTCCACCGCGCTGCGCGATCGGCTCATGGCCAACACGGCGCGCTTCCGGCACGCCATGACCGCGGCGCGCGCCTGACCCGGCTCATCCCCGGCGCGCTGGCGTGTGGGCCTGTGTACACCAACGGGATACACTGGCTGTGTAGCAGGTACGGAGAGGCAGTGTTCCCATGTTCTGCTGTGCATATGACATCAGGACAGTGTCGGTCACTGTCCTGGGCGATGTCAACAGAACAGCAAAGACTGGTTGTGGGCACCAGAGAGCTGGGGGGACACCAGAGAGCTGGCCTGGCTGTGCCGCTGCCTCGCATGGCGGGCTGGTGTGCCGTGGGCATGAGCAGCCCATGGCGTGCAGCGCGCACCACAGTGACGCATACCAGGTAGTGCGCGACCGCGCATCTGCGCCATGCTGCGATGAGAGAACAGCCCGCAGGCATGCTTGCCCTCGCGAGTGCGCCTGCGGTCCCGACACGCGCCCCTGCCGCGGCAGGCGGGCTTCGAGCTCAAGAAGGGCAGCCACCCCATCGTGCCCATCATGCTGTACGACGCCGCGCTGGCGAGCGAGTTTGCACAGAAGCTGCTGCAGCGCGGCATCTTTGTCGTGGGCTTTTCGTACCCGGTGCGGGCGGGTGCCGCCGCATGGTCCGGGCTGCGCATGCTGGCCACATGCGCTGCTGAGGTCGGCGCCGGTATGCCAGTCATATGTGACATCTGAGTCCCAGCGCACATGCAGGTCTGTTCTGTGCTTGCAAGGGCTCCTGCGCAGGAGGCAGCGCTCTCACGCGCGACAGCGAGCGAGGCACAGCCAGTAGGATACCAGCAACAAGAGAACAAGCAAGGGTTGGCGCCCTTGCTTGGTTGGCGCAGCACCTTGTGGCCCCACTGGGTGATGAGCTGCGCGCGGCGGCCAGGTGGTGCCCAAGGGCCAGGCGCGCATCCGGGTGCAGCTGTCGGCCGCGCACACGGAGGCGCACCTGCAGACTGCGGTCGCCGCGTTCACGGAGGTCGGGCGCGAGCTGGGCATCATCAGCGACGAATGATGGCCGCGGAGCTTGGCGTGCCGAAGGTCGCAGCGGGTCGGACGCCCTCTCGGCGGGGGCGTGGCGAGCCTGGCCCTGTTGTGTGACGGGCCCGCCGGGCCCCGAGTGGACCGTCAAGCGTCTTGGCAGACTCTCGAGTGTGTTGGTTGTCCGGGTTGTAAGTGTCCTGCTCGCCCTGTAGCCGTGTGCTAGTGTAACATATATGTGTTCACCGACTTTTAGGTGCTGCAGTCTGCAGCGCTCTGCCGTGACAGATCTCCTTTGTATGAGCTCGCTGTGCACTGTTGACGTACCGTGGTAGCCTTAAGCACACCTGCCTGTTGCCCAGTGTGCCTGAGGATATCAAGCTGACAATTGTTGCCGCCTTTGTGCGGGTGCACTACAAACGACACGCCGCCGAGCCAATTTACAGCCGGCTAAGTGGTGCAGCAGGACCCCAGCATGCATGACCAAGCCGCATCCTGCACAGACTGCAGCGCTTGCTGGTGCCGTTGCTACACCGCCACTCAGCGGCGCTCGTCACAGCAGTGCAGCAGTGCTCTGGCCCGTTCATTGCAAAGTCATTGCAAGGGACCCCCCCACACGCTGCTCGGACGCGAGGTCTAATAAATATGGGTAGGGTACAAGACCAGGCTACGCCAGGCCTGGCATAAAACTGTGAAAGGCCATGGCGCCCAGCTACGCCAGGCATGGCAGAAAACTGTAAAAAGCTATCCCCTGCCATGGCATGCACGTCTGGGCGCGAGGGAAAGGGGCAGGGCGCTGCCGTCGGGCGGCCGGCCAGAGAAAAGCATTGGGTGGCGGGCATGGGGAACGCGCGCACGTGCGCTCCGCCCCATGCTATCTCAAGGGGTAGAGCAAGGCCGTCAGCAGGGCACCCACAGCTACAGCAATCCGAGGACGTGACGGACGCGCCAGCCCACACCGCCACATGCATTCCGGAAACGTACAAGCGGGCCCCGGGCGCGCTGAGAACTGCAATCCCCAGTGCAAATTTGCGCGCCACGCTGCGCCGGCGGCAGGCAGGCGGCAGACACGTCATCATTGGGCGCTCCCAGCGCCCAGCACAGGCCCAGGGGTGAGCAGTTAGCATGCAATTGCATGTCGAGAGCAATACACGCTGCAAAATCTTGACCTCCCCAGTGGCTGGCCTCCCTCCACAACAGATCAACGGCAGCCAAAAAGGGTGCACAGTTAGTCCGGCCCGCGTCATGGGTTTGCTACAGCACCACGCCAGTTTGCTGCAGTAGGGGGTGGCTTTGCGGCGCAGCTCTAACGAGGTGACCGGTGGTGTCACCATCACGACCGCACGCGTGCCATGCACGCGCGAGAGCAGCTCCAGCCGCTTGCTTGCCAAAAAGGCACGGCCCCGAAAGCCCTCCTGTCCTGCGCCAACTGCTAGGATGCTGCGGCAGACCCCTGCTTTACAAAATGTTCCACAGCAGCCAGCCCCTCGCCCCTGCAGCAGAGGTGCGGGCAAGCCGCCCGCTGCCACTGTTGCGTGAGGCACTCTGGGCGTCCTGCACAGTGCGACCGCCCCTGTCAAGCGCAGCAGAGTTGGCAGTACAGGCAGGCTTTGTCAGGTGGCGGCTGCACAAGTACTACGTGGGTGAGGGCTCGCACCTGACACATCTAACGCAGCAGCTGGCAGATGCGCCGGCGCTTGCCCAGCTCGCGCCGCAGCGCAGGCGTGTCGGCGCTGGCGCACTCGTGCTCGCAGATGGCCAGCAGGGCTGCCGCCACCCCGCGCGGGTGCAGGCGCCCATTCAGGCGCGCGCAGCGCAGCGCGGCCACCAGAACCGCGTCGTTGTCAATGACGGCCGCATCCAGAGCCAGCGCGCACGGCGCGCCCGCCGTAGCCAGCTTCTGAACCTCTCTCGCCAGGCGCGTCGCCCGCGCGGCCCCCGCGCGGCGCCTGGCCTGTATCAGGGCATCTACGCCCTCGCCCAGCCAAGCGTCGCAGGCCGCGCGCCGCTGCGCACGCGTCCGAGAGGCAGCCGCCGCCGTGCGGCCGGCCGCGCCGAGCAGCGCCGCGAATGCGGCCATGTCGCCGCACTCTGCCGCCACGTTCAGGGCCTTGACCAGCGCCCAGCAGCGCTCAGGGCCGGCGTGCACCAGGCCGCGGTGAGGGTAGGGCGCGCGCCCACTGCGCTGGGGCGCCGCCTTGTACCCCGAGCTATGCATGGCCTGCATGCACAGCAAAGCACCGCTTCAATATCGGCTTCCCGCCCCAGCAGCCGAGTTTAGAAGCATATCAGCACCAAATACGGTGCAAGAGCGACCAGTGTGTGTGCGGCAGGTCGGAGCCGCTAGCGCAGTGAGAAGGTCGCACCAGGAGCCGATGAGCTTGCCGGCAAGGCCAGGGCAGAGGATGACGCGATCAGGAACCGAAAAGCGACAAGGAGACGTGAAAGGTGGGGAGACAGGGAAGGACACGGCAGCAGCTGCGATCGCGACTTGACCACAAAGCGTCGGTTGGTCTCCCAGGGTTTCCGAAGTATCGATTCAAGCCGTTGCTGCGCCCAAGCCGCTCCGTAACTACGCAGGTGCTTCAACAGCCTCCTCTCAGCGCAGCCTCTCACGAGCTTCCTCTGTGTCTGCGGCCGTGAGGTGATACGACAGGTGCGTGCCATCTTCCAATATACATTGTTCCGTTTCCCATAGGGCCCAGGTTGGGCACTTACTGAGACTCGGGCTTGCTACGGAAACTAACATTGTGCTGCAGGCACTAGGTCCCGCCGGCAGCTTGCAAGCAACTGCTGGAAGACATGCGCAGACCTGTCTGACTCTGGCAACAGAGCATGGCGATGGGGAGTTGAGCGCGGACTGGAAACTGTCACACCGGCGCCGCACTCGCTTCGCCCCCACCGTGTGCGACCTCGTGCAGCAGGCGCAGGAGCAGCTCCTTCGGCAGCCCCTGCACAGAGTCCAGGGCGCCGTGCATCCGCAGGACGCGCGGCGCGACCAGCGGGTGCTCCACCATCAGCGCGCCCGCGCACCGCATGACCTCGCCCCCCTCCACCAACGCCGCCACCACGTCCGGCTCGAGCGGCCCAAAGTGCACCTGCCGCACCACAACGCGACGTCTGGCTCACGGCTGATCCTTCCACAGACCGTTTGGACAATCATAGGCACCGCAGCGTGTTGCTTGCCTCACAGCCAGCGCTGCTGCCCTGGCGCATGCAGATTGCAAGCTGTCAGCCGCGCCGCAGAAGCGCCTTACTGTGGAAAGTGTGCCTGGGTGTCAGTGAAGTAGGGCATGGCAGATATCCCATCAGCGCCCAGTATCCATCCAGGCACTGTCGCAGCGCACCTCCGCCCTGTCCAGCCCCTCACAGGCGAGCCCGGTCCGCAGGTCGGTGACCACCACGGCGCCCACCGTGGCCGCAGAGCCCTGCGAGTAGCCCTCCAGGAATGCGCGCGCCTGGCGCCCCGACCCAATACGGGCGCATCACAAAGCGGCCTGGCAGCAAGCGCGAGGAGCTCGTCTGCATCGAAACCGCCGGTCTACACCGTGCATTCAATCAGTGCTGCCGCGGGCTCCGTCTGGCGCCCCAAAGCCTGCTTGCAATGCTGTGATGCCGCTGTGGCGCCGCCGGGCCACTGCTGGACCGGCACCTCCCCCCGCGCTGGGCCCGGCACACGCAGCCCATCGGGGTCCGCGTGGCAGGGCTGCGCGGGCGCGCGCTGGCACGCAGGGCCTGCCCTCCCAGCCGCGCAGCCGCCCTTTACGGCCGCCCCCTGGCGCGGCCGTGTGTGCGCCGCACGGCACGGCGGCCGGGCCGGTGCGCCTCACCCTAACCCTACACTGCGCGCCTGAGCGGGCGAGGCTGGCTTCTCCAGCACGCGCCCGCCGCACACGACCACCTGGTCGCAGGTCACCAGCAGCCCGCCCAGCCGCCCGCTCGCGCCCGCGGCGCGCGCGTTGGGCCCGAGCCCTGCGCGGCGCTCCCGGGTTGGCGCTCGCCCTGCCGGTGGGCGGCGCGCGTGCGCCAGCCCCCCGGCTGTGGCAACAGGACTATGGGCGGCGTGCATCTGTGCAAAGGCGGCCTTGCCGCTCAACTATCATGGCGGCCCACCCCTGCACCCGATGGGGCCTCTCACCAGCGAGGAGCCAAAGGAAGCACCGAGCGGAGGACGCGGGAGACACGAGCCACGAACGATGCGGGGTGTCCGTTACGTGAGATGCGCACCTACGGCTGGGCCGTCAGCGGTGGCACGCGCGCCCGGCCCCGCCTGTGGCCCTGCAGCCGCCCCCGCGCCGCCCGCCGCGGCCGCCTCACCTCCGCGGCCGGCCGTGCGCTCCCCAGCGCGCTCCGCGAGCGCCGCGGTCTGCGGCGCGCTGCACGCGCTGCCGCCCGGGCCGGGCCGCGCCGCAGCCTCGAACCGGCCCTGCAGCGCCGCGGCCTTGGCGCGCGCGAGCAGCATCACCAGCTCGGCGGGGCCGGCCGCGCCCGCGCCCAGCGCGCGCTCGTCCAGGTCGGCCGCCTGCACGGTGTAGGCAAAGCCCAGCTCGGCCGCAAGCTCGTCCATGATCTCTGCGAGCGGCGGCAAGCAGGTCACAGCCTCGGGTGGACCAGGCTGCTGTGGGGACACCAGAGCTCGGAGGGACCAGCGGCAATCATAATGCCACTCGGGCGCACTTCGGCGGGAGTAGGAGGCGCTGCCCAGGATGACCTGCGGCTGGCGCCGCAGCAGGGCGCCCAGCGCCGCCCGGTCCCGGACGCCCTCGCCTGGAACCGCCTCCATGCGCGCCGAAGTGCGCGCGCCCGGACAGCCTGGCCGAAGCAGTGCGCAGACAGGCCTGTGTGTGATGCAGACAGGGAGCAGTCTGTGCACCAACATCGCCCAGCCGATGCCTGGCCTGTTTGACAGGGACTTGCTAGGGGAGATCAGCCCTCGGGAGCCCGTTTATCTGCAATCTGATCCCAGAGAGCATATACAAAGTCTGTGGGCAGTGCCTGTAGGTCGACGTTGCGAGACTCCCAGTGCCGTGCTTGCAGCCATGGCGTGCGCGTTCGTGGCGGTTCCGACCAGCACGAAGGCCGGCCTGACGCCGCGGTGCTGTTGCGGGGCGTGCTGCTGCTGCGGCGCGTGTTGAGAGCGCGCCGCAGGGGGCCGCCGTCTCCGGCTCTGCGCCTGTGGTGAGCAATGCGCTGCACACCTGTGAGCCATACGCCGCGTGTGGCCGGCAGCGGCGCAGCGCGGGAGCGCGCCGTGCCGCGCGCGTCACGCGCTCCCGCGCGCCCGGCCGCGGCCGGCGCGCCTGCGCCCGCCGCGCCGGCGCGCTGGGCCGCGCTGCGGCGCCCGCGGCGCAGCCAGCGCGCGCACCCATGCCGCGTGGCGACGCTGGAGGCGCAGCCGGGCGCCGCGCCTGCGGTGCCCGTCGAGGCGCCGGCCGGCAGCCTGGTGCAGGCGGAGGAGATCGCATACCTGACGCGCTTGATTGCGCGCCTGGCGCGCGCGCACGGCGCCGACGAGCAGGTGCGCGGAGCGGCATTTCTGGCCCACTCGCGCAGCATGAGCTGTGCATTGCGACTTAGGACTTGCCTCGGCGCTGCCGGCGCTGTACTGCCGCCCCAGCATATGCCCGCCCATTGTGTAGCCACACAGAAGCCCCCCTCCCCGAGTCCCGCAATGCACCCGGCACGCCTTCCCGCGCCGAGCGCTTGACACGGCCTGCTGCCGCGCAGCTCGCGCTGCTGCGGGACTGCGAGCGAGTGCGCGCCTACTCCAGGAGCTGCAGGTGCGGGCCGGCGGCGGGCCTGCATTCTTTATTGGACCAGGTCGTGTGAGCAACACAGCTCTGAGCAACAGAGTCCCAAAGCAGAGTCCAGGTCAGTGCGGCTGTGTGTGCGCGTGAGTGTGTGCACGCGCGGGTGCATGCTCTTGTGCCAGCGCACGCCAGCGCACGCCAGAGGCGCATATCAACTCCGCGCTGGCACTGACGCGCGCCGCGTGGGCCGCCGCCAGCCTGGCGCCGGCGGTGCTGGCGGAGGCGGCGGCGCTGCCGGCGGAGCAGGCGCTGCCGCTGCTGCTGCTGCCGGCCATCGGCCAGGCGCACGTGCTCGCGCTGCCGCCCCCGCCCGGCGGTGCGGAGCCCCTGCTGCGTTTGCAAGCTTGCTGTGCACCTCGTCAAGCGCTGCACCTGTGCGCTTGTGCTGCGGCTGCAAGTGTGCAGTAACTGCTCTTCCCCTGAGGGAGTCTGGCCGCTTTGGCACAGTGTTGCTCGGCCTGGCTGCCAGTATGGTAGCCCGCCGTCCGCCGCGCAGCTGCCGTGGCTGCAAGACGGGCCTCTTGGACTGAAGGCAGGGGCATTGGCGCGCGTGCGCGCATCAAAAGATTGGCCCAGCCAGGCCGCGCATGCAAGGCAGCCCTGCCCTGAGGGCCGCGCGCCGCGCGCAGGCGAGCCGCTGGGCGCGGCGCTGGCGCGGCTGGGCGAGGCGCTCGCGCGCGTGCACGCGTTCTACGACGCCATCGGCGGCCTGCCGGGCTACCAGCGGCGCTGCCTGCAGATGATCGCCGACGGGCGCGGCGCCGCCGCGGGCACTGGGGCGCCGGGGCCGCCGGGCGCGGGGTGCGCGGGGGAGGGCGCGGGGCGTGCGGGGGAGGGCGCGGACGGCGACGCCGCACTGCGTTTCCACCGCCCGCGCGGCCTGGACCTGGCGGGCGCGGACGGACGCGCGCTGGCGGCCGCGGCGGCCGCGGCGGGCCTGGCGGCGCTGCCGCACATGGCGGAGATCTACCCGCTGGGCGGTGCGCACCGGGCACTGAGCGAGCGGCTCGGCGCGGCTCCGGGCAGAGAGGCCCACGCAGTGTGTTGAACCAGTTCCTACGCCGGGCGCTCGGCGGTGTGTAGCTGTGCCGGACCAAGTGGCGCGCTGGGGTTGCTGCGCCTGCATGTACCGCGCTGCGCTGAGGCCGGCGCGCGCGGCGCGGGCGCAGGCGCGGGCGACCGGCTGGGCCTGCGCTGCGACGTGACGGGCGACAGCGTGCCCACTGCCCTGCTGCCCTACTGCGGCCGCACGCTGCTGGAGGGCCTGCTGCGCGACCTGCAGGCGCGGGCCCGCCCCGCCCGCCCACCTGCATCGGCCTAACTCTCTTCCACGTCCATGTAGCGGCTGCTATGCTAGTATGGCTGCTGAGGTCCGGTGTCTGGACGCACGCACCAGAGCGACTGGACGCTCGCACCAGAGCGACTGGACACCCGCACCAGAGCGCCTGAATGCGAGCATCAGCGCAGCTGGACGCGTGGGGCAGAGCTAGTGCCAGTCGCATGACTTGGGGTGACACGCCCACATGTGCGTGCCATGCGTGTGCATTTGGCCGGCTGCGCCTCGGCTGCGGGAGCGGGGTGGTTGAGTAGGCGCTGCCGGCAGCCTGGAGCAAAGGCGGCTGATGTAGTGCTCTGCACGGGCGCAGGCGCGCGAGTACCTGTTCTGGCGCCTGCATGGCGTCCAGCACACCACGCCCGTGGCCCTGATGACCAGCGATGCCAAGGGCAACCACGGCCGCGTGCGCGACCTGCTTGCCCAGCTCGGCCACTTTGGCCGCGGCGCGCACTCGTTCAGGTGCCCGCCCTCGCGCTGCGGCTGTTGAAAGATGCTCAGCAGTGTGTACTGACTGCCGACCGTCCAACCTGGGAGCTTGCACGAGCGTGGCTTCTCTATGCGCCACGCTCTTTGACGCCCACACCATGCATGACCGGCGGGCCGCGCAGGCTGTTCCGGCAGCCGCTGGTGCCGCTGGTGGGCGCGGCCGACGGGCGCTGGCTGCTGCCGGCGCCGCTGGCGCCGCTGCTCAAGCCGGGCGGGCACGGCGCGATCTGGAAGCTGATGCACGACCAGGGCGTGTTCGCCTGGCTGGCCGGCTGCGGGCGCGCGGCCGCGCTCGTGCGCCAGATCAGGCGCGCGTGGCGCCGGGGCCCCGGGCACCGGCGGTGGCGGCCGTCGGGCTGGAGCGCGGGGCCGCTGCCGCTGCGGCGCCTGCTTGGAAGCCGGGGCGGAGGCGCGGCATTTGGTGCTGCGAGGCGAGGCTGACTGGGTGGCAGCCGGGTGGCAGCATGGGCCCAGTGCCGCTCCATCTCGCAGCGTATGAAGCGCTGTCTCTGGCAGGTGGCGGAAGCGCTTTGCGTCGAGCGAAGGGGGTGTGCTGGCGGGGCGCAGCGTGCCGTTACAGTGACTGGGGCTAACCGCATGCGGTGCGCGGGGCAGCAACCCGATGGCGGGCGTGGACGCGACGCTGCTGGCGCTGAGCGGAACGGGCTACGCGGACGGCCGCTCGTTCGGCTTTGCCAGCTGCGAGCGCGCCGTCGGCGCCGCCGAGGCGCGGCCCGCGCCCGGCGCTGTATGGCGCAATAGCAACGCTTCAGGGTTGCGCAGCCCGTGGCGTGCCTGAGACGCGTGGCTCAGGACCTTCAAGCGCTCCCCGGGCGTGAGCGGCGCCGCACTGGTTCCATGCAGCTCACACAAGCTGTGCAGGCAGGCGCCCGGGGCCGGCAGGCTACGGTGAGGGTGCCCGCGGCCGGCGCCGCCCACAGCGGAGCGGGCGGGCCGGGCGGCGCCTGAGCGCGCGCCGCGGCCGGCAGGGCATCAACGTGCTGGCGGAGCGGCGGCGGCGGCGCGCCGACGGGCGCGGCTGGGAGTGGGCGTACAACGTGGCCAACGTGGAGTACACCGAGTTCGAGCGCCTGGGCGTGCCGGACGAGGCGGCCGCTGGCAGCGCGCTCTCGCGCTTCCCCGCCAACACCAACGTCCTGTACGTGGGCCTGCAGGTGCGCGCGCTATGTAAACGAGCCCCGGCCGCCGGCGGCCTCGCCGCCGTGCTGTGTGTAGGGTTTGTGTTGGGTTTGACGCGCACACGGAGGGTGACAGTCTGAGCTGCTGCAGCCATTCTGCTGCGGGAGCTGCGCGCGAGCGCCGCGTGGCGGGCGCGGCGCGCGCGGCCGAGCGCGTGCGCTTGCGATGCAGTGTCTGGAGCTGACGCACGGTGATGGACATGCACCAAGTGATGTGGCAGACATCCTTGGTCTTTGCTAAGCACGCCCAGTCCGCCTTTGGGTGGCCACGATGGGCGCCCGCCTGCGCGCCGTTCGCGCCCCATGGGAGTTAAGCGCCGGCGCCGCGCCGCGCCGCGCAGGCCGCAGAGGGTGCCGTGCGCGCGGGCATCGCGGAGGGCGGCGGCGCGGCGCTGCCGGCGCCCGTGTTCAACCTGCGCAAGCGCTTTGAGTACACGTGCGCGCTCGCGGGCGAGCGCCGCAGCGTGGTCGCCGGGCGCATGGAGTGCACGATGCAGGTGCCGCCGCGGCGTCCCGCGCCCCTCCGGGGCGGCATGCCCGGGCCGCGGGCAGTGTTGTGCCTATCGAGGGTGCCTGATCTGGCGCGGGGAGTGTGAGTGCCTTGCGCGCGAGTCTGCCGGGCGCGAGCCAAGCTGTTTCTGCGCGCACCCAAACGTAACGTCATATGACTTTGCACAAAGATGTAGCGGGCAGGCCCATGGTGGCCCAGAGCGCGCACCCGGCGCGCACCCGGCGGCGGCCCCCATCTCATTCAGGCGCGCGCGCCGCAGGGCCTGGTGGACAGCCTGGCGCAGCGCTTTGACGCGCCGCTGCCGGAGGAGCGCCACGCGCAGCTCAGCACGTTCGCGGTGTTCAACCGGCGGCGCAAGGTCACGTCGTCGGCCAAGCGCCGGCGCGAGCCGGGCAGCACGCGCGTCGCGCAGACGCCCGACGGCTCCTTCCTGGACCTCATGCGCAACGCGGCCGAGCTGCTGGCGCGCTGCGGCATGGCCGCGCCCGAGGCGCGCGCCCCCGGCCCGCGCGCCCGGCGGGTTCGGGAAAGAGGGGGCGGCCGGCTGCAAGGCTCTGGGGCACTGCACAGTGTATGTCAGGCGTAAAGGAGCCTGAGAGTTTGAGAGCGAGCAGAGCAGCGGGCAGTGGTCTGAAAGAGGCTCACAGATTGTGACATGCCGCTGTTCACAGACAGCGCACCTTTTCAAGCCTTGCACATCGGCAGGCAGTGCGCGTTGAGTCGTGCCAGTCGGGCTCCAGGGCGCCGCAGGCCTGAGCGGCAGCCCGCGCGCGCGCGCGCAGGTGGGCAGCGTGGAGGAGTACCTGGCGCGCGGGCCGGGTTTCCTGTTCCTGTTCCACCCGGCGCTGGGGCCGCTGTGGGACGTGGTCGCGCAGAAGCTGCGCGGCGGCGCGCTCGCGCCGGGCGCCGAGCTCGTGCTCGAGGCGCGCCCCCGCGCCCGGCGACGCGAGCGGCGGCGCAGGCAGGTGCACAGTCAGGGGTTTCTTGGCAGGGCAGCGCCGCCAGTGCGCCGCACGGCGAGGCGCAGGTGTCGCCAAGACCGGCAGGACGCGTGGCGCTGCAACTCCAGCCCAAGAGTAAGACCTTGACCTGACCCACGGCCGCGCCTAGTGCCGAGACGACCCGCCGCGCGCAGGTGGCCGAGGCCGCGCTGACCGACGTGCGTGTGGAGGGCAGCCTGCTGGTGAGCGCCGACTGCGTCGTCGGCGCGCTGGAGGCGCCGGCAGGCGGCGGCGCGGCCAGCGCGCCGCCGGCGCCTGCGCCCGCGGGCGACCTGCACATGCGCTGCCCAGACGGCCACACAGCCGTCTGGCCCGCCGCGGAGGGCGGCCGCGACGCCGCCGGCGCGGCGGCCGCGCGGCCCTGGCGGCCCGGCGCGCCCGTGGGCGCCGGCGAGCGCCTCGTGTTCAGCGACCGGTGCGCGCTGGCGCCGCGCGCGTCCGCTCTGCAGTTGGGCCCTGTGTGCAGCCTCGCGCATGCGCTCCTGGTCAGGTGAGTCGCTTGGGGCGGCGCCCGTGCGGCCGGCGAGCGGGGCAGGTGGCCGGCAGGCCCACTGCTGTCTTGCTGAGTGCAAGGCTTTCCCCCAGTGTGTGCCACTCAAGCAGGCGCTGATCATCACATCGAGGTCGGCGGCCCGTCTGCCAAGCTCATGAGCGCTCTGCTGGCCGTCCGGCCCTGTGCTCCTGCAGGCGAGCTTCTACTGCACATCGCACCACCTCATCCTCTGTGCCTGTCGCATGAGGGGCACAACTGGCTCGTGAGGGGCAGCGGCCGGCGGGGGCAGGTGTGCGCGCGTGCGGCTGACGGGCGTCATCGTGCGCAACGCGGGCGTTGACTGGGCCGCGCCGGGGAACTGCTACTGGCGGCACCAGGTGGCGCGCCGCGAGGCCGCGCGCGTCGTGCTGCACGGCCAGGCCGAGTTCGAGGCGTCGCATGTTGTGCTGGCCGGCGACCAGACGTTTGAGGCGCGGGCCCCACCCGCACGGCCGCCGGCGCTGAGCAGCCGTTGTGCAGGAATGCGCTCCTCACTTGCTTAGTGTCGGCTGATCGACACGCTGCGGCGATCGCAGCTGCGCCGGCCGTTGCTTCTTGCATTTGCAGAACAGTCGACGACATGCTTGCGCATGCCGGGTCTGGAGGGACGGGCCGTCATGGCGCCGGGCGGATGCCGCATGGCGACGGCGGCGGGCGCGGTTGAAAGAGCACTGCGTATAGGGTGGGGTAGTGTAGGGTCGCCTGCTCATTGCGCTTGCAGAGCGCGGCGCGGCGGGCGCAGGTGCCGGACGGGTACCGCATGGTGGTGACGGCGGGCCCGGGCGGCGCGCCGCGGCGCAGCCTGCAGCCGCTGCCGTTGCGCCGGCCCAGCTGGACGTGGCGCTACGCGCTGGGCCCGGCCGGCGCGCTGCGGTTGACGCTGGAGGATGCGGCGCGGCGGCGCGGCGGCGCCGGCGGCTGCCGCCCGGCCGAGCCCGCGCCCGCGCCCGAGCCGCCCTTCTGCTACGTCATCTAGCCGGCCGGCGGCCGCGCGGCGGCGCGCCGGCCTGCGGTCTGTTCGTGGCCGTCCTCGCCCCTGCGTGGTGTTAGGCGCCAAGCCCAGTGCCCGGCCTCGTTTTTGGCCGCACTCCAAGTCCTAAAAACATATATATATATATATATATCTTGAGGCGCCTCTGCATGGCAGTGGCCGCTCTCTTGCGCCGCCTGCACTCGGTAGCAGGATCCCACGGCCTGGCGCCTTGCGCCGCAATCACGGGAAATTTCCAGCTTTTAACACTACGCCGACCAGCTGGCTGCAGTGCGTCAGTAGAGCCTTGGTGCCGGCGGCTGTATTCATCCCTGTCGGAGCCTGCATGGTGCTGGGCCTCCTTTTGGGCTGCAAAATTGGTCAAAGGGCTCCCTCTTGCAATGCTGCCCCTGGTCTGTGGCGGCACTGGCTAAGTGCCATGTCGAGTTAAGAACGGCAGGGCGCCTGTGAGATGGGCGCCACCATTGCGTCCGTCCAGGTCACAAGCTTGTGTGGATTTGTGAGTGAGTGTTAGGTGGGGCTATGTGCCGCCTCAGCAGTGCGCGATTGTGGCGCCGGCTCACCCCTAGTGTGAGCAAGGGCAGGCCCGCGCGCCCGGAGCTGCAGCGTGGTGCCGAGGCCTGGGACGGTCTGTTGTTCGCTCGCAGGGCGCGGCACAAGGGCGTCCTGCATTGCATGAAGTGCATCAAGTGTCGACCCGCGTCAAGAGTGCGGGCGCAGCGCCGCGCGCATGCCAGGAAAAGCAGTGGAGGCGGGTGAGTGAGAGTGTCGGATGTAATAGCTAGAGGCAAGTGCTGTACTGGCCACAGCCATTTGGGTTTGAGGTGCAACGCTGCAAAGCATTGGCAAGGGAACAAACGTAGTTGGAATTGCGGGCTATTGTCACTTGCCTTACTAGGTGGTTGTCAGTGGCCACCGCCACCGAGTCTGTGTATGTCAGTGGCCACTGAGTCTGAGCAGGCCGCAAAAGTGTGCACACAACATAAATTGCTTACAGAACTTCTCCCTTCTCCCATGAACGAGGCACAGCCGTGTAGATGCTATGCGCTCAAGCCTCCATCAGTTCCAGACAGCAGCCAACCAAAGTCGCCTCCCATGTCGCCACCAAGTTCCTGTGGCCTGCACCAACAACGGTGGGCTGCACTGCATGACACAAGTACCTTGTGTTGAGTTGTTGTAGAGCAACACCCCCATTAACAGCCTTCTCAGATGCTCTGTGGCTTGCAAACGCAAATCAAGTGCCTGTCCCCCAAACGTCCACTGAGACCACGCCCCTGACGCTGGGCTGGGTCGATGCAGAGCAGCGCGGACATACACACCTCTATTCTGCCCTGCCAACCTACTGGCCATCATCCCGCAGCCCATGGCCCCTATCCAGCAGCCCCGGCCCCCGCCCCGAGCCCGCTATGCTGAGCCACACCTTCCCCAGCAGGATCGGACTCGGGCGCTCCGCAGCGCGGCCCAGCGCCCGCCCACAAGGCTGGCAGCGGTCGCCAGCCTAGTCTATGCTTGGCGGGCACTGCCCACGCCACGGCCTGCAGTGCAGCAGCCGGCAGCGCCGCGCGACTGCCGGCGGCGCCGCGCGACTGCCTTGCTGCGGGCCTCGGACAGCCGTACCGAGCTCCGGCCCAAGCGCGGGCACCCAGCGCACCAGTGCGCGGAGCGAGCCCGCACGCCCTGCGGTGACGCAGCGATAGCCCGCGAGACCGCGGCCGCGGCGCGCCCCCGCGCTCCACGCCCCGAGCCCCGCGAGCCGGGCCCCGACCCAGAAGCCCGCCGCGCACGCCCTACCAATTGTCGCGGCGGCCGCCGACGCGGCTGAAGCGCACCTGATCGTCCAGGTCGGTGCTGAGCCGCTCCAGCGCCGCCTCCAGCGCGCCCAGCTCCTCGGCCACCGTGCGCGCCGGCCCCGGCTCGCCCCCCGCCGCGGCCTCCCCCTCCCCCGCCTCACCCTGCGCAGCCTCCGCGCCCGCCCCGGCGCCCGCGCCGCCCGGCTCCGCAGCGCTCTCGTCCACCGGCGCCGGCTCGTCGTTGGCGCCCGGCGCGGCGGCAGCGGGCGGCTCGGCCGCTTCGGACGCGGGGTCCGCCGGCGCGTCGCCGTTGGCGGCCGCGGCGCGCGGCGGCGCGGGCGCGTCGGCCTCGCCGGCCTCGGCGCGCGCGCGCAGCGCCGCGATGCGCTCGCGCAGCTCGCGCTCCTCGTCGGACTCCGGCCTACAGCCGGGCGCAGCAGCCCTTGGGAGTCAGCAGCAGCGCAGCTGGACGCACGGCAAGCAGGAAGCGGACAAGCCAGGCGCTACCCCCCTGTTGGAAGACTGGACCGCGTGCCCTGCGTCGATGGTCAAACAGGATACGAGGCGCATGAGCACAGTCCAGGACGGCGCCGCGAGCCAGGCCGGTGCACCGCAGCGCCGGCGTGCACACCGGAAGCACTCCGGCGTCCCAACACAGCTTTACAAAAGGTACTCAGCCCAGTGCAGCCGCCAACGGCTCTTTTCCGGCCAGCGTCATGCACGCGCTCGCGCACTCGCCACTCCGACTTCCTGTCAAGTCGGCACACGCCGGGGGCGCCCGCAGCCGCGCATCAGGGGCCGCACCGGTCGATGGTGCGCCGCTGCGCCTCCTCCTTGCGCCAGTCGCGCCCCTGCTCCCGCAGCACCTCCTCGCGCGGCCGCGCCGCGCCAAACGGGTTGGCCTTGGGCTTGGGCGGCCCCGCCGGCTCCGGCTCGGGCGCCGGCTCGGCCGACTCGGACGACGCCGTCGAGCGCGGCGCCGCGCTCGGCTCCGCTACCTGGCCCGCCGCGCACGCGCACCAGTCGCCCCCTTTCCTGTCATCTTTGGTGACACGAACCCCGCAAGTGCCAGCAGAGGGGCATGCACAGCGCAGGCCACGCAGCTGGCGCTCCACGCCCGGCCCGCCCGCCCCGCTGCGAGCACAGGAGCAGGGCCGGCGGAGCATTCTCAAACGCCTCGGGCGGCCGGCGCGCCTTCAGCTCGGGCGTTGGCAGCGTGCGCTTGGCCAGGTTGAGCCGCGGGCGGCCGCCGGCGGGCGCGCCGCCGCCGGTCGGCGAGCTGCTGCGCGGCGCGTCGCGGTCGCCGCCCTCAAAGCCGCCGCGCCGCGGGCCGCCCCAGCGGTCCTCAAAGCCGCCGCCGCCGCCGCCGCCGCCGCCGCCGCCGCCAAAGCTGCCGCCGCCGCCGCGCGCTGGCGGCTCGCTGGGCGTGAACTTCTTGGCGCCCCAGCGGTCCTCCGTGTCGGCGCGCGAGGGGCCGAGGTCGCGGTCTGCGTCGCGGTCGCGGTCGCGGTCGTCGGACCGGAATCCGCCGCCGCCGCCGCCGCCACCGCTGCCGCCGCCGCCGCCGGCGGGCTCGTACGGCTTGCGGTCGGCGCCCCAGCTACGCGACTCGTCCGCGCGCGAGGGCCCCAGCGCCTCGCGGTCCTCACGGCCGCCTGCGCGCGCGCGTGCGGGCCGCTCGCACGCGCCAGAGGCCCAGCGGCCGCGAGGCGGCAGTGGGTGCGCTCGCAGCAAGCGCTGCCCAACTCCTCCGTGAGGCCAGCAGCTGGGCAGCGTTGCAAGAATGCGGGCAGCCGGCAGGGCGATGCAAGCCACCCATGCAGCGCAGCACTCTCATTCAGCGCCAGGAAAGAGCGCAGTGAGGCTGCTGGACTCCCCAGCAGCCTTGCAAGCAGCAGCAAGGCAGGCTGCCTGAGCGGCGGCAGTGTGACAGCGCTCGACGCACAGCGAACGTCACGCGCGTGCAGCCGCGCAGCGCACCAGAGCTGTCGCGGCGCTGGCCCCTCACCCCGACCGAGCCACACGCCCCAAGCCGGCCTACTGCAGCACCACCGTGCGGGCGGCGGCGCACCGTCGCGCCCGCGGTCGCCGCCGGGCCCGGAGGACACAAACTTGCGGTCCTTGCCCCAGTCGTCGGTCATGTCAGCGCGCGCGGGCGCGTCCGGGTCGAATCGGTCCCCGTCCTGGCTCCCATCCTGGCTGCCGCCGAAGCCGCCGCTGCGCCCGCCGAAGCGGCCGCCGCGGTCGCCGTCTGCGCGTGCGCGGCCCGCTCACACGCTGCACGGCCCGCACGGCCCGGCTGCAGCATTGCAGGCCTGCGGAGGCCGCCGCGCGCAGAGGCGGGCTCGCGGCCGCCGCAGGCGCGCGCGGCGGTGTCAGCGCCCTCACGCCCAAAACGAGCCCGAGCTTCGCACTTGCGGCGTGCCACGCCTTGCGCTGATGCGGTGCTGCAAGTGCCAGCGCACAGTCGCGCAGAAGCTCTGGGAGCAACCAGCTTCCTCGTGTCGCTGCTGTCACGCGAGCTGCAGCGGTGCAGTGCGCTTGATGTGCGTCGTGCACGCGCCGAAAGACGAGAGGTCCAGGCGCAGGGCAACCGGCACGTGGCCACGGAGCTGCGCACCGCGCCCGCCACGATCGCCGCCGTACTCCCGGAACGCGCCGCCCATGCCAGAGCGGGGCTCATCGTCGTCGCGTGCGCGCGGCCCCGACGGTAGGCTGGCCAGAATGTCCGCATCGCTCTGCGGTTTGGCGCTCGGCCGCGGCGCCTGCGACCCACTCAACGCAAGTTACTACGCAGGACTGTGCAGGGCAGGCCGGAGAGAAGCGCACACACGGTGGCAGAGTGCGCTCCGGCACACATCCCGTCCCATCAGCACGTCTGGCCTCGCATCGATGCGCTCGCCAGGAGGGGGCAGCCGCAAGCGGCGCACCTTGTACGCGCCGGACTGAAAGTCCTTGAGGCTGACCGTCTGCTTGGCCTTGCGGTCGCGCTTGCTGATCTTCTTGGTCACGGCCTCGCCGAGCGAGGGGAAGGCCTCCTCGCCGCCCAGCGAGGCGGGCACCGCGGGCGCCGGCTTGGGCTCGGCCGGCGCGGGCCCGAGCGCCGCATCGCCGCCCTCCTCCGCCTCGTCCACCTGCTGCGCCCACGCGCCGCTCTTGGACGCCCAGGCCATGCCTGCGCGCCTGCCTGCTCCGTGCTGCACGCCCCCGCCTGGCGGCCACTCAGCTTCGTGCTGATGTGACCCTGCCCTACTGTCCTCCTCTACATGCCTGGATCATCTACATTTCTTTTTTTATGCCACCTGTTCTGAATCAGAGCTTCTGAGTTCCCTTTTGCATCGTTTCTCCAGCCTCCACCATGTTCGTGCTTGTTATTGGCGTGCCAGAAGTCAAATCCAAAATGGTGCTAAATACTCGGTGTTGAGCACTGTCAGGGAGCGCCAATGTTCCGTCAATGTGCTTGGTTGCAGGCTGCCACCCCAGGAGCTGAACCTGTCCATGCACTGCACGCCCGAATAGCACACCATGTCAACATGCGCTTGTACAGGCTATTACATACTGGCAACGTGAATGTAAGGAAAAAGCACAGTGCGGCTTCCCGATTCTCAAAACATCACAAGCTCTCCAAGGCGCAGCTGCCCCATACTTGCGC
>JAABUV010001539.1_pt1 | contig 33325 bp, 30 predicted proteins | sample 5559971 | NCBI WGS metagenome assembly JAABUV01 (sample SAMN10711881, study PRJNA513362) | rock metagenome | isolation source: Antarctica rocks | place: Antarctica: Victoria Land, Knobhead nord | collected 2015-12-19
GTCAAAACATCTAGAACTAACCCCGCAAGAGTGGCCAAAAATAGAGGGATTGCTGGGGGGAGTACTCGTCCAGGGAGCACTCGTCGAGGGAATACTCCCCACATCCAAAAGGTGAGGGTTCTGGGGGGAGTACTCGTCCAGGCACTCCATTTTTGGGATCTACCTTTGGAGAGTACTCCCTTGGGTAGTACTCCCCCAGCGAGTACTCCGCCCAATTTCGTGGGATCTACCTCTCCAAAGGTAGATCCCAAAAATGAAGGAAAATGCTCATCAGAGAGTACTTGCCAAGGAAGCACTCTTCGAGTGCAGTTATGGGCCAACTCTGAATGCTAGTGCCTCGCTTTTTGAAGGCCGGGACGCAGCCCTATACAGTTGTTGAGGGTCGTCAAAAACAGCGACCGTCATCATACAGTACCCCGCACTACTCGTATGCACGGGGTTTCCGCGCACACTGGGTCTTCATATTTTGATGAGTTGAATCGAAAATTCGAGTCAATACTCGATATCAACATCATGATTCAACTTGAATACTCAATATCAACATCATGACTCGGCTTGAATATTCGATACCAAAATCCTGACCCGAATCAAGTCTTGACGGGCCGAAAACTCGGCTCGACGCGACCAGTCTACGATTTATTCATTGAAATTAGTTCAAGAATTATTCTACATTTATTTAATGATGAATTGTCACGCTAACTCTAGCTTGTATAACAGCAACTTGTTTACCTAAGTCTCACAGCAATTTAAACAGTAACTCGATCATTTCATCGTTTTCATTTTTTCCTAACACTTATCTCTCATTTTTCATATCATCAGCATACTTCTCTGCCAGCATATCTGAACGAGTGAGTTAGCACTTTCATATCAAACGATTGAATATGAACTAAATTTGACTACTCACAAACAGTGGCTTGACAGTGCCCCGGCGGGAGTAAGGGAAATGTTGAGGCGTCTACCACTCGCAACGAGCGAACTCCATATACTTTTCCGGTCATGTCAACAACAGCATCTGAATTTGATGCATTTCCCATGGCGCCTGTAAACAGTTGTCAGCCTCTCCAGTATCAATCGCGAGTCAGTCTTCAAATGGGTTTATCGTACAAGTGGCAACGGCATGATGGATCGGGCCAGTAATCTCTTTAAGCACCTCGAGGATTTGTGCATCTGTTTGTACCGACGGTCCAGGAAAAAATTCAGGGCCAACAGTGATGCCACTCATTTTAGCAATGTCTCGAGCAACTTTGAAACCTTGAATGGCAACTTCTTGATCAGTCGTGGAGAGGAGCCAATTGGGACTGATCAGCGGCGGATCATTCGTATCAGTCGAATTAATGGTGACATTGCCACGAGAAAGAGGGGCTGTAACCGCGATTGTGAAGGATGCATAATCGAAACTATCATTCACTGGCACGTTCGAAGCACCAAGAGGCAATAATTCTAGCTCAGGCCAGTCGGCTGGGAATTTTGCGAGGTCGGCGAGCGCGGCTGCGCTGAAGCTGTTACGAAACGGCTGTGGGACTTTCTCAAATCCTAAGTAGAAAGACTAATCAGACGAAGTCAGAAAACAGAGCGGTAATAATATTGACCAATTATATCTCCTCCTGTGTTCGTTAAGGGTCCAGTCTGATTGTTCAGGTAGTCTGATGTCGCTGTGCTTAGGTACGTGGGGTGGCCCAGTTGTTGGTCTGTCGTCACATTGACTCGATAGACTATTCCAAAATATGGCTGGTCCTATTCCGCAGATTAGTGGATGGCGAAGAGTCGCGGATCTCAAATTTTTGACAAACCCATAGGTTCTGACCAACACCTTGCAAATTCGAGAGGACGGGAATACCGAGGGATTGAAGGGTGCTTGTCGGCCCAATACCTGATGCCATTAATATTTGAGGGGATTTGAACTATGATCGAGTAAATCTATCCGCCTTTTGGGTCAATGTCTTGGACTGTACTCACCACGCCGGCAGCTAGAATAACCTCCTTCTTTGCTGATAACACGTAAGAATCTCCATTGGTCATGACTTCAACGCCTGTAGCGGCCTTCCTTTTATCAAACAATATTCTTTTTGCCATTGTGTTATGATAGATTTGCAGAGATGAGGTTGCAATTGCATTCCGTAGGAAAGAAGTCTCGGAGGAACTTCTTGTCTCGTCCTTTGGATCGATAGTTGATGTAAATCGGGAATACCCTATCAAATTACCGCTATTCAGACCTGGAATAGACTTCACACCAAGTGTAATGAACGCATTCTCGATGAATGGTATTATGGGCTGGCGGTAATTGCTGTAGGAGACCTGAAGGGGACCCCCAGTAGGATCGAAAGCTGTGGGGTCATATGACACGTTATCTCCTGGCGGCAGCTTGCTGTAATTTGGAGGTGTAAACGCTGGGCTCTTTTGAAAGAACGGCAAAAGACTTTCGAATGTGAAGCTCTTGTCGTTTACATGATCGGCCCATTGCTGGTAGGCACCCTTATTGCCTCTGTATGATATTCAGTGATGGAATAGAATAGGAAACGGCGCTCGGACCTATGGTATGCCAAGTAATTACGGGCGGAACTACACATCTTTTAGAGATGATGATCTAACAAATAAGATCTGGAAACTAACCCTCCTCCAAGGGTCTTGCCTTGCGTATAATGTAATCGACGTCCATTGAGACCCTGAGTGTGCCGTATTAATAATATGATCCTTCAATATGTTCGTGGAAGCAAGGTATGGATCTTCACCGGTTGGGGTTGGGTGATAAAGCCCCAATCAACAAGAGGCTGGATGTCTGTTACCACATCTGTGGAGTATCGCGTACAGAAAGCTGGGATTTGACTCAGGTTGCCATTATCAATCTCATAGAAGCTTCCAGCTTCGATGACTGCAACAGAGACGCTAGAATTTTCAGCAAGGCGATTGGCGACAGTGAGACCTGAAGTGCCTCCTCCAATAATCTAGATCTTTGTCAGCCTTCGACGTGCATACCAATCAATAAATTTCGGATAATATACCACATAGTCAAACGTTGAATTAACATTCGGAATTCCGAAAGAACTTCCGAGCAATGGAGTCTGCGCCGCTACGGTGATGACAGGTGATTGGAGTATAAGCAAAAGTATGCACGCCCGCTTCCAGAGATATGGGCCAAGCATTGTTTGCCGAAGTTCAAGCCCAAGCTAAGGTAGAAGTTTTTGTGTTTCTACCTCAATGAATGAGAAAAATGAGCGATACAAGCTAAATATGACGGCCAGATTGGCCCTCGGATCAAGAGATGGTGAGATCATATATACCTGCGACAGACGAGCGGGTAAATGGGTAGATCATGGACAGAAAAGGTTGTAGCGTAGATAAGGTATATCCGTACTCGTACCACGTACTCTCGCGGTGCACGGCACAGAAAAATCCCACGTGCCTTTACCGATAAAGTAATTAAATTAAAACAACGTGTCTATAAGGAACACAGTGGGTCCCTGGTTCTTCGTGACCATTGGGACGCAATTTATTAGAATTTTTGAACTACTTACAGGGTGTTGACACCATGGATGGACTATTATATTATAGGGTATTGACAGAGTGGATGGTACATTGCATAAAACGTGGGGCAATCCACCTGTGCTACATAATGACTAATGGTGTCGTCTAGGGGTGATCTGCTGGCTATCTTGCTTTAAAGTCTCTTTGTAATTGTGTCACTCCTCTGGTCGAAACGATAAACAGCTGATATCCATCTACAGAATGACCTTGCAACAAGAATATGACTACGTCGTTGTCGGCGGAGGAACAGCTGGCCTAGTACTTGCAAATCGCCTCACACAGGATCCACATGTTGAAGTAGCTGTGCTAGAAGCTGGTTCTGATCGTTTGAAAGACCCATGCATTACGACACCAGGATTGACGTCTGCTTTATACGACAATCCCGAGTTTGATTGGATTTTTAGATCTACACCTCAAGTAAGTCAGATTTCGCTTGAAAAGTCCAAGTACATCGAGGGTTGATTTTATTCTTTCTATTCTAGGAGCACCTTTACGGTAAAGTCATCTCGTTCCCACGTGGAAAAACTGTTGGAGGGTCCAGCGCAATCAACATCCTTGGTTTAGTTTATCCGAGCAAGTCAAGTATCGATGCTTGGGGCAAGTTAGGCAATAGTGGCTGGGACTGGGAAACATTGGCTCCTTACTATAGGAAGTTTCAAACATACAACCCGCCATCGGAAGCCTCTAAAGCATCGCTTGGAGTCGACTATATCGACGATTCTATCCAGGGCTCATCAGGTCCAATCAAAAGCTCCTACCCAGATTTTGTGGGCACTCTAGTCAAAGCATGGCCTGAGACTTTCAAAAACCTGGGCTGGAACGTCACTGGTGATCCTATTTCTGGAACATCCATTGGAGGCTTCAGCGGTCCTTACACAGTAGACCCAAAAGAGCGGGTTCGGAGTCACGCCGGGAACGAGTATTATTCCCCTGTTGCTGAAAGGCCAAATCTGCATCTACTAACTGAAGTTATGGTTGAGAAGATTATTCTCAAGGAAGCCAAAGGTGAGAAAGGTGTTACATCTGTCACTGCTACCGGGGTTTATTATATGAAAAATGGACAGCAACATGCTGCCAAAGCTCGCAAAGAAGTAATACTTGCCGCGGGGGTCTTCCAGACACCACAATTGCTGGAGCTTTCTGGTATTGGATCATCACGAATCCTTAACAACCATGGAATCAACGTGATTGTCAATAACCCGAATGTTGGTGAGAATCTCCAAGACCATTGCATGACTGGGATTTGCGTTCAGGTCAAGGACGAGGTCCCAACCGGGGACATGAGAAGAGACCCCGATTTCCTCAAAGCCGCAAAGGAGCTATATGAGAAGCATCGCACGGGCCCGCTGACTGCAGGCTTCCCTTCCTTTGCTTTTATGCCACTAGCTGGGTGGGCTCCCGATTCGGGCGAGCCGATCGCAAAGGTCTTGGACAAGCACCTCAACTATAACTCGCATCCTGAAACCAGGCCATCGCAACAGGAACAATATGCTTGTCTTCGCTCGATCATTGAATCATCCAATGAAGCTTCGATTCAACTTTGTTTGGGTGCTTCGCAGGTTCACTTCGACAAATCGACGTACATCGACGTTTTCAGCGTTACTCAACCTGGAAATTATTTGGCTCTTCTCGTTTCCCTCCCGCATCCTTTCTCGCATGGTTATGTGCATATCAACTCCAACTCTTCCACGGATTTGCCAACTCTCGATCCTCGATTTATGTCCCATCCGCTAGATTCGGAAATTATGGGACGGCACATGATGGCGTTGGAAAAGATCGTCGCCACCGAGCCCATGCTTTCACTCGTTAAGCCCGGTGGCCAGCGCCTTCCACTTGGTTCCGACCTCAGTACACTTGAAAGTGCAAAAGAGCACTGTCGACGTAATTTAAGATCAACCTCGCATCCCTGTGGAACGTGCGCAATGCTACCTCAAGATAAGGGTGGGGTTGTTGACAGCAACTTGAAGGTGTATGGAGTCAAGGGCCTACGAATAGTGGACGCAAGCATTTTTCCTATGGTGCCGAGAGGCAATATCCAGAGCACAGTGTATGCAGTTGCCGAGCGTGTAGCGGATCTCGTGAAAAAAGAATGGCATCTGGAATGTAATTAAGTAGGCTCTGAAGAACCGAGCTTCATGGGATTTTCTTTGCTGTAATATGGCCCATAAAATTGCGGATTAGTTGGAACAGATGCGATATTTCTTGAGGTTAGAGTGCAGCATCAATATCACCCACTATTCAATCTGGTGACCACTAGTGAGGCCATCCGGTCTTTGTATCATCTTGAATTCTGTATTTCTATAGTAGATTCGGTATTAAATCTTGGCTTGCTCATGCAGGGAGCTTGGTTGAATAAATCCATGGCCTATGCGATCGACGGTTCCAATTTCTTCAACTCAATGAGTTTTCAAATTACAGTGCCTCTACCTATAGTACAGGGGCCGATTCTCAGACCACTGCCCAGAAATTCCTGTTCATCAATAATTTCGCGATTAGATTCGACACTGCTCCTGCCAGGACCATGACAGCACTAAATATTGACGCTGAAAGGTAGCCATATCGTGAAATTAACACCCCATTTACTGGCGTTCCGGATAGGCCGCCTAGGCTGCACAATGCAAGAGCCATGCCAATATACGTACCGATGTTACTGGGTTCTGGACATGCTTTACACATCCAATCAGCCTTGCAGACGTGCATGTGTATGGATACGCCGGCACAGAAACTTACCTTCAGCGAGGCAGGGTGAGGCTAAGGACACAACGGCGCCAGCAAAAAAGCCGTACAAGGCAACAAAAACGGTAATTCCTGCGTTGGATTTTGCTGCGGTCCAGCAAAATATCAAGATTGCGGAGCAAGCTGTCATGAAAATGTTGGCGTTGAACCTTCCCACTTTGTCTGCAGCGAATCCTGGAAGCGTTCGGCCGAAAAAAGAAGTGGCGTTCAATATGGCGACTTGATAAAACGCCATCTCTAGCGTCATACCCTGTGCTGTGGCGTAATCGACGATGTAGAATATTGGCGTCCATAGCCCAAAAAGAGTGAGGAAGAAGGATAGAAGTGCAAAAACATACGATCCCGACTTGAAAGCCTCGGGGAGAAAGAATCTATGGCGTCGACGGGGCGCGTGCTCTTCCATTACGATGCAAGCAAAGGCAAGTAATGCGAGCATAATAAAGCCAATGACTCGAAGTGTCCACCCAAAGCCCAAGGACGAGTGGTTGAGAAGGCGATTGAGAGCGATCGGAAATATGACACCGCCTGTTGATGCACCACTGACAACAACCCCCATCGCCCAAGCGCGTTTGGTTGTAAAGTATTGTCCAACCGTAGATACTGTAGGGGTAAAGATCATGCCACAAGCAAACCCCTCAAGAACGCCCTGTGCTAGGATAAATTGAAAGTACTGTGTCGCGAGACTTGCCATCATGACGGAGAATATAAGAATGGCCGAAGCCGGTATCAGCACAGCCTGAAAAGTCAGTAAGGGGCTGATCGAGATCATAAATTTGCTTGCCTTGATGCCATATCGATCCGCCAGTGGCCCGGACAATATACCTCCAAGAAAAAGGAGGAAAACCTGTAGTGAACCGATCCATGATATGTTGCTAGGGGACTCTTTGGTGAGAAATCTAGATTGATAATAAGACTGGAATACTCTATCCCATGGTTTCTGTTAGCTTTCAACAGTGGGTAGCGGATTTCACAAGCATACCCAAAACTGTTCAGGTAGCCAAATGTACATATCAGGGCACAAAAAGCGCCGGAAACGACTAGCCAGGCTTGGATCCCACCATTAGGAGGGGATCGAGGGACGTGAGCGGCAGCCCCTAGGGGTTGGGACTCATTGGCGTGAGCTACAACGGGCTGTGTTTCTTTGTCTTGAGCCATGCGAGAGATCAATCCGGTCAACAACAAGAGTAGCCAAGGTATTGCACATGTGTTCCTTTAACACAATAAGAAGAGGGTTTTTCCTAATCCCCCCCAGGTGCGGCTGGAATTTTCTCAGGAACGCATCATTTCCGAGCCGTATCCGTCCCCCGCACTTTCGCTCCAAGTATTAAGCGATAGCAAACTTGAAACTTGAAAGTTCAAGGCTCCACAAATGTGACCCCAAGTCGATTGGGTATCTCCTGAACCACAGGCAAAACAAGCTTCGGATTACTCCTTGCTTCAATCATGCATGTCATCGGAAATATGATCCATTTCCTGAGCGACATACATACTCCACACTGTTACCGGCTCGGTAAGAACTGAATATGGTAATTACCAGGGCTATCGCCCATGTGTGTGGCGGGAAACAATTGTGGTTGGCAACTTGGCAGGCCATCTCCACCAATATGCAATGCACACTACTAGGCATCATGACGTGTTGACCTCTAACAAGTCAGTAGATTCAAGGTAAACAACACATGTATTAGTACTTACGCGGCGGTGTCGAAGGCCTTACTGTCTGGATAGAGTAAGATGTTCGCGGCGGGACGCGACGGGGACTATGTTGCCGAGAAAGCTTAGTAGAACTACTCGTATCGGCATTGCGCTATTGGGCCTTTCTCTGGGCTAATCTTGCATCAAGAACATTTATCACTTTTCCCATTGCTATTGGTCCAAGTCACTGTGCCGTACGTGCGGGCATAAATTTGTGCATATGATTGTGGCCTGCCTGGCACCATCGAACGAATCTTAGGACAAGCAGAGGCCCAAACGACCGGCGCCGGGATCATTTACGCAGTGGGCGGGCAAAGCTGAACTCAATGAGAAGAAGTGCCGAAACAGGTGGGTGTGCCTCCTGCCTGCCTCATGTTACCCATCAATTTGACGGTGGTTTTCTCCATAGAAGGCATTACTAAGTAAAGTTTACTAGGGCACTTTGATTTCCATGCAATACTGCAGTGGTGTTTTGTTACCATGCAATTTCAACATTGCAGAGGATATTCTGCGTTACAGATAGATCTTTTTTCATTAACAAGAATCTGTTCAGCTTCTTTGCATATGGTATCTGAGAGCTAAAGGAGCTCAATCAAAAGGACCCCTCGAAGTGTGTTGACCGGTCCTCGGTATTTCATTGTAGCTCTGTGAGGATTCATATCCTTGAACGGCAAAGCATTTTAGACACACCCTTTTCATCCCCATGGCACTATTGGTAGATGCGGGCCCCACCGATGTGCACAAAGCTTCCTAGCATTACTGATTAAGGGTGCTGGTTAATTTCAGTTGATTACACAGACACAATTGTTGAAATAGGCCTGTAAAAGCTGCCTCTTGGAAAATCCAGAGTCAGCAAACCTCTGTCCAGCACGGAAACCAAGAGGAATCTTGCGCCTACTCCATACAATATACTGCCTTGACTTGCTGTCGCGCTCACAATGTCTCTAGATGGCCAGAATCAAAACAGAGGCCCTGGTTTACTTGCCATTGAGGTTGTGCTGACGCCAATTGCTCTTCTTGTAACGGTGATTAGAATTGGAGTCCGGAAAATTAATTATCAAACTGGATGGGACGACGCTGCTATAGGCGCGGCAATGGTAAGATCTTATCTATTCATCACATTGTCGACGCATTAGCCCCTTTTCACATGCTTCTTATCCCCAGCTTTCTCCAAACTGCAATGAAGGCTCTCAACGTACTGACACGTTTTGGCACAGATATTCCGGCTTGTCTCATTTTGCTTCACAATGATCAGCCTGAGCGAGGGAAATGGCCGACACCAAAAATATCTCTCGATTGGAGCAGTCATGAATATCCTCAAGTGGACGTGGGCAAACGAAATCTTGATATTCGTTACCGTCTGCCTTATCAAGGTCTCTATATGCCTCTTTATTCTCCGTTTTAAAAGGACTGGCTGGCTCAAGTGGTTCCTCTACGTAATGATGGCTGGTTTGATTATTACCAACGCAAGCTGCATCGTTGTTCTGTTGGCGCAGTGCAGGCCTCTAAATGCATACTGGAATAGAGCCGCTGGTACTTGCTGGGATGTTCGGATTTATAACGGCTTTATTTACGCAGCTGTTGGTATGCTAATCGTGTTAAAGATTTAAGCCTTCACTAATAGAGTCAATAGGTTATTCAGTCATTACAGACATGATATGCTCTTTCCTTCCACTTATAATACTTTGGAATGTTCGAATCTCGCCTCGCCTCAAATTCGCTGTGTCTGGTCTCATGACCCTTGGGTTGATGTAAGCCCAGCCGTAACATCATTAGAGCCAGAGAGACTAAACAAGGACCCAGAGCATCTGGCTGCGCTGCCGTAAGGGCAGCTTTATCGGCTCAAAATGAGTCAAATGATCTGACCTGTGAGCCGCATATCACCAAAGTTCCCTTTGGTGGAACTCATTCATTGACATTGATAGGGGCTCTTGTAATAGTCGATGATTGGGCCTTGTAAGTCAAAAACATTGGAACCTCAGATTGGTTCCAAGACTAAGCTTAAGTTCAGTTGCGAAGCGGATCTAGGAATCATCGCGGCAAATCTCGCGCTCTCCCAGATGGTTTACCTTTTTATTCGTAATCGACGTCGTCGTCTGAATGATGAACGGGGTACTACAAGAGCCTACCAATATCGTTGGCCATCCTCTCAAAGCTACTCCAGCACGTTAAAGAGAAAAGTATATCGAATATTCCGATCGTCACAAAGCCAAGAACCCGAACCTCAATTCAACGACCAAATACCACTTGGCAGCATAGCTGTCACAAGTCATTAATTATAGTAGTCATGTCCAGATTAAGGTTTCGTCAAAACCTAGACAACGACTTGTTAAAATGAAGACGAAAGAAAACTAGCTTTCTGCTTGTTTAGCCATTGTTCAAACACAATATCTAATTGGCCCAAGCCTTGCAGCCATCGCCCAGTACTGTTGACCACGTGATACTCAACCAAAAATACAGTAGCGTGAGTTGCTTCGAGTTTGTAGCCTCGTACAACTTCGTACAATATACGTCATTTTTATAATTGGATCCTACCGTTATCATGGATTTTGCCTTACACCCATGGAAGAAGCCAAAAGAGAACATGTTTTTTCCCAATGTCTAATGCAGACTACCATGGGAGAAGCGTCCAGCTATCTGCATGCTAGATCACATGAGGGAGGTCAGAGAGCTGGTACTTCTCGGGGAGCACAAAGTATCTCGGAAATCCTTTGAAACTACAAGTTTGCGGGATCTTGAGGACCCTTGGGTTGTTTCTGGCCAATGCAGATGCCGGACCTCGACCAGTGAGCATTATAGTAAAATCCCGTTACTACGGGGCGGCGAAGCAGGTAAGACTATCCTTTATACAAAAATTTCTGTAATAAATACTACGGCTAGTAGTGGCTGGGTATGGCTAACGTAAGAAAACTTGAAAACTACAGGACTTTGACCAAAATCTGGGCTAAATAATCTGAAATACAGGGAGTTCTGTGTATTTTCCCCTATATTGATGTAACGGATTGCTAACACTCTTTCAGAATTTCTTTCCGTTCGAGTTATAAAGAGGTTTTCCCTTATCCGTATGTGTAATATTGGAAATCTGCAGGAGCCTTCCGTTGTAACGAGTCCACTAGTCGGAACTTCCCTACAACGAAGTTTTGCTGTATTCTATGCCAAAATGCGGGGTTTTTTCCTCTCGTCCTTACTACTCGAGCCACTCCTTTGCAGATACTATTGATATGTACGCCATATGGCTTTGGCAATCTGATCTTTCTTTTATTCCGGTTGCAGCGGTGCTTTTTATCGTCACAATCTACGGATACTGCCTGGCGTTTAGATTTCAATATGCTGCTTTCCATATTTTATGTACTCTTGCTGGCTTTATTTGTTATTTTGTTCTATGTTGTAATCTACAATCGATATTTCCACCCGTTGCATTTATTTCCAGGACCATTGTGGGGGTCAGTCACAGATTTTTACCATACGTATCTGTTTTCGACTAGAAAATACCATGAGAAGGTACAAATCCTTCATGAAGAATACGGTCAGTGATAACAGTTCATGGCTACAGAAACCCAAGCTGAAAACCAATATTCAAGGGTCAGTTATTCGGATAGCTCCGAATCTTTTGAGTTTTACCGATCCACTCCTCCTGCCCAAAGTCTACCATCGAGCGGCCGAAAAGACGCCCTTCTACAGTACAGGATTGGCTGGAGAGGCTCCTCCGCTCTTGCAAATAGAGTCACACTCTCAGCATGCAGCAAAGCTGAAAATTATAGCCCCAACTGTCAGCTTATTCAATGCGACTCAAGCTGTTTTCATTTGCTGACTTTTCGTAGTATTCGATGAAAAATCTGAAACTCTTAGAATGTGTCATAGACGAGCGCATTACGATGGTGAACCAAATGCTGAGGTCGGAGCATGCTCTTACAGGCCTCAAAGTCGACCTTTCTGAGTGGACGAGGTGAGATAATATCTAATTAACTTTGGCTACATAGCTATTTACAATTTTGTCCAAACGCATCTTAAGAAAAATCAAACACTGATTTGAAACCATCAGATGGTATGTCTATGACACGATAACTCACCTCATCTATGGCGAGCCAGCTGGCTTTGTGGAAAAGGGTCAAGATATTGATGGGCTCATCGAAGCATGGCACGACATGTTCAGGCTGGGAGGGCTTGTCGCAACCTTACCGTGGCTAGTCCATCCCCTAATAACTTCTTGGCCTTTGAAGAAGTACATAATGCCGCGCAAAGGCCACCGAAAAGGAAGTGGTGCGATAATGTCGGTATGGATTCCCTACATAAACTTTACAACTTTTTGAAATCTTCGTTGAGTCCGCCATAGTCACATGAGAAATTCTTCGAGCGCCGCCTTCAAAACCCTCAGCTCGCACGATCTGGAAACATTTTCGATAGGTATCTCTCCATGCACTGCGTTTTCCTTCTACCATATTGCCTATGCTGATGCTACATAGATTTCGCCAAACCAGACATACCGATGGTAGGACCTTCAGTCCTGCAGAAGCTGAGCACGAATGTTTCCTTTTGACAGTCGCCTCCCAGGACACCACAGCGGCGTTTATCTCTCCACTGATTGGCCACATCGCACAGGATAAACAAGTTTCTACAAAACTCATGGCCGAAATTTGCGAATTGGAGAAACAAGGTCTGTTGAGCTTGCCTGTTGTTCAATATCACGAGACTACGATTATGCCTTATTTCATGGCCTGCGTGCGTGAAACCCTTCGTCTCTGTCCGCCAACTCCAATTATTCTTCCTCGTTATTCTCCTAAGGGGGGCATGGCTATTGATGGAATGTGGGTGCCTGAGACTGCCGAGATTGGCGCCAATCCATACCTCATACATCGTAACAAAGATATGTTTGGAGAAGATGTGGGTGTGTATCGCCCAGAGCGATGGTTGGAAAATCCCGAGCGCACACACTTAATGGATAGATATGATTTTGTGTGGGGTTATGGAAGTCGCAAGTGTGTAGGGAAGAATATCGCTTTGATGGACGGGCAAAAGTTTGTGCTACAGGTATATCAAATTCATTCCTACACTATTACGCAAGTTTTAACAGTTATAGCTCTTCCGTGATTTCAAAATTCAGTTGGCAACGCCAGGAAAGCCGTGGACGACGGAGAATTGGGGGATTAACCTGTACTTTGAACAGTGGGTCAATCTTGACGAGAGGTTCAAGCGCTCTGCTGGAAATTGAATGTATCAAGTACATTTAAGCTACTCAAAATCCTTTTCATTACAATTCCTTTGGGGAGTAAGACTTTATCCCGAGCAAATCATTTAGCTTATCTCCAAGAGACTCTCACGACTCGTTTTAGTAATAGAAGCGGGATGGCGAATAGCTGTTCTACCATTTATCTGAATCAAACGGTGCTTTCTCCAGTAAGAACTAAGATAGGCGTTTCCTGAGAAAAGGCCCCATACCTCGGCACAGTCGGTATTCGAAAGAAACATTGGCCAATCACATATCAATGTACGTACACGCCATAGCGTGGGATGTTATCCTCCTGCCTGCTTTGCCCCAAAACCCCCCCCCCGATCGCTTTACATGAAGTGCTTCAATATTTTCCATTTACTTCTATTTCTGCACATCTGATGGTCACTATGCCAACAAAAACTCTCTTTGAACTGCTACCCCCTTTTCCCAATAATGTTCCCATCGCAAATATTCCCCGACTATCTCTTAATAAGCTTTTTGCTAATGAAAGCTTTGAGTCTGAGAGACTGTATGATGCCTGCAGAACATACGGATTTTTTCATCTGAACTTGGAAGGACCATCAGGAGGCGAGTCGCTTTTGAAAGATGCAGAGGCTATGTACGAACTGGATCGCAGAATCCACAGGCTGGAACAAGTTGAGAAGATGAAATACGCTTACTCGCCACCTTCTCAGCTGTTTGGGTAATTTCAAGATTCCATAAAATACCACTCGGGTGTACATTAAAATGAAGATCATGAGTAGTTATAGGCTAACTCTGTTCCATGTTCCGAGATTCAAACATGCCGGACGCAACAAGATCCCTTCTGGTGCTCCAGACCGCTATGAAGCTTGGACTCTAAGCCAGGACGACATCCTCGGCACGCCGACCGATATTGACGTTCACCCACCCCCAAATCCCGATCTCATCAACTCTGAAAATCAGTTGTTGAGGTCATTCGTTTATCATGCTCACGCCATAGTCCGCCTTGTACTTTCTCACTTAGACTCTCATTTGCACCTCCCCCAAGGTACCCTCGCATCGCTCCAGGAGATCGACCAGCCCTCCGGCACATCTATTCGCCTCCTTCGCTACCTTCCCCAACCTGTTGGAGACCGCCGCACCAGTCTGGTCGGCCACACGGACATTGGTAGCTTAACGGTGCTCTTCAACGTCATTGGTGGACTCCAGGTCCTGCCCCCTGGCTGTGAGAATACGGAAGAATCATGGCTGTACGTGAAGCCCGAGCCTGGCTGCGCGCTGATCAACATGGGAGATGCTATGGTTGAGTGGAGCGGTGGTCTACTCAGGAGCGACCTGCATCGTGTGACATATGCGCCAGGTCAACAAGCTGAGAGCGTAAGATATAGTATCGCATATCTCGTGAGGCCACAGAGGAATGTAGTAATGAGGCCTTTGGAATTTGGGGACGTGATACCGAAGCTCGAAGAGGCGGAATTTGACAGAGAGCAATTGACTGCACTGGAATGGGAACGCAGAAAATCAAAAGCAATTATCGCAGGCGGGGATATCGCTCGAAGTAAGGGTGGTAATGTTGAGCAGAGACGCTATACTATCAGGACGGAAGTATGAGATCCTCCATAGTCGCCACAGCTTGACTGAGAGCTATTGTCAGGGCCAAAGGGCCGCCCTCGTTGCCGATAGACGAGCATTTTTCGTGCTTTTCGGCGTTCTAGGCGCGCAGAAATTTCTGCTAATTGATAAACAACGTCATCGTTGCGATCGAGAGCTGTGGTTATATTACATGACTTGTATCATCTGTTTTTGTCTTCCATTTTAAAGATCTCGAGTCAGAAATTGCACACTCACTCATTCACTTCGTTAGCTCAGTCGTTTAAATAGAGAGAATCTTGGCGTCGATGAGCAGCTTAAGGCCTTCCTAAGCTACTTATTGCCATCGGCTGGCCAATCATCAATATACCTATATTTCAGATTGTTGCGTTCGTTGATGCGTTCGTTTTGTGAGGCCCCTAAGCAATAGCTTGAAAAATCACCACACCAAGCACACTTAATTTTTCACAAATTCGACTTTATCTCTTCAAGTCTCACAAACCTCGCCGTCGCCTCTAAAAACGCATTGCCTTCTCCATCCTCAACTCTCCCACCAGTATAAATCACCCTCCCATCCCCCTCCTCCGCCTCCACCCAAGCTCGACACAGCACCACATTAGGCGCCTTAACCTTCCTAAAAAGCTTGCCCTTAAATTCTGTCGTCACAACCGGCCGCTCACCCACTGTCCGGAACGCCTTGACCGCCATCGCGCTATCCAAAATCGTCATCACGATACCCCCATGCACAATTTCCCCAGGCCCATTCAGCCCCATGCCGAGCGAATACAACACCAGCCATTCGTTTGCACCGGGCTTTTCAAACGACTGCACCGCCCGCAAGCCGCGCTCGTTCCATAGTGTTGAGGAGAATAGACTGTAAGACTCGGAGGAGTTAGTAGAAGATGGGTTGCGCGAGGTGGTGGGGTGGGGGATCAGGTGGGGGGAGGCGAAGAGGGCGCGGCACCAGGCGTGGCGATCGAAGTCCGAGAGGGTTTCTGGTGGCATGTCTGGGCGGTTTGAGGAGAAATGGGAGAAAATTAAAGTAGGAAGGCTAGAATAGTAAATAAGAAGGTAGTTTTAAAATAAAAGAAACAGAAAGAGAAGAGTTTAAGTTTTTTTAAGAGAGATACATTGTTTCTAACATTACAACACACAGCTGCGAAACGAGCTTTAGAGATTTTGTTTTTTTTTCGTTTTTTTTTTCTTCATTAAGTGCATGCAGCCTATGGCTATGGCACTGTCTAGGCGCTGTGTGTGTGCTACGTTACATGTAACCTGGCCAGAGTCGCTGCTTTATATCTTTTCGTTAATCAATCACATTGATAGTTTGTGCATACAAGCGCTCTCGCTCAAATCCTCGCAATCATAGTTTCATTTTCCTTCGTCTCTTTGCATTCTTTATCTGCTCTGCTTTATAATGTCTGCAGTTCAGCAGTAAGTGCTTCGACGTTTGTCTTGCATTGCATATTTCATAGCATTTGTTTGAATTATTCTTTGATAATTGATACAAATAGCTCTTGAAATAGTCATGTCTCATTTTCAGCTGAATAAAGATTGAAAACGTTAGTCTATTGATTTTTCTCAGCTCTTTTAGTGATTTATGACTTAAATTCACATTTGATATGTGCTTTCAATACTGATTTCCCTTTTTGATACTGATGTTTCAAACATTTAATCATTGTAATTTCAACTCTTTGCAAATTTGCTTTTTGACGAAGCTTATGATAATTATTTTCATGTTGTTGATAATTGTTACGAGTGTATCAAGACTGATAAGACTGATAAGACTGAACAAGACTGACTAGTTGAGATCTGATTTAGATCTGACTCAGATTTGACTCAGATATGACTTAATCTCTTTTTCTTTCTCAACACTCTTTTCTTTCATCAACATCTTGTTCATCTACATCACATTCTTTTCATGTCACAAACACATTTCTTTCAAGTCTAGCACAGTCTCTGAACATTACATAAATAAAAGTTCTTGTATCAATCTTCTTCTGTATTCTTAATATTCAGTTATAGTTATTTCTAAAGATCAAGCACTATTAATTCTAATCTTCATTGATTGTATCATTTAAACATAATTCTGACATTATATTAAGAATTCATTAATCACATGATACTGATCTCATTACTCATTCAACATACTCATCTAAACAGAATGAGTTTAAAGAAATTCATTTATCTGATGATTAACGACAATTAAAAGATAAAACAACATTAAAGAATTGAATAGAATCAACAACAAGATTGTTTGAATTGCTAAACTACTTATTGCTTATTAAGTATGCAAAGTTCACTTGATTACAAGAATCATAATAAAGAATCTTCATGAATTGCTCAAGAATCAAATCAATTGATAGATTCAACAATAAAGAATCTTCATTGTTTGCTAAAGAATTAATCAAATCAACAAATAAATCTTATCTTCTTTGTTGAAGATTAAACATCACTTCATACATCTTTCTTCTTTAATTGTCAAGCATCGTCATTCATTTGATTTCTTTTCAAACAAATCTCATCATGTTTAGTCATTTATTTACTGAAGAGCATTCTGAAGAATTTCGAAATCGTTTCTCTCAAATCTTTAATGCTGATTCATCAAAATCATCAAGTGCTGCATCATTTATTCATGAAGATGATGAATCATCTGCTGAAACAATAATACTTCTCATGTTTTATGAAATCTGAAAGACTTGAAGTCTAGCTCTTGATGAAGAAACAGATTGACTCTATGAGTTAAATAAACAACAAGAAGACGAAATCAAAAAGTTGAAGACTAAACTTCAAGCTAAAGAAAACACTTCTTCTGATTTCATCTACTTTAAGCGTTCTAGATCTTAAAAAATATCTGATTCTTCACTGTTTACTAATGAAAAGAATTCTATTTAAAAGAATTGATACGAAAAAATTCAGAATAAACTAGAGATCAACGTCAATCTTTTTTCTAATGAATGAGTCAAATTGAGCTATATACATTCTAGATTATTCAATGACACAGCTGAGATCACTCAAGCTAGACATAAACATGACTGTATCAATCTTTATAAGATTGTTGATGATCTTTTGAAAGAGTTAACTCAGTTGTTCAATGACTTGAATAAGAAAGTCAACTTTTGTAGAAAATACTACAACTTGATTCAAGAATTCAAGAAATTCAATGAATTTTATACTCAGTTTCAACATTTATCTTTCTATCTAGACTATCATGAGAAGCAACTGATTGCTGATTTGAAAGATAAAATACATCTTCATCTTCAATTTATTTAAGTAGATCAACTAGTTCAATCTGATTTTCTAAAAGAAATTCATTTCTATCTGATTCATTTGAATAATGATCAACGAGTCATTTGAAAGATCAAAGACAAAATCAAACATGTCAATGATATTTCAAAAACTATTTTTCATAAAGCAACTGTTGTCACTCAGCAGTCATTCAATCATTCGAAGTCTGATCATCTAAAGTCGTATGACGCGATTTTAACTAGCATCAAAGAAGCAAACATTTTAGTCGAAAGCTGTTTTGTATGTCATAAATTAGATCATAGCTCTAAAAAGTGCTTTTGTCATGATGAATTGACACATAGAGACTAAAGTCAGAGACTGAGTTGAAGATCAGATCTGAGTTAGCTCTGAAACTTTATAACTCTGTCAAGACATCGTTTAGACTACGTCATATCTTCGACTTAATATATTATGAGTTATGTCGTGCTTTACTTAACAATGCTTGACAAACTCTTTATAGTCGATCGATTCTCTTGAATTATCAAGAACTTCTTAATAATTAGCTTTATCATAATATATATTCATTCTGTGCCTGCTTAGAATATTACATTGTCATATCATTCTTATAAATCTCGTCTACTCATCTAGTAGATCTGATCATCACAGTTCTAATTATTTTAAACTTTTTTTAGAAATGATGATTTGATATTTAAGCATGGCAACAGTAACGTAATTGTAACAGAGTTGAAATGATGATGTCTTGATCTTGTGAAACATCAAATCAGAAAATGAACGTCATATAACGAAATCAGAAAGTGAAGAAGCAGAAGATGAACTCTCTCTTGATATTAATGAACAGCTGACTCACGCAATGCTTCAACATGATGAACTGTGAAAGAAACAGAAGTTAGCAGCTATTCAATCAAAGATTGAGATTTTGCAAGTCGTTGAAACGACGAAGAGAAGTCGTTCAGCTTTCATTGAGAACTCAAATGATCTATGCATCATCGTCTTCATAGTGTTGACGATGACGAAATGAAGTCATCACAAGATCGTTTTGCAGAAGCGAAGATTCTCAATGTTCTTGAAGAAGTATCATGATAAAATCATAAGAGAGCATAGAGAGTGAATTCGCGATGTCAAAATCTCATTTTAAAATACTTTTTAACATTTTCAAAGTGATGAGAAAAAGATTTTATATTGCATGATCTATCTCAAGAATGAATCAAAGAAGCTTTGATTTAATCATAAAGAAACTATGTTTGCAGCTCAGCAGACGTGATTTGATTTTATCAACTTTCTTCTTAATTTAATCGAGAATTTGATGAATCAAAGCATAGACGTGACTCAGCAGTATGTGAATGCATCGCAACATTCAGATCAGATGATATGAATGTTTGCAGTTTATCTGAGCATTCTGAAACATCAACTTTCATTGTATAATGATGAGCATAAGCGAACTCATCTATTCATCAAGTTGAGATCTGAGCTGCGCATGATCATTACTAATGTGCAGTCGATTTTCATCACACGAAATGCGTTAATCGATCTTGTCACTCAATTGAAAATCAACTTGCAAAAGAAGCGCGTCTTGTCGTTGAAACAATCTCAAGACGAGAACTTGCATGATTGAGATAAAATCAACAAGAAGACTCATTCAAAGCGAAAGAAATCTCATTGATCAATCAGACTCAACTTTTCATCAAAGACAAGCTTACATTCTTTGTCATGTTATAGCAAGAATTTGTTCAATATAACATGCTATATGTGCAATCAAAAGAATCATTACTTTATTGATTGTAAAGACGAAAAGATCAAGAACAAATCAAAAGAATCTGATGCAAATCGAGTATTCATTGATTCAATGTTACATAAAAGTTGTCTCAAGATTTTGAAAAAAGACAAGCTCTTGATGAATGTTTCAAATCATCAAGAGAAAAACAAGAAGTTCTCTTTGTAAAGATTATTATATATAAAGAGCATGTAATTCAGAAAGATCAGAAGACAGAAATGAAGATTCACATGAATATCAATGTCAAGATGAACATAATTAGTCAACGTTTCATCATCGAGCAAGATATGTTATTGCTGAACGTTGACCTCTCGAGATTTATCTGAATAAACGATCAGAGTGTTTATTGTTATGACGTCTATAAGATGTGTTATCGACTGAGAGACAGCTGAGACATAGAGAAAAAAGATATAAGTATCTTCTATGCTATTGACAAGAAAGAATCTTTCTTGATTTTGAGTATGTTAAATATGCAATTCAAGCGTATTTGAATAGACATGATTGCAAGAACATAACGTTTCAACGTGAATGAGCACGCATTTGAGTTGTTCTTTGCATAAGCATTTACGAAAGTTCTACAAGATGAGTCTACTGTGTATGCTCTTGTTATGATCAATGTTGTCAAAGAATCAATCATTGAACATCAAGTGAAAGCAATGAATAATATGATGAGTTGTATCACAAACGCGCTTGAAACGCAGACTTTACTCGTTGAATTAAAAGAATACGAAGATGTATTCTCGACAGAGAATGCAGGCAAACTGTCTTTGCATGAAGAACATGATCATGCAATTGAAATCACTGCAAAGTCATCATATGAATCATTGTATAATCTGTTGAACACAGAGTTAGCAACTCTGAGACAGTATTTAAACAATGTTTTAGCGAAAGAATGAATTAAGCACTTTGTCAGCTCAACTGATGCATCTATTTTATTCATTTTCAAAAAGAACGATAGTCTTCATTTATGCATGAACTATCAAGATCTGAATAAGATCACTATCAAAAATCGTCATTCGCTGCCTCTAATTAGTGAAACTCTAGACAGACTCAATAAAATCAAGCAGTTTACTAAGTTAAATCTGAAGAACGTTTATCATTGTCTCAGAATTCAACGTGAAGATGAGTGAAAGACGACGTTTCATACTCATTATAATCACTTTGAATATATGATCATGTTGTTTAATTTGATCAATGCATCTATCATCTTTCAGACTTATATTAATAAGATCTTGACAAAGCTTTTAAATGACTTTTGTGTTGTTTATCTGAATGACATTCTAATCTTCTTCATAGAGAAGACTGATCATGTAGATCACATGAAGCAGATTCTTGAGAGATTAAGAAAGTTCAAGCTATATGCTAGCTTAAAGAAGTGTGAATTCTTCATCACTAAAGTGAACTTTCTAGAATTTGTCGTATTCACAGAAGATGTTTCGATGAATTCAAGTAAAGTAAACATCATCAAAACGTGACTCAGATCGAAGATGTATTGAGAAATACAAGTTTTTCTGAAATTCATCAATTTCTATCGACGTTTTATACATCACTACTCTCAGATAGCAGAATCTTTAATAAAACTACTGAGAGATAGTGTAAAAGATGTAAAAATGAACTCATTTATATGATTGAGCGAAGCGAAACAAGCTTTTAATCAGCTTCGCAACATCTTTATAAGAACGTTTATACTAAGATACTTTGACTCAGAGCGACATATACATATTAAGATTGATGCATTCAATTATGCAGTTATGAGTATTTTGTCTCAGTCAGATGATAAAGATCAGTGACATTCAATTGCATTCTGATTCAGAATGATGATAAATGTTGAAAGAAACTATGAAACATATGATCAGAAGCTTCTAATCATAGTAGCGATGTTTAAACACTGATGACACTATGTGAAAGACAATTATCATACTGTCAAAGTTCTGACTGATCATAATAATCTGAAGAGTTTTATGAATGTTCAAGAGCTAAACAAAAGACAAGTCAGATGAGTCATGAAATTGTTGATCTGCAACTTTGAAATAGCGCATAAATCAGGAAAGACAAACTCAATTAATACATCATTGAGACAATCTGACTATAAGAATGAGAACATCTTTGCGAATCATTTGCTGCTCATTCTGCAGCGAAAGCTAGCTAGAATAGAAAGCTTAAATAGTTTTATATTCGTAGCGATCAGAGAACTATACTGTATACAAGTGATTAACGATGTTGAGAAGACGTTTGTTCACAGTATAAGTATGAACAGATATTCAGCAGAACATGTCAAGAACAGACTGCAAGATGAAACTCATTGATGAACATAAGTAATTAACAATGTTGAGAAGATGTTCATTCACAGTGTCAGTGAAAGAAGATATTCAGTCGATCATGTTGAAAGCATGTCGTTAGATGAAATCTACTGTACATGAGTGATTAACGAAGTTGAGAAGATGTCTGTTCACAGTGTCAGTGAAAACACGAGTACATGTTCAGCAATGCATGTCAGAAGTATGCTGCTGAGAATCATGACTTTAGCAATGCAAAAGATGCATCTAAATGAAGTACATTTCTCAAGAAATAAAATTTCTCGATCTGAGTCTGAAAACTTGAGAAGACACAATGATGAAACGTTGACTCATAGAAATTGCAACGTAGCTGAGAAACAGCTTAATTCTGTTGCTGAAACTGTTGATTGCAAACAACTCATTTCACGTGCAATTGTCAGAGTATTAACAATTCACGAAACAACATACAACTTCAGTAGTAAATTCATAGTCAAGCTCATCAAGATCTTACAGCAAGAAGATGAATTTGCTGTAAGACTAAGAGCAGACGAAACAATGAATATATGAAAGAGTGACGTTGAAGCTTGAACATTAAATAGTCAAGAAATAATAGAATACAACGAATCATTATATGTTTCAGAAGATCTTTCTGTCAGAGAAAAGCTATTGAAACGTCATCATGATGATTTGTTAGCAAGACATTTTGATGCTGACAAGATCAGCGAGCTATTAGATTGCAAATATTACTGAAAAAGTATGATCAAAAATGTCAAAGAGTACATAAATACTTGTGACATCTGTCAGAGAATGAAGATGAAACGTCATCTATCATATGACGAGTTGAGATCATTATTTCAACTCACAGATTCATGAAAAGAAATCACTATGAATTTCATAATTAATCTGTCGCCTAGTAAATGAAAAGAAGTCATGTATGACTCAATTCTCATGATAGTTGATCACTACATGAAGATAACGCGTTATCTGTCTATAAAGAAGACTCTGACTGTTGTAAAGTTAGCAAAGTTGTTCTTTGAGCAGATTGCTTTAAAATATGAGATATTGAATGATATAATTATTGATAAAGATAGTCTATTTATCAGTGCATTCTGATCAAAGATCTGCTATCATGTCAAGATGAAACAACGACTAAGCATCGCTTTTCATTTGCAAACAGATGATTAAACAGAACAACAGAATTAAACATTGAAACATTATTTAAGAATGTATTGTTTCAAAAAACAAGATGACTGAGCTACGTTTCTACTCATAGTTGAGTTCATTTATCATCAGACGAAGCATGCTTCGTTGAACTGTAATTCTTTTAAAATCATGTATGACTATAAGTCAATCTTTGATATACACATTGAGATTGATGCTATGAAAGAAGAAGTGTCAGCAGTAAAAGAACATGTTGAAATGCTGCAAGATATGCAAAACACGTTGACGCAATGATGATAAAATGCGATCAATGCTCAGACAAAGTACTATAATTGAAAACATAAGTTTAAGTTCTTTAATGTTGATGATTTGATCATGCTATCAGCAAAAAATCTGAAGCAGAAGAAGTTGAGTAAGAAGTTATCAAATAAGATGATAAAGTTCTTTCGTATACAAGAACTCATAGACAAGCAGATGTATTATCTTGATCTTTCAATCATTTATAGAGTTTATTCTGTCTTTCATGTGTTTCTTTTAGAGTCGTATAATTGTAGACTAAACGATGACTTTATATTCAATTATTTCGTACTCAAGCTTATTAATGATGAGCAAGAATGAAAGATAGAAAAGATTCTACAGAAGCGAAAAAGAAAGAAAATCTTATATTATAAGATACAATGAAAAGAATATTTCATTGAATATAATCAATGAATATTGAGCGAAGATATGAAAAATGTCTCGAAGCTTATAGAAGCTTTCAAAACAAGACTGAAACGTAAGTGAAAAGCATAATCACTCACTTTCAAGCATAAACTCATTATTAGAAAAGAAGAATTACTGTATTATGATAGTTTTACTCTCTAATGAGATGATCACATATGTAAATCAACAGACAGAAGAAAAAAGCGCAAAGATGCTCAAATGCGTTTGACAAGAAAGTGCAATCATCACGACATAACAAACATCACGCAATCATCACTTCATTAAACATCTTTCACATGAGACAAGATTGCAGACTTTTTCTTCTCTTTCATTGTCAGATTTACATTGAGACGTGAAGACAGAGATTTGAAAGATGACAGATTGTGCTAAAATATATCAGAACAATTAGAAACGCTGATAAAACAATATATAATCAAGATTAAATGTATCACAAAGCACTTTACATTCAGAATTTCTTTAACAATGTCATTGACAATCATCATCTCTTTGAGAATGAGCTTTTGAATCTTTAAAGACTTGAGTTTGTGAGCTTTCTTAAGATGATTCTTTACACGAGTCGCTGTTGTCAACTTCTTGTAAAGAATTTTCTGATGAACAGTGAATATCTTCAGAACGACGTTCTCTTCTTCATTTTCAATTGCACTATCATGAATATTTTGCAGATGAAAAAATTCATTGACAGCTCAAATGCAGATGTCAAAAATCTAAACATTAAATCATGAGTGTTTAGCAAATGTATCAGATAAGTATACTCACTGTGATACAAAAATCTTCATTACTTGCACAGCAAACACACTTTCTGTACATTGTTTTTCTTTGAAAGATGACATCACACAGCGATGCTTTATTCTTAATATGTAAAACTCAAGCACACTTTATACAAATCACTCTATCTAGAATTTTGAAATCAGCAACGCTTCTTTCGCTTATTTCAACAATTGACAGCTGAAAAGCATCAGTAACGACATCAAGAAGTTGAATAAGCGAATCTCATTATCGTTTTTCAATTTCGCGAAGTCTGTGAGTTCAACAAGATCGTTGACGAAGCATCAATGATCATTTCTTTTCTCATTGTCTTTCGAATTTCTTCTTCAATAGCTGAGACATACTCAAAAGTTTGAATAGTAGAAATGATGAGTTCTCGATCAAAATTTAATGACATCTGCATCATCACAAGCAATTCAGCATCAGCAGCATCAGCAACATCAGCAGCATCAGCAGCATCATGATTATCACGTCTGATTGATGTCTTTTGAGCAAACTTATGATACTGTTAGTTGCAGTAATAGTCGTGAAATCTCAAGTTGTGACATCACTTACTTTTGTAATGATCTTGACTTAAGCATCAGTTAACTTCATCATCTTACGACTCTCTTTGAGCGTCACTGCACGTTCACAACTCATGATCTAGATCTTTTATTCTTACTATACAGATATACTCAAAGTTTGTCAAAAGTAATCACACAATGATAAAAATATAATCATGATTGAAAAAAAATGAAGTTGAAGAAAATAAGAAGTTGAAAGAAACTGAAAGAGCAATAAACAAATCAACAATTATTATTCACTCTTGTTTACATTCTATCATCTCAACAACATCATTTACTTGAAAGATAAACAATGTCTATGTGTTAACTACACGTCATCATTGCTGTCATCTACATCAACTACACATCACATATACTATTTATAATGCCATCTATACGCATTATAATTGAAGATGAATCATCATTTAATTGAAAGTTTCTCTTTTTCTTGTTTTCTCACAAAGATTTGAAGATTTTTATCGAGAGCTTCTAGAGCGAATCAATGAGTACGCGTCATCGTTTATCAGAGTAAACAAAGGCATTAATTATTGAGATCGAGAATGAACTCACTTAGAAGAAAAGGCAATTGTCATGATAAATTAACACATAGAAGCTAGAATCAGAAGCTGAGTTGAAGATCAGATCTGAGTTAGCTCTGAAACTTTATGACTTTGTCAAGACATTATTTAGACTACGTCATATCTTCGACTTAATATGTTATGAGTTATGTCGTGCTCTACTTGACAATGCTTGACAAACTCTCTATAGTTGATCAATTCTCTTGAGTTATCGAGAGCTTCTTAATAATTAGCTCTATCATAATATATACTCATTCTGTGCCTGCTTAGAATATCACATTGTCATATCATTCTTATAGACTTCGTCTACTCATTTAGTAGATCTGATCATCACAGCTTTGATTGATTTACTAAAATCAATGCAGTGAACAATGAATATGATTGCTTCAATTTTGATTTGAATTTCGATTCAAAAAACTAGTCATCTCTTCAAAAATCATTAAAGAAATAGAAATTATATCTTTGTATAAACTAGACGAAATTTTATCGAAAGAAAATTACTTTGAAAAGTCGTTTCTAATTGACACTTATCTCATCTCTTAGCATTGATCTTTCAGTCTTCATTCTTTAATAGACAGTAATTCAGTCATTTACACAATCGTACATTCTAATTTAGTCAATAAAGTATGCAAGAAACTAAAAATTCAATCTATATCACTGACAAAAGAGAAGCTAATAAAAGATTATGATGAAAAGTTATTTAAGAAAGTTATCACTCATAAAATTCTACTTAATCTCATCATTGAAAGTCATAAGAAATTGACTGTATCAATGTTGATAGTTGATATTGATCATCATGAAGTCATATTGAATAAGCTCTGAATAAATAAAAACGAAATATTACTAAATATGCAAAATGACATCATTGTTTTTTTGAATTAATTGAATACTTTTATTTCGATTATTTCGATTTCTTTCAATTCAAAGCACTTAAGTTGATCATGATCATCTTTGTCTTTTTCAATCATTCAAACTAAGACTTTTATGATGCTCAAATGACTCATTTCAATCACTGCTCAGAAAAAGTTATTCTCGATTCAAAGCATAAACGCAGCTTCGTTTAAAACATTGTTGAATTGTTCAAAGAAGAATCAGACGAAAGTCTTTGCTCTATTCATGACAAACATTAATAGAAAAATCACGTACAACACTCAGTGCAATTTGAACGCTTTAAACATTTCTTTAATCAATGAAAAGACTCAGAATTTGAAAGATATTAAAGCGAAACTGTCATCAAAATATTATGAGTTTCTAAATGTTTTTAATTGAGTTCAATTGAATAAACTATTCTCTCATCGCTTCTACGATCATAAAATTGAGCTCATCAATAATTCAACGTCTTCTTGCTGTCAAGTTTATTAAATGTTCTCTGTCAAACTTCTGAAAGTAAAGAAGTACTTAAACGAGAATCTGTTAAAGAAATTCATCACTTTTAGTCAGACTCTCTATTTCTTTCTCGTTCTATTCGCTCTCAAATCAAATGAAGATCTTTGATTCTGCGTGAACTATCAAAAGCTAAATGTTATTTTCAAAAGAAATAGATATTCTCTATCGTTGATAAATGAGATCATTGATAAAATAGTGAGTTGCAAGCATCTGACTAGATTGAACATCATATCAGCGTTCAACAAACTTCAAATGCATCTCAATAATGAGAATTACATCACTTTTATCATTGCTTTAAAAGCATATAAATATAAGATGCTATCATTCAAACTGATCAATGAATCAATCTTCTTTCAGCAATATATGAATGATGTTTTATGAAACTTTCTGAACGACTTTTGTCAAGTTTATCTAGATAACATTCTCATTTATAGCAAAATGAGAAAGAAACATAGAAATCACGTCAAACTAGTATTGAGTCGACTACGCGAAGCTGAACTGCAAATGAATATTTGAAAGTGCAAATTTGATGTAGAAGAGACTGTTTTTCTAGAAGTTATTGTATCAGAACTAAATCTTTGTATGAATCTCAGCAAAGTAACAGTCATAGTCAGCTGAATCACTTCAATCAATCTAAAAGAAATTCAGAGCTTCGTAAGATTTATTAACTTCTATCATCATTTCATTAAGAACTTCTTGAAGCTAGTTAAATCATTCACTCAGCTGATTAGAAAGAACACATTTTTTGTTTGAAACAAGATCTGTATTCAAGCTTTTGACAATTTAAAGAAACAAGTCAGCTCAGTCTTAATACTTCGTCACTTCAATCTTAAACAACAAGCTATTCTGAAGATCAATGCTTTGAACTATGTAAAAGGTGAAATACTATCTCAGTATAATGATGAAAGAGTTCTTCATTCAATGATCTTCTACAGCAAAAGCATAATTCTTGCTGAAATCAATTATCACATTTATGACAAGAAATTGTTAGTCATTATTCAATGTTTTGAACACTGATGACTTGAGCTAAAATGCATTGAACTACTCATTCAGATGTTCATCAATCATCAGACTTTAAAGATCTTCATGAAAAACAAACAGTTGAGTCGATAATAAGTTAACTATCTGAACATTCTATTGAAGTTCAACTTTCAGATCATCTTTAAATCAGGTAAAATAAACACTAAAGTTGATGCTTTAATTAAAATGTTTCTAGCAAACATTTTTGAATCAGCTCAGCGTCTTGAAGATCATTTTCAGACTATTTTGATTCTTGATAAAATCAATGTTCTATCTATTGAATCAGAAGCAAATCTCTATCAATGAGTACAAATGATCAATCAAATAAATGAGTTTTGCAGCAAATATAAACAAGCTATGAATGAAAACAAGCTCAAATTTCATATCACTAAATTGAAGAACTGCAAAATCATTGATGACATTTTATTTAAAAAAGATCTACTGTGAGTTTCTGAGAACATGCACACAAAATTACTATAAGAAGTGCATGATCAATCTTCAATCTTTCATCTCAACAATAAACAAATCATTGATCTAGTTCAGCGTTTCTACTATTGATCAGAGCGACAATTGCAGATCTCGAAATATATATTGAAGAATCTTTATACTAAAGTTACTGTCTACGTGAAACGCTCTGAATAAAAGGTTAAAGAAATATATAAGTGAAAAGAAAGAATAAAAAAACATTTCGCATTTGTGAGATTTAAACTCTCGCAAGAAGCATTGAGATTGAATGTGCTCATGCACACTTCACTCTTGTCGATAGCATCTTTGCAGAGAGCAGAGATTGATTCGAATATCAGCATGAGCGACAGCTCAAGAAAAGAACTCAAAACGTCAACGATGAAACGCGTAAAGTCAATTGAGAGTAGCTGAACTCTGTCAACAGAACAGCAGCTACAAAAAATATGAATAACTTGTTTTGCAATCAACAAAAATCATCTACATCATTGAAAAGAAGAATACAGATTGTGTTCAGTTCATCAAATGCATTAACAATCGATGCATCAATAAACTGACAAAATGCAAATGAGAATATGCAATCAACGCAAGTGATTGTGAGATTGAAAGAAATAAAAAAGCGAAAAGCGATGAAAAGCTCACACAAAGAAGTCAGCGATAAAGATAACAATGATGAAAATTAAGATGTCAGCTACAAGAAGACTTTAGTCAAAAGATTGCAAGAAAAAGCTGAATTTGCAATCAATCAGCTAGAAACAGCAATGTCAGAGCAGAAAGAGATCATCGAGCATAGCTTAAGCTACATAAGAAAAGCATGTGATGAAAGCATAGAGAATTTGATTCAACAGCAGATGAATGCATTGCAGAGTCAAATGAACAGAAAGCTAGAGACTATTCTGCAAATAGCGCAGCAAAATGCACGAAACATTGAAAAAGAAATCAACTTAAAGCAAATAACGAGAAAGACGCAAATCTCGCAGACGAAGCAGAGTTCACAAACGACGCAAGACAAGCAAATGAAGCAAAGATCTGCATCAAAGTTAACATATGCACAAAAGACAGCTCAATCAGCAGATGCAAACATTAAGGCAAATGCAAATGCAAAAGCGAGCGAATAAAATCTAGTCATTAAAAAATTCTCGTCAAAGTCACAAGATTTTTTTTATTTTTTATTTCTTCATTAAGTGCATGCAGTCTATGACTATGACATTGTCTAGACGCTGTGTGTATGCTAAGTTACATGTAACCTGGCTCAAGTCGCTGCTTTATATCTTTTCGTTGATCAATCACATTGATAGTTTGCATATACAAGCGCTCTCGCTCAAAATCTCACAATCATACTCTCGTTTTTCTTCGTTTCTTCGCACTTTTCGCGTTCTACTCTTTCATTTCTAATAGTCATTTTCTCGTCGTAATTCGAGTATTTTTCAAATACTTTAGTGTTGCAATTCTTTTGATTTTGGTGATGAACAGCGTCAATATGATGTTTGTGTTTTTGAGCTAAGTCTTTTTCTTAAGCTTTATCTGCTCTGATTTATAATGCTTGCAATTTAGTAGTAAATGCTCTGACGTTTGACTTGCATTGCATATTTCATAGCATTTGTTCGAATTATTCTCTGATACTCGATGCAAATAGCTCTTGAAATACTCGTGTCTCATTTTCAACTGAATAAAGATTGAAAACGTTAGTCTGTCGATTTTTCTAAGCTCTTTTAGTGATTTCTGACTTAGATTCACGTTCAATATGTGCTTTCGATACTGATTTTCCTTCTTGATGCTGCTTTTTCAGACATTTGACCATTGTAATTTCGCCTCTTTGCAAATTTGTTTTTTGATGAAGCTTATGATGATTGCTTTCGTGTTGTCGATAACTGATAATTCTTGAGCAGCGCTTTTGATTAGTTGATCTGCTTTTTCGTTCTCAATAATGCTTTTATGACTTGATATTCACTGTATGCGAATTTGACACTGATTCTGACGTAAATTGATCAAGTTTTGTCGTATGTCATCAAATAACTTCGCATTGACGTTGCTCTTTGCATTTAGTCTTTGCAAAGTCATTTGACTGTTCATGTACACTCAAATTTCGCTGTTTTTGAGTGCTTTTTCGCTGCACATTGCGATTGCATCGCTAATAGCTTGCAGTTTCGCTTTCGTTATGATAATTTTGCCTGAAACGCTTGTCGCTTTGCTGCATCTGACGAGCTCATGCGTGAATATCATTGTTGTTTCGATTTCTGTTTCGACCTCTGCTATCTTTTTTCGAATTTGCGATGCGTTGATATACATCGCTATGTTCTTCGCCTTTTTGATAATTCTTTCTAATTTTCTATAGTGCATATTGACCGTTTCGCGAGTTTCGCTTTTTGCAAATTCGGTTTGCTATTGAATTCAGTGTTTTTTGCACTTTGTTCAATATTCAATATATTTGCGTGAGTCTGTCTTTGCACTTCTTGACTTTTCAAGATAGATTCAACTTCATCTCGTTTCAGTTCAGATATTTTGATGCATTCAGATTTAGGTTCAATTTGATAGAGTATTGAGATGAGTACGAAATAAATGTTCTTTTTCTGATAGAATGTTTTTTCAATAATTCAACTATTTAAATTGCATAGTTCTTGCACTTTTGATCTAATTGCATCTTCATTGACGAGATTTCAACTTTTATTTGCATAGCATCTATCGATGATGTTCGAAACACACTCAGAATTTTTCGTAATGCAGCGTTTTGCAGTTTGCGAAATTTGACTAAGTAGCTTTTTTGATTATTTCACCATATTTCGACGTCATAATCGCTAATAGACGTAATGTATATCAGATATAACTGCTTTTCTGATTTGACATTTAGTTTTCACTCGCTATTCATTAATTTAAACAACGAGTGTAGTGTTCTTGTGACTGTTGCAATTTTCGTTTGCACATAAACTTTGAAGTTGAGCTTTCGATTCAGTCAAACTTCTAGTCATTGTATGCATGTCTTTAATTTTATGATCATGTTATTGAGTAGAATAATCATTTGATTGAATGTCGTCTTGTGACTTTCAAAGTGTATCAATTCAGATTTCAAGTCGTTAAATTGCACTGCATTGTTCTCAGCTCATGTGAAAGCGATTTTTGCTGCGTTTTCCAGCATTTTCACATTCTTGTCAATATTTCTTCCCTCAATGTATAGCGTCACATCGTCAATATAGCTGAATGACTGTAAATTTTCGAACTTTGCGCAAATCTTTGAAAACAAGTATCAAATATAAATTAGAAATAAAATGAGCGAGATAAATGAGTCTTGTGATATTTCTGTGCTTATTTTCTTTGATTTCTGACGTTCATCATCAAATGCTAAGCCAATAATTCGATTTTGTAAGAAACATTTTATTCAATTGATTAAATTGATTGATATTTTCAATTTAATCAATATTTTGATCAGCTGTTTCAACGTAACATGGTCAAAGACTTCTTTGACAGCTAGAAGTAGACAGATAAGCGTGTTTTCTCGACTTTTCATCATTTGCACATTATGTACTAGGTTTAGTACTGCGTCTATAGCTGATCTTTGTTTTCTGCCTTTCATTTGATCAAAATTCAGCAGCTTATCATTAATTTCAGCTGTGTATGACAGTTGCACTGCTATTATTTTTTCTGCTACTTTGTTTAAACAGTTTAGCAGCGTAATAATTCTGTATGTCTTCAAAATTGAATAATTCAACTTGTCTGATTTTTTTAGAATAATTCTCGTGCCTTCGCATTATATCTTCGAATGATAGTCATTTTCAATCAAATCTGAGTACACTAAATTGAAGATTTTCAATATAGTTTTGTACACTCGCTGTATGATTGCAAATGACATTTCGTCTGATTCAAGTGCTTTTCTGAGTACTGAGAAGTTAATAGCGTACTTGATTTTTCCTTCGATAATTCTTGATCACTGTATACTTTCGTTCGATAGTAATTCTTCATTGTTTTGAATTTTCAAAGATGATGAGTACATTGCTTTCAGAAATGTCTTGCACTTTTTATTGAATTCAATCTTCAATTCTTTTTGCAAGTTTTGTATCGAAAGTAGCTTTTCGATTAGACGTGATTTAGTGAACTTGTATGCCTGAAACACTTCTTTCTCTTCAACGTTGTTCAAAAAATTGATTCAGAATTGGTTTTTGATCAGCTTTATTGCATCATGATATGAATTTCGCGTTTGCACTATCTCTGCTCATGCGTCGTCACTTCTACATCTTTTTCAGATTCGCTCTTTTGATGACAGCGTCTTTCGTCTTTCGATGAGCTCATTGTTTCATCAGAGTTTTGATTTTGCGCATATTCGCTGTTTAAATACGAATAATTTCACTGTATTCTTGATGCATTCAGTCAAATAAAAGACTTTTGCTTCTAAACTCGTGATTCTTTGCATCTTGACAATCATTTTGTCTTTCGTCTTTTGCAAGTGCTTCTCAAATTCTTTTCAGTCGACTTTTTGCAAATTGTATGACGCGTTCAACGAATTTTCGACCAACTTTACTTTTTTCGTAACTATTGTAAATAGAATTACTTCATGATTGAATTCTGTGTTTGCATTCTCATTTATATGTCAATTCTTGATGTGATTGCGCATATTCTTTGATGCAAATGCTAAATTAAGTATCGAGCTTGACTGACTTAAATAACTGTGA
>JAABUV010001542.1_pt1 | contig 33280 bp, 1 predicted proteins | sample 5559971 | NCBI WGS metagenome assembly JAABUV01 (sample SAMN10711881, study PRJNA513362) | rock metagenome | isolation source: Antarctica rocks | place: Antarctica: Victoria Land, Knobhead nord | collected 2015-12-19
ACTAAAGATTAGGACCTAGAATAGATAGATATTAAGACGGCCTTCCTCTATAAATAGGTAGATAAGGAAATCTATATAGAATAACTTATAGGGTATAATAAGTAGTACCCTAGGAAGGTATATAAGTAAAATAAAGCCCTTTATAAATTAAAATAGTTATTATAAGTTTAATATAACTACTTTATAAAATATATAAAGGAGATTAGCCTTAAATCTATTAATACTAACTTTAATATATTTATTGATACCTCTTTAAGTACTATTATTACTCTCTATATAGATAATATACTAGTTATTAGGCCTTTAAAGCCTAAAATCTAGTAGATTAAAGACGCCCTTAGTCCTAAATTCTATATAATAGATTTAGGTCTATATAACTATTACCTTAGTATAATAATAACTTAGGATTAGGTTAATTAGATATTATAACTAGGATAAGCTACCTATATAGAATATTTCCTTAGGTACTATAAAATATAGGAGTTAAAGCCTATTGTAACCCTAATAGAAACTACTACCTAGCTTCTACTAGTTAAAGACGGGTATATAGCTCTATTAGACCTCTTTAAATAGTACTAGTTAGCCGTTAGTTCCCTTATATATATAATATTAGGTACTTAACCTAATATTACTTATATAGTCTTAGTAGTCTCTCGCTACTTATTAAACCCTATAATAAAATACTTTAAAGCGGTAAAATATATCTTCCGCTACCTCTAGTCTATAGTTTACTAGTAACTTACTTATAAAGGGTTACTAGAAAGCCTTACTAGATAGATAGACTTAGATTAAGCTAGTAACTATAGTACTAGAAAGTCTACCTCTAACTATATCTTTAACCTTAGAAGTAGTACTATCTCTTAGTTATCTAAGCGTTAAGTAATAGTAGTACTATTAACTTATAAAGCTAAATATATTAGATAGATATAGGCTATAAAGGAGGTAATTTAACTTAGAATTCTCTTAAATTAAATCTATCCTATTAGTAATATACTTTAAATAGTTATTATCTTCAGGGATAATTAGGGTATAATTATACTTATAAAGAACCCGCTTTATTATAATTATATTAAGTATATAAATATTTAGTATTACTAGATCTAGGGTTAAATTATTAATAGTAAGATTAACCTTAAGTAGACTCCTACTAATAAATAGGTAGCTAATAGCCTTACTAAGGCCCTTAATTATAATAGCTTTATTATCTTTAAGGAGGTAATTAGTCTAGAAGAGACTATATTAAGAAGTATAAAGTATTAAGTTAATTATATATAAGAGCTATAATACCTTATAATTACTAGAGCTTTTAGGCCTTAGTAATACTATTAACTAATAACTATTAATAATATTACCTACTAATAATACTATTAATTATTATATTAATAGGCCTAAGGCTTAATTATACCCCTAGGTATATATAGTTTAAATTAAGACTTTATTAGCTTATTAATAAAGTTATTATACCTCTAATAGTAGAAGGTAGTTTTCCTATAATTATAATATTCTAGGGTACTCCTAGGGTTAACCCTCTAGGGTATAACTACCCTAAATCTTATAGTACTTATTAATTAACTAACGCCTTATTAATTAAGTATATATTTATTCTATTAATTAACGTCTTATTAATTAAGTACTCTACTATCTTCGTTATTATTATAATTATTCTAGGCTACTCTACTAACGGCTACGGGGACGTAAGCGTAGTTAGCGCTATTATTACGGCTAAATACCGCTATACTAGCTCGTTTTCTACCCTAAATCCTATAATATTTTATCCCTTCTACCTATTAATTAATTAACGCTCTATAGACTAGGTCCTTAACTATATCTTATTACTATTATTACGCTATTTCCGGCTACTTAATTAACGGCTACGGGGACGCTAGCTTAAAGGTATCTACCCTAAAATAGTATAATAATAACGGCGATATTATACCTTATAACTACTTACCTAGCTACTATTACCCTACTAAGCCTAGAGGTTAACTCTTATTAGTAACTATTAATAGTTACCCTCTTATAGTACGTCTAACTACGTTTTAATATAATTCTAGTATATATAACTTTATCCTAAAATAAAAATCTTAAATAACTATATTTCTATAAAAAGTAGAATTTTTAGGTGAGAGCTCTAGATAAAAATAGTCTATTCTAAATAACTTAGTTATTCTTAACTTTTAATTTAATATAGTTATTTTTAGACGTAGTAGGGTTTACTCTTACTACCTAACGTTAGATTTTTCTACTTATTAATTCTTAAGACTTCTAGTAATTATATAGGAGTATTAAAATATGCTCTTAGTAAGGAAGGTTTACTAAGATAACTAAGTATAGAGTCTTAGTATATATAGATAGATACTCTTATAGTCTTAGATAAATTAACTAAGTGTTCTACTCCTACTATTTTAACAATTAACCTATTTACTTAATATAACTTTCTTAAATTAAAGGGGATTTTTAACTTTAATATTAGACTTTAATTTAATACTTTTACTAATATTAGTTTACTACTACTATACTTTAAATTAGACTTTAAAGGCTAAATTCTATTTAATATATTTATTATTAATACTAATACTAATTCTAAGAATTCTTTTTTAATAGATTAAATAGTATTTTAAAGAAGCTCTTTCTTCTAATAAAAGGATTTATTTAATATACCCTAACTAACCTAACTTATAAATTAGCTAGGATAAATACTACTTAATATAAAATCAAGTATAATAAGATTTTTTAATTCTAATTTAATAGCTTTATTACTAGGTTTTATAAGAGTTAATATAGTATAAACCTTATATATAAAATAAGGTAGGAGTAATATAAACTAATAATATAAATATTTACTATACTAGGAAGAATATATAATAGATACTAGGAAGATAAAGTTATAAGTATAATAATTATTCTAAATATATATTATAAAGAGACTATTTTAATTCCTTCTATTATTTTATTAGGGACTTAGCGTCTTAGTAATACCTTAGTAATGTAAGTTAGGTTAACTTAACTCGCTAAGGTATTAAGGCCTTAGCGAGTTAGTACTAATAGCTAGTACTAAGTATTTAAGTTAGTACTAAGACCCTAACCTAAGTATTCAGTTAGTACTAAATCTTAGTACCGAATCCCGACTCGACGATTAGTCTATAGTAGATCTATCTAAGGCTAGTACTTTAGTAAAGGTATATAAGGATAGATAGAATCTAGTTAAATAAGGTAATTAGTAATTAGTAAATAGTAAATAGGGTCGTTTACTTGTCTTAATTTTACTAGTATACTAATATGGAATCTACTCTAGTTTATACGTTTCACTTAGTAATAGTGGAATAGCTTCCGCCTCCCTAAAACTTTATTATTCTTAATAGCCTTAATAGCTTTCTTAATTAATTAATCTATATAAATTAGAAATATCCCTATTAGTTTATATCTAGTTTATTAAAGGAAATATAATTTAGAGAAAAAAACCTTATCTCCTACCTTATCTATTATTATATTTCTAAATTTTTAAATATTATATATTACTTTATCTTATACTTTTTATATTATCTTATTCTCTTTTTATATTAGGATTACTTACCCTTTTATCCTTTAATTAAAGCCTATCTACTCTTATATAACTTTAAAGAGTTATTCCCTTATTAGTATAAACTAGCTAAGTATACCTTATTAAATAACCTACTTAATTACTACTTTTTACCCTATTAAAGTTAATATTATTTAGTAGAAGTTATTGAAATAGGTAGAATAGTAATAGTTGTTATATTACTAGTTATATAGGTGGAGAGAGATAGAATATATAGGATACTAAGACGGGTACTAGCGCGCGTCTAGTACGCGGCTAGTCTAACTAATTATATCCTATTTTAATATATTTTAATACTCCTACTTAAGTGAAGTACCTTATTAGTATAGTAGTATAATTAACTTATATTTTATTCCTACTATCTAAAATCCCCCTTCTTAACTAAATACCGGGTAAGAGGTATAAAGGCGAGGTAGATAGTAGTAAAGGCCCTTATAAGGTAGTAATTTAATAAAAGCCTTCTAGATATAGATTAGATAGACCCTAATAAGGTAGGTATAGTTATAGGGTTATTAATTCTATCTATATAATAGTTTCTAAGATATACTTATTTTATAAAGGTACGCTATTAAGGTTTCTATATTATAATAACTTAATAGTACGTTTCTTACCTTTAATATACTAGATAAGCTTATACTAGGTAGGGAGGAGGACTTTATAAGGCCTAATTTTAATATTTATATCTTTAATAGTATTATAATTAAAAATAATAATAATAATACTAGGATAGAGGATTATAACTCCCTAGTAGTACTAGTTATCTACTTCCTATTCTTATCCTACCTAGGTATATATCTAGGTAGTAAAGACGGCGAGGCTATTATAACTTATAAGGATATTACGCTAGAAGCTATTATAAGTATTATATTTATTAGCGTCTAGGAATATATTACGCTAGTTCCATTTTATATTAAAGGTAGGGTAAGAGATAGGATTATAATAGATATATATTATAGTCTAGGCCTAATAGTTTTATAGGAAAGTAGTTAATTTATCTATTATAATATTAATTTATAAGCGGGAGTAGTCTAGCGTCTAGATAACGTCGCTAGTAGTATAACTCACTATTTAAGCTTAGAATATAAAAGGATAATAGAGCTAAATAGGCTTATAAAGTCTATTTTATATTCTAATATTATAGCGTAGAGTTATAGGGCTAGAAGGGTAGGTAGTTAAGAGCTAGCTATCCCTTAATTAGTAACGGGAGCGCTTATAAAGCCGTTAGGAGTACCTATAAAGCCTTATTATACTAAAGACTCCTACTACTATAATACTTTTAGGCCTAAGGCCTTATAGAAGGGGATAAATTTATCCTTAGGGAGGGCTTTAATAAGGCTATTAGCTACCTACTTATTAGTCCTAATATATTCTAGCTTAACGTCGCCGGTAGTAACTTATTCTTATATATAATAATATTAGATATTAATATACTTTATATATATATAGAACTAGGGGTTCTTAGCTAGGGCGATAGCTCCCTAATTATTATAATAGAGTATTATAGTGGTAGGCTAATAGGTATTCTTAGAGAGGTCTAGCTTAATAAGGAGCTATTAGAGCTAGATAGCTTCCTTTATAACTTATATCTAGCTTATATATTCTACCTTATAGCTAGATAGGGTAGTAGTAGGCTATTACTTTAATAACTAGCTTATTACTCTACTATTAATATTAAAAATATAGCTTATAATTAACTATTAAGTATCTTAATTACTAGCCTAATTAGTATTATTATAACTAATAAGAGGAAAGATACTCTTATAAAAAGTAAGTTATAAGTTAGTTATACTTTAAAGGTAATAGAAAATCCTCTTAACTACTATTTAATATAATAAATTTAGGTTTAATCTATATCTACTAACTACTAAGATTATAAAGGTAATATCTAGCCTAGTCCCTAATATAATATATATTAGGGAGCTAATAGCTAACTAATATTCCTTCTAGAAAGTATTAGGGGTTATATAGTCTTCCTTAAATACTTATAACTTATTTACGTCTATTAGGGTTACTACGGGATATAACTCCTATATATTAAAGTCCCTTAATACCTTTTTAGTATAAGCTTCTTAACCTAGCCGTAGTACCTAATTTACTTAGTCCCGCCTAACTAATATACTTAAATAGAAGGAATATAGGTTAAGGTTAGTTACCTAAAAGTATTTATTAAGTATAGCCTTAACCTAATTAATTATAGTTTAACTAGGTCTAGTAATTAATAAATTATTTATATAAGCTATGATAATAACCTAATTTTTATAATTAATTAAGACGCTTTTATTAGCTATAAGTAATATAAAGCCCTAAGTCTTTAGGAAAGTAGATAGTATAAAAAACTAGACTTAAAGTAATTATTTTAGGTTATAAAGTACCTTCTTTAAGATATAAATTAGGTATTCCTTACCCTTAATTATAAAGCCTTTAAGCTATTTAATATAAATATCTTCCTTAATATTCTTATAAAGGAAGGCTATCTTAATATCTATTTAATCTAGTTCCTAGTTAAGGGATATAGCTAGGGCGAAGATAGCTTTATAACTTATTAACTTTACTATTAAAGTAAAGGTCTTATTATAATTAATCCCTTCCTACTATTTAAAACCCCTAACTACCTAGTATACTTTATAATAGAGGACTTTATTATAAGGCCCCCTTTTTAACTTAAATACCTTCTAACTTAGAGGTAGCTATCTAAGCGCCTATATACTATTTTATATAAGGGAGTTAAATTTATCTTATAATACTACTTCCTAGTCCTTTTTAATATTATTTACTATAGCTTCCTTATATAATTTAGGTTTAAATAGCTCCGTACCTTTAACTATTATTAAGAAGGCGAATATTACTAGTAGATCTAAGGAGTTATTACGCGGTTTATTAGGAGGTATTTTAAATTTAGGGTAATTAGATAGGACCCTAGCTAATAATAGGAGCTTATTAGCGTCTTAATAAAATATTACTAGATAGGCCTAATTTAGTTTAGGCTAGATATTTAACGGGGTCTTAGGATAGAATTTATCCTTAGCCGCTATATCTTTAATATAAATTAGCGGTATATTAATATAGATTAGTAGTATATCTTTAATCTAGATTAATAATACTCTACTTCTAAAGGGAGATTACCCCCTTATATTACTAGCTACCTACTTAGAGCGGTAGGGGAGGTTTATAAATATATACCTTTTAGCTTTTAGTTCTTTAATATAACTTATAAGGACTTTCTTAATAAAGTAGATGTTAGATAACTAAGTAAGCTTCCTTAATTTATTATTAATAAGATAGTAGATAGCCTTACCTTTATAACTAATAAGTTAACCTAGACGGGAATAGGCCTTAAAGTAACTAATTTTAATAATAGTCCTACTAATATAATAGAAGGCTTAAGAGCTAAGGATTTATAAATAGGAGAGGTTAGGCTAGTAGCTATTAAACTTCTTATAAGGTATTATCTTAATATTAGCTTTAAAGGACCTATTCTAGAGGTAGCTAGCTACTTAAATAAATTTAGGCTAGTACTTATAATCTATCCTACTATTTATAAGTATAATATAGGCCTTATTTATTAAAGTCTTATTAAGATACTTTATAGACTTATTAGCCTAGGGAGTATCTTATATTATACTCTCCTAGATAATACTATTAGCCTAGTAGTACTTTATAAAGGCTATAGAGTTAAATTCCCCTCTACTATTAATATAATAGTATTAGATATATTATATAAGATACTCCTAGTTTATATTAAAGGCTTTAAAGGCTAGGAGGAACTTACTTTTAGCCTTAAGTAGGGTAATATCTAATTCCTTAGTATAATTATATAGTATTATATTAAATAATTAGGAGTTATTATAAGCTATAATAATTTCCTTATAAACCTTATAAGGGCCTATTAAGTCGCTATTAATATACTTATATAGGTACTTCCCTAGGGTAATAGGATAGTTATATAAAGCCCTTATTATTTAGGTCTCTATATAGATATTATATATATAATTCTTAGAGATAATCTTATTAAAGTTAATTCTATTAAATATATTTATTAGCCGTTTTAAGTTCTATTAGCTTAAATAACTTATATAGGTATATTAGAGGCTAATAGATAGGGAGACTTAAAATGTTATAAATATATATACTTTTAACTCTAAAAGAAGCTAGGATATAATTACTAGGGCTATAAAGGCTAGGGTTAAATAGTCCTAGGTATTAAAGTAGAAGACGCTATTATATTAGGTATATATAAAGACGTAGCCTTTATAAGTAATAGTATACTCTTATAAGTTAAAGGAGACTTTAACCTTAAGATAGAGTAGCTAAGATACTAAGATTAAATTTAATTAGGTATTTAAGATATAAAGGATATTAGTAAGATATACTTTTACCCTAATTCCTTTACTAGTCTTATAAGGGATAACCGCGGTACTACGCCCTATTATATAAGGACCGGCCTAGCTAATCTTATAAATAGGGGACTTAGGAATTACCTTATATTCTTTAAGGATATCTTAATTATTAATAATATATTAGTTATACGCCGTATTTAGGAGGATAGTAGTAGTAAGGCTAGTTATACCTAGCGTAGTTATAAAGCTAATAACTAGGTCTTTAAACTCTATAAGTATATAGGGACGCTTACCTTAAGTATTACTACCCCCTTAGTTATAGCCCCCTTAATTTTAGCTCTTATTCGCCTTAATTATCTTAAGGAAGGCCTTTATTAAGTTAGGGTACTTAGTCTAGTAGTTAGACTCTATATAGCCTAAATAATTATAATAGTTATAATACTTATTACTACGCCGTATATTTAACCTAGCTTAGTAGAGTAGGTAAGTAGTAGTTATAATAGTACCTATAATAGAAGACTTTATAAAGTTCTAGTAAGCTTCTTTATTTATTATAACTAGTACGAGTTTATTAAATAAGATTATTATAATACCTTCTTTAATAATAATAGTATACGTCTAAATAAATATACTCTAAAAGGTATTAAACTTTGCGCTAAGATACTAAAGGTAGGTATTAATAATAAAGATATAAGGGAGCTTATATCCTAGGTTAATTAAGTTAGAATTAATAGTTTTAAATTTACTTATATAATTATTAATATCTTTATAGTTAGCGTAAAAGAGGGTATTAAAATTATAGATAATCTTATTAAGGATACTAGCGCCTTAAGGCTTATAAAAGTCCTTAAGGATCTTTTAGGCTATTAAGGGGATGGTCTTATCCTTAATTATATTATAAGTATTAGTATTATAACGTACTTTTATTACTTTATAGGCCTTATTATATTTGTTATCCTAAATCTCTTAAAGGTTTTAAGTTATAAGGATAATATAGTCTATCTTAAGGATAGCTCTAAGGCTATTAAAGATAATATAGGACCGTATATTATAGGAGTATAATAGCTAGTTATAACTAGATTCTAGTACGGGGATAAGTATTAGGGGGTAGTTACCGCCCCCTCTAATCTCTACTTTAGTATTAGCGGGAGGTATATCTTTAGTCTTAGTATCTAGATTATATAGATTTAATATTAGAGACTAAGTTAGTACTAGTATTAATAATTATAAACGTATAAAGGGTAGTCTTAACCTTATAATAAGGCTAAAGATAATACTTTTACCTAGTATTCTAGGGCCTTTTATTAAAAATAATAGTAATTAGTTTTAAGGATAAGGTTTTAGTATTAGTAAAGGTATAAAAGAGGTATTATCTAATAGTACTCCCTAGTAGTTAATAGTAGTAGCTACCTCTTAGTTAATTTTATAGCTAATATTTTAGTAGATATATAGGAAATCAAGGAAGTAGTAATTTACTTAAAGATTAGCTAGAAGACCTTTAGGGTAAGTATTAATTAACTATTAATAGATTCCTTCTTTCGATTCTTTAAGTTCTAATATAAAGTAATTAGAATAATAAGAGGGAGGGAGAGAAGAGTCTAGGGAAGAAGGGATAGATATAGCTAATTTATAAGGAGGTTAATAAGTATTCCTAGCCTTCTCTATCTTCCTAGCCCTCTTTTATAAGAACACTATATATTATCTATAGTATTAGCTAGGTAATAGGTATAAATAACTATTATTAAGGTAGTTAGCGTATATAGGGAATAAATATTATTTATATAATTAGCGAACTATTATATACTACTACTAAGGGGTTATTATTATTTAAGTTAGAGGGGATTTTAGCTAGTTTTAGCGCCTTAGCGGAAATCTCTACTAGTAGATTCCCTAGCCCCCTTTTTATAGTAGTACGTAGTATTAATATAGAGGTAATCTATAAGGGATAGTATTAATAGTAGTTATAGGGTAAATAGATAAATAAATACCCTGCGCCTAGGCTTATAACCTATTAAAATAGGTAGAATGGTAATAGTTATTATATTACTAGCTATATAGGTAGAGAGAGATAGAATATATAGGATACTAAGATAGGTACTAGCGCGCGTCTAGTACGCGGCTAGTCTAACTAATTATATCCTGTTTTAATATATTTTAATAGAAGTTACTTAACTTTATTTTTTAAAGTATTAGCCTCCTCCCTTTTATATAATTAAAGTAGAATATAAGTATATATTTAATATTTTAATACTTTTATTTATAATTATAATTAATATTATTAACCCCTAATACCCTTTTTTATATAAAAAGGTATATAGTTCTATCTTCTCTATATATAATTAAATACTTATAGAGCTTTTAACCTTAAAAAGCCTTATATAAAAATTAACTCTTATCTCTTAAATCTCTCCCCTTTATATTATTATTTTTATATAATTAAGGATCCTTTCTAATATTCTAGCTACCTCTTTTTTTACTTCTCTTTTATCTACCTCTTAATTTCTTTAGGGGTAAGGTTATCTTTTCTTATAATTTCCCTACCTTTAAGGCCTTAGACTATTATTCTAATATCCCCTCCCCTTACTACTACTTAAAGGGTTCCCTTTACTTAAGATTACTTCTCCTTTATTAGAGTCTTTATAACTCTCTTCTCTCTTCCCCTTTTTCCTCTTAATTTATAATAGATCCTTATATTCCTTTCCTTAATTAATAAGTAAATCCTTTCTATTATTAATATATATAATATTAATTAATTAAGCCTTATCTTTATTAATAAGACCCTTAATTCTACCTTTAATATTTATATATTAATTACTTTAAATACCCTAAGTATTATCTTTAAATACTTATTTTATATAATTTTTAATATTATAATATTAGCCTTCTTTACTTTTAATATCTAGGTTAAATTATATTATATCTCTATTATATAGATTATTATTAGTTAGATTATAATATTATAAACTCATTTTACTTTATTAAGTATAATACCTTATATTAAGTTAATAATAATAAATAGAGCTAACTTTTATATCTTTATCTTTAACTTTACTTTATTAATATATAAGCCCTACTTTAATTTATTATTAATATAAAGTTTAAGGGCTTTTATTAATATTTCTAAGTATATTATTATTACTTTAAAGTCTATTATTACCTTTATATTAAACCTCGTTAAACTCTTTAATAAGTAAATTAACTTATACTTATAAAGAATAAAAGTTACTTTATATATATTTACTTAATAAAGGTATATTTTATATATATATTTTAAGATTTTTTAAGATTTTTTAAGATTTTAATTATATATTATTAAGTAAGTATTATTAATAAAGCCTTTAATTTATATTTAAAGTTTTATCTTTATCTACTCTTTTATAAGTAGGGAGTTAAAAAATAGAAATAAAATAAGTAATATTAGGGATCTTTATGGGATCTTAGTTTCTATTATCTCTATCTTACTTATCTCCTAGCCTAGTATAATTATTATAGCCCTTTTTATTAGGAAGCTTTATACCTATTATATAATAAGGGTTAAAACCCCTTTCTTCTTTAAGTTATATAATAACCTTTTATAAGAGATATTATTAAAGGCCTTTATAATATTTAATAATAATATACTTATTATATTAGACTTATTATAATTCTATATTATATATATTACCTCTACTATTATCTTAAGAGATATTATTATTAATCTTCCCTTCCTTACCTCTATTTATTATTAAGGTAGTAATTTATATTTCTTTATAAGGTTATTTAACTTCTTTATTATAACTACTTCTAATACCTTCCTTAAGGTACTAAGAAGGGTAATTAGATAGTATAACTTAAATTTAAAGTAATCCTCTTTCTTTAACTTCTTTAGGATAATTATATTAGCCTTCTTAAACTCTATTAAGTAGTATTTAACCCTTAGGTAAGCTTAGAATAGGTATATAAAACTAGGTAGTAGCTCCCTTTCTACTATTCTTAAGAATTTATTTAGGATCCTATCTATCTCTAATACCTTATCCTATTTTAACCTATTAATTACTTTATAGACTTCCTCTTCAATAACCCTTATATTTATTATTAGGGGTATCTTATATTAAAACCTTTAAATATTATCTAGATCTACCCTTAAAAGTAGGGGGAAGAAGGTCCTTTAAAGGACTTCTACCTTCTTTTAAAATAACTTTACCTTAAGGCCTCCTCTATCCTTCTTAAAGGTAGGGAACTTTAGGAGTTCTTAAGGTAGTATACTTCTCTCTTAGCCCTATTTAACTAGTTTCTAGAGTCTATTAAGTAATTAGGATACCTTATATACTCCCTCTTTAAAATAAAGTATTTTTACCTTTTTTAATACCCTTCCTTTAATCTTCTAGGCCTCTTATTATACCTCTAGACTCCTCTAGCTTCTCTTATAATTATACTTTATCCTAAGCTTTAGCGCTATCTTTATAACTTTTATATAATTTAAATTCTAAAAGGACTTTACTTCTAAAGAGGGTTTTACTTATAATACTACCTTTTTTATAATTTCTATTAGGTTTTAAAGTATATTAGCTAAGTAGCTATTTATCTATCTTTTAATTATTAGCTCCCTATTTAATAGTAAATATTAAAGGGCGCCTACTTACCTTTTTATCTCTATTAATTCTACTATCTTTTATACCCTTTATAGGTATAAGATTACCTCCTCTACTTTAAGGTTAACTTTTATATATATTAAGATATAATGTAACTTATAATAGAGGTTTAGCTTAATATAATATTTTAATAGTATTTACTTAATAGCTTCTATTATATATAGTAGATTAATAGTACTTTCTACTTTCCTTACCTTCTAAGTTATTATATCCTTTAATAGGATAAGCTTTATTCCCCTTTTTTTATAATATTTATAAGTATATCCGCCGCTTTATAATATATATATCTACCCCTATTATTCTAATTTAAGTAATAGAGGTTAAAGTCTCTTATTAATATATATTCCCTAGGTTAACTTAGCTACTCTTTATTCCTAATAATATAAAGGGGCTATTTATTAAGGTCTTAGACTTTAAGCTAGGGTTATATATATTATATATTTAAAGATATATTAATACTCCCCCTTCTTTTCTTATAACCTATATCCTTAGGGAGTATAAGTCCCTTAATATAAATTAAACTTCCTATTTATTAATATTCTAGTACTTATTTATAAAGAAATATATCCTTATATCCCTCCCTATCTTATATATTAGGTAGAATACTCCTCTACTTAGATTATATATTAAACCCGTCCTCTTTATATATAATAGTTCTTAGATAATTAAAATATCTATCTATTATATCTCTTTATCTTTTAATAGTATTATTATTATTATAGTCTACTCCCTTTATATATTATATTATAATAATTTTATTATCTTTTATACCTTTATAAAGACTTTATTAAACATCTCTTATAACTTTTATCTTTATATTAATTAAGGCCTCTTATACTAATATATCCTTTAATATCTACTAGCCTATCTCCTTTACTTAAAGAGTAATTAGTCTTCCTAGCCTATTTTATAATATTACTACTAGTAGTAGTATAATTCCCTCTTCCCTTATATCCCTTTAAGGATCTATTTATATTATAACCTTATTAAAGTCTTTAAATCCTAATATAAGCTTCCTCTTCTTCCTTACTACTATTATTATCTACTCTTAGGGCTATTTTAAGGTATCTTACTACCTATTTCCTCTTATAAAGCTCTTATATAGCTTCTTCTTATTTTCTACTATCCTTTAATAGAGCTTATTCAGTTCCTTTACTTTAATTATATACCTTTACTTTTAAGTTATATAACTATTCTTCTTATAATTATTATACCTCTTAACCTCCCCTTCCTTTACCTTATACTCCTTTAAATTATACCTATTGATATAAATTTTATACCGCGCTAGACTCTTATAATATCCTATTATATATTTATATTATTAATAGTTAAAGTATTATATTACTACCTTATTCCTCTTTTATCTCTTATATTTTAAGAGGTTATATCTCTTTATTAAGCCCTTTTTAACTACTTTATCTATTATCTCTAATATAAGTAACTTTAATAATAGTAAGGCCCTCTCTTTTATTACCTCTCCCTCTCTTTTCTCTTATATAACTATTTATAATTAAGCTACCCTTATAATCTTTAATCTTAAGAGGTTCTTTTTATTCTATTAAATAATTACCTCTTTTATCTCTTTTTATTTTAATATATCTACTACCTTCTTTAATACCTTATATATTATAACTAGGAAGGTCTACTTTAATATCTTTATTAATTTATATACTTTCCTTACTTAATTATTATTCTCCTTTAACTCCTCCCTTACCTTTATCTCTATTATAAATAGTATTAAGTTACCCTTAATTAAATACCTTACTATTATAATCTCTTATATCTTTAAGAATATAATTATTTAAAATCTCTTAACTAGCTATTTATTAATAAGTACCCTTATTATTTCTCTCTTAATTTTATTATTAATTTAGATTATTAAAGTCCTAGCCTTCTTATTATTTACTACTTTAAATCCCTTCCTAGTAGTATTACTTATTAATATTAAAATTAATATCCCCTTAAGGCTTATATTACCTATTTTTATACCTATTAGGCTCTAGCTAGCTATCTACGCCTAGCTCCTTCTACCCCCTTATATTTTTCCTCCCTAGGATTACTCTTCTACTATCTTTTTAAACTTATATATCTCCTTTAATTATTAGTCTACCTTTATAATAAACTCCTTTATATATTTAAGTTCTATCCCTATTATCCTTCCTATTTTATATATTATTCTATCCTTTAATATATTTTATATAATTATAATAGCTTTTAAGGCCTTTATTAATATTCTCTTAATATATATTCCCTTATCCTTAAGTTCCTTTCCCTCTATTAGGCTTCCTAGCCTTTATATAAGTATCTCTCCTCTACTTTCTAGCCTACCTCTTCTACCTCTACTATTACTATCCTCTCTTATAGCTCCTCCCCTAATATTATATCCTAATATTAGGACTTATCTCGCCGTATTAAAGTAAGTTTAATTAAGGATTCTAAGCTTTTTAAGTCTTTTTAAATTTAGGTCCCTTATAAAAATGCTATTCTATTTAAGATTTTTATTTTAGAATAAAGTTATATATAGTAAAATTATACTAAAATATTATAAATATTACTAGATATATTATAAGAGGGTAGAAATTATTAACTATTAATATATTATTAGTTATTACTATTATTATCTAGGCTTAATAGTATTTATAGTAGCTAGGTAAGTAGTTATAAGGCTCTATATTATTATAAGGTTACTATTACTAGTCTTTAAGGTAGTTAGCCCCTATAACTTAGTAATAGTTTAGGGTATCCTTTAACTTATTCTAACTAGTAATAATACTCCTATTATATTAAAGGACCTCCTCTAGGCTAAGTCCTTTATAGAAAGTAATAAACTTCTAGTTATAAAGGGGTTTAATAAGGCTATTACCTAACTATTAATCTATAGGAATATACTTAAGGGTAATAGTTTTAGTAGTAATTTACTCCCTTATCTAGTAATATTAGAGCTTAATATACTTAAAGTAAGTATAGAACTTAGAATTCTTTATAAAGGTAATTATACCTTAGTTATTACTATAAATAATTACTATTTTAAGTACTTCCCTAGAATAGAGTTAACTAAGGAGGTTTTTTAACTAGATAGCTTCTTTAAAGGCTTATATCTAATTAATATATTCTACTTTATAAAAGGAAAGGGCTATTATAACCTTAGAAGACTAGCTAAGGGTTATACTTCTAATATTAAAGATATAACCTAAGGTTAACTTATAAGTATTATAATTACCTACCTAATAAGAGTTAATATACCTAATAAAATCTTATAAAGAGCCTTAGAATATAAGTTAAAATTTAACTATAACTTATAAATATTAAAAGATACGCTTAATAGCTAACTAATATAACTTATTAAGGTTAATAGTATAGCGGCTAATAGCTAATACCGCGTAGATGTATATATATATATATTAATCCTACGCGGAGGAGAATACCCTCTAGCCTCTATTAGCTAGAGTAGATTAGACCCTACTTAGCCTTACAGCTATATCCGGTTAAGTACTATATAACTAATAAATTAACGCTAGAATAAACTAAATAAGTAACTAGGTAAATAAAATAAAATTAAATTAAATCTAAAGTAACCCCTTATTACTCTAATAACCCTATTAAAATATAGTCGCTTAGCGGTATTATACTATTATATAATACCCTAGAGTACTAATTCGTCCCCTAAATAAAACTATCCCGCTTATCGCTAATATTATTATTTTATAATCTAGTTAGTTAAATAGTACCTCTATATATTAGCGTAATAGCTAGATATTATCCCTATATAGAAAAATCTTAATACTATTACCCTTAGGTAGTTATTATTATTTTAATAATAGTCTTATTAAAGACCTTTAAGGTCCCTATCTTAATTATAAATTTAGTAGCCTATTTACTAGTTTTACTATAGTAAGAATTATCTTAATATTAATTAATTAGCTACCTTAAGTAGCCTACCTTTTATCCTTAAATAAGGGATATAATTTAATAATATACTTCTAAGTCTAACGTCCCTCTTTATAGGGATATTTAGGCGACTTAACTACCTAATATATATATATAGGAGGTCTTTAAGGGCTATCCTTATTTATAATTAGGTAACTACCGAGCTTATAACCTTCTATATACTAGTATAGAAGGCTATAATCTAGTAGTCTAATATAGGTACTTATTACTTTAGCTTAATACCTTACTTATATTCCTCTTAGGTATTAGCCTAACTTTTATTAATTAATACTCTAATATATTATTTACTAGCTAAGAGTAAATAGATCTAGTTCCTATAAGTACCTTATTATAATACCTATTTAGCTAGCTTATTAGCTTTTTTATTACCTAGAACTCCCTAATATACCGCTATCTACTATAATATTACTAGGATACCTATCCCCTTAAGTCTTAATAGCCTATTAATAATCCTCTTTAGGATATAATATCTTAACTATCCCTATAGGTTTACTATAGATTTAATTAAGGCCTAGTTATCTATTTATATTATTAGTACTAGTAGAGCTATATTAATAGCGAGTTTATAGGCTATATAAATCCCTTCTAGTTTACTACCTTAGTATATACTATATAATATTTATTATTACTAAGGTATAATATCTATAATACCTCTAGTTATAATATTTATACTAAGGTACTAATCTTCTTATTAATACTACTTCTATTAGTATAAAGAGGTATAGAGAGGTATAATCTATTTTAATAGCCTAGTTATATTCTATAATAGACTCCTCCTTACTATTATAAATTTATACTTTTAGGGGTTTCTATTATAATAGAGTAACAAAGGGTACTCGCCTTTTTATCTTACCTTAAGCTAATTAGAATACTTTTACCTCTAGCTATTTTAAAGGGCTTTTCTATTTAACTCTCTTTCCTAGTAGCTTTTATAACTCTATTAGTATTTAAATAGCCTTAATAGTATTATAATTTAAATAAGTATAGATCCTTAATATAATATTTATAACTACCTTCTCTAATACTTATTATACTAGAAGTTAATAGTATTTAATATTTAGAGCTACCCCTAAGATATTCTTAAACCCCCTTAAAATAATATAAGCTACCCTCTTTTAAATAACTTATAATATAATAAGTATTTATTTTTATTTAAGCTTATACTCTATTACTATTAGGGTATATTATATTATATACCTAAATTATAATATAAGGAGAATTATACCTTAATATAGTCTTTATAAGCCTTTATAAGGGATACCCTAAGTAGATCTAAAGTAGCTTATAAGACTATTAAGTTTTATTATAACTTTTACTTTAAGGGATTATAAGTAGTCCTTCTAATCTAGTCTTAAGTCTAGGATTAACCTAAGTAGTTAAGTAGATTTAACTAGTTTAATAGTAAAGGTACTAAGGTTTACCTCTACTTTTAAGTTATTTCTAGGCCGTTTCTTTATTCCTTAGGTTATTATAAGCTAAAAGTAGATAAGTTAATACTTTTCTACCCTAAATTTAAAGGTATAAATAGTAGCCTAGTTTTAAATATTTATCTAAATATCCTTAAGAGTCTTATAATTAGCTTAGGTTATAAGTCCTCTTACTAATATACTAGTATTATTAATATATAGTAGTACTTAGTACCCTTTCTACTTATAAATATCTAAAATATTAATATTATAAAATAGATATAAAATTAATAATAGTAGGGAGCTTTAAGGGATTTTTATTATAATTTAATATCTTTATAATTCCCCTTTAAGTATAATAATAATTATTAACCTATTTAAGAGGAAGCTTTATATCTATTTAATAGCTTATTTATTAATACCTTACTTCTTTAGATTATAAATTAACCTAGGGTATAAGATATTATTAAAGGCCCCTTTTATATTAAATATAAATAGGGAGGTAACCTAGTTATCCTTAGATTTCTAGGCATTATATACCTCTTTTAATATTATATAAATAGTATTTTTAATTAATAATAGCTTACGTCCCTTTATATATTCCCTTAAGAGAAGTTAATATTCTTTTATAAGGTAGTTTATCCTTATAGTTATAATCTTTTTAAGTCTCTTCCCTAGTATATTAAAGAGAGTAATTAGTTAATATAACTTTAATTATATATAATTATCTTTTCCTAGCTTCCTTAGTACTATTATCTTAGAATAGTAGAAGTACTAGGAGTAGTATCCTAGGTTAATTCTCGGTTACAACTAAAAAGGGGTAGGAGGCTACGCCCTCCGCTACCCCCGTCAGCTAAGAAGGAGTCTTAGGCGAAGCGGTCGCTAAACGGGGTACTTAATAGCCCGACGCTACAGAAAAGGATACTAACCTAGTAGGAAGGCCGGTAGTAGGGCCGGTGGCGCCACTACTAGCGGAGATTAGAGGGCTGAAACACGAGCCTAGTATAGAAGGGTGACCTAGTAGGAGGGAGATGGGACCTCTATAAGGGCCTAAAGAAGCCGGAGAGCTCTATAACGGTCTAGTTATATATAGACAAGATTAGGTTTAACTACTTCTTATTTATCAGGAAGGTTCCTAGGATCCTAAGTCCTAGCTACCCGTACGGGGTAGCGAGGTAGACTAGTAAATATATCCTACTATTCTATCCCGACTATTATACTAGTAGGAGTTAGATATTACTAGAGGCTAGGTTAGAAGACTATAGTACTATTCTCTTATTACTAATAGGGATAAGGGCGGCGGTAAGGTGGTTAACTAGGTTAGGCGCCCTCTACTAGTTTATACTAGTAAAAGAGATATTGGCGAGAACTAATAGAGAGGAAGGGCTCCGCCCTAACTAAAGAGAAGAGAATATAGTCGACGAAACCTTAGTATTATAGACGGTAGACCCGACCCCTCGATATACCGCCCCGATAGTAGGCCTATTAGGGGGGGGAGGGAAGGAGCCGAATAATAGTATGGCCTGCAGATGGTAGGTAGAGTTTTTATCCCTTAGCTGGGTTTCTCCCCAAACGATAGGTACGCTAGGCGTACCTCTTAAAAAGTCTACCCTTATTAGCTTTAGCTAGTATAAGAGTATAAATAATTAATTAATTAATCCTAGGTTAATATATATATTAAATATCTAGCCTAGCTAGCCTTTAATATAATCTAGGGATAATTAAAGGATTTAGAAGGTAAGTCTATTATTACTTATAACTTTATTTAAGTAATTAATAAGTATAACCTATCTAACTTCCTATTTAATAATTATTAGGAATTCCCTTAATATTATATTTAAAACCTTTTAAGTTATTTAATCTAGCCTATTATATTAGAAGGAAGAAGCTATTCCTTAAAAGTATTATCTTTTTACTAACCTTTATTACTATTATATTATTTAATCCTACTAGTTTAAGGGTAAAAGAGGATAATTAAGCTTATCCTCCCTTAATTTACTTACCTAATTTTTAGAGCTTTTAATTATTATTATATTCTTTAATATATTACCTTTATCCTTCCTTTTATTTTATTTTAATAAGTTTCTTCTTATAATTCTATTATATATTAAGGTATTATTTATTCTAATTTAACCTTATTTACTATTATAATCTTTTTAGATTATATACCTTAATAATTACTCTTTAATACTCCTTATTTATAAATTACTTTAATTTAGGGTAGATCTTTATAATAGGTATAACTTTAATTATTATAACTATTAATTTATAATTAATTAAGTAACCTAGGTATTTAATTCCTTTATAATATTAATAGGTTTAAATATTATAAATAGGTTTATATTAAGAATAATTAAAAAAGCCTCTTTATTAATTTATTTTTAATTATAAATTTCTTTTAAGGGTAATAATAGTACTTCTTATTTAATCTTAATATAAACTACTTTATAATTAGAGTTATAATTAAGCTTCTTAATAACTTTATACTTTATTATCAAGTTAGCTATCTCCCTTATAATAAATATAAGGTTAATTATTATAACTTTATTATACCTCTTCTATTTAAAGGTTAGGAGGCCTTTAAGTATTAAAAGTATAAGTTTAACTTTATTAATAATTTTTATTTATTTATTTACCTTTATATATTAATATTTCCCTAGGCTAGTCTAGGTTAGATAGTAAAGGTTTAAGTCTCCTATTATTAGATATTTATTATAAGCGTTCTTTATAATTACTATATAAAGGGTATTTAATAATAAGATCTAGGAGTAGTCCTAGGTAGTTCTAGTCCTTATCCTTTAAAAATAGGCCTTATATCTTTAAGAGGGAGAGGCGTTATAAATATTATAAATATAAAGGGATTTTTAATTTAACCTTTAAAGCTTAAGGGTTATTATTATTAAATTACTATTATAAGCCCTATCATACTATTTATCTATTAGAATTTTAGTATTAATATAAGTATAAACCCTTATAATTATACCCTTTCTTATAAGGTAGTATAAATAAAATTTAAATAGGGTAGGGTAATAAGTTTAATTCTTCTTTATATACTTCTAGGGTTTTTAAATAGTAAGAATATTATATTTATATAATACTATTTCTTAGAAAAAGGGGATTATTATATTAGGGGATTTATTAATATTATATTAAAGAATTTTAAGTCTTAATTATAACTTTAAAAGATTAATTAGGTATATCTTTATTAGGTTTCTTTATTAGTAGTAGTACTTTATTTATTATTTATATTAATATCCTTTTTACTTAAACTTTTAATAGCTTTAATATCCTTTTTATTAAAGCTTTTAATAGTTTTTATATAAACTAGTTTCCCTTTTATATTAAATAAATATTAGAGTTTATTCTTATTAGAGGTATTAATCTTTATACTTAAGTTAGACCCTTATAAAGAGTCTATATAACTTTTATATATTACCTTTCAAGTAGCTATTTATTTAGCCTTAAAGATTAAGACTAGTCTTTTCTTTAATACTCTTAAAGGATACTTTTAAGTAGATTAAAATTAATTCTCCTTATTTACCTTATTAATATAATAGAAGAGGGTATTAAAATTAGTATTAATATTAACTTTGATTTATAAAATGTTATTAAGGTCCTTAAGTATATTAATTTTATTAGGAGTAGTACTTATAATTTTTATTTATTAGGTAATTTATAAGATAGTCTTACTAGATTTACTTAATTTATTAAGGCCTAAGTTATCTAGCTAGATAGTAAGTTTACTTAAGCTTCTAAGTACCTAGCTATTCTCTTTCCTTTAAGTAGTATTCTTATATAATAATATTAATAGGCTTTTATTTACTAGACCCCCTTTCCTTATAATAAGTACTATTAGGAACTAATCCCTTTATATCTTAGGGTTTTATTAGGAGGAAGTAGCTTTTAGCCCTATTAATTTCTTAGTAACTACGATTTTTAAGGGTACTTAAGGGGTAGTTATATCTTAGTTTAATACTATAACCTAGGCGCTTATTAGAGTTAAGTATAAAGGGATTATCCCTTAAAGAGTCTTAAAAGGTTAACTTAAAGGAATAACCTTTAAATTATTAAGTACCTATATTATAAGGGTTATCTTTATAACTTTTACTTAGGTTATTCTTATTATTAGTATCTTTAATTTAGGTATTATAGGCTTTAATACTATTAATACTATTACTTTTAACTTACTAGCCTTTTAGCCTAGCTTTATTATAATACCTTCCTTATATAACTTTATAATTTAAGTTATTATTTTAATAGATTTGACTTTTAATTAGATACCTCTTAATTTAGATTATAATATTAAAGTCTTACTCCTTTAAGAGTAGAGAGCTTATAGTTCCTACTACTTCTCTACTACTATTATATTAATTACTTTAATCTTAATATAATTAAAGCTAAATATTAGATAAGTACCTTAATAATTAATATATTTAAGTTTAAATCCTTCCTTCTAGGATTCTTTATATATATAAGTATTATAGTATTAGGCGTAATAAGCGTAAGTTAATATTAGGTTTAAGTATTAAGATAGAATATAACTAGGTTTCTAATATTAAAAATATTTAATAATTCTATTAACTCTAATATATTTAATATAATTATAGTATTCATTTCCTTTAATAGAACTTAACTAGCTTAGGCCTCCTTTTTAAGTAGTATTTATATAGTAAGCCTTAATAAACTTAATAATAATTATTAACGAGATAATTAATAGATTCTTAACCTAATTCTTATTTAATTACCTAATTAATATACTTAATTTTTACCCCTAAGATCTAATAGATATTCGCGTTAGTAATAATTATAATAAGGGTAGAATATATCTTAAGAATTAATAGGCCTTAGTTAAAATATTAAAAATTATTATCTTAAAAGTAGGTATTAGAATAAAAGCTTCCTTTTTAAAATATACTACCTAATCTCTACTTTCCTTAATAATTTTTAGGGTTTCTACTACCCCCTAACTTTTTATTAGTAGATAGATATCCCTTAACTTAAGTTAAGTAATAGCTTCTACCCTAGCTACCTTAAGGGTTAAGTAGGCTTATAAATAGTTTTTAATATAAGCTTATAAATATTTTAATATACTTTTATAATAGTAGGTAATTATTATTTAATCCTTAATTTTAATAGTAATCTAATATTCCTCCTTATCTTTTATTCTAAGTAGAGGTACTAGTTAAGAGGAGTAGTATATAATAGTAGCTTAAGTTTATAAGAGAGAGGTAAATATAAGGCCTTTTCTCTACGCGCTTATAAGGTTAAAGTAGTTAATTATAATTATAATATACTTTATAACGGTAATATTACCTTTAATATACCTAATAGGCGTCTTAAAGTATTATAAGGTATTAAGAAGCTCTTAATTATCTAATTAATTAATTACTTTATTAATTACTATAGTTACTATTTAAAGGAATATTATAATAGTAATGTAAGGAATATATTCTTACTTAGTATTATTACTATTCTTAAGGTACTTAAGAATTTATTTAGATATTTCTTATATAAATAGGAGCTATTTATTAGTAGGAAGGGACTAATAGTCTTCTAGGACCTTTAGCTATCTTAATTTACTATTCTTCGCTATAGTTAACTAATATAAAGATACGCGAGAGATAATAAATAAGACTAGAGTATTATATAATTACTATATAAATAATAATAATGCGTAGCTATTAAAATCATTAATAATAATACCCGGTAGGTAATATTAAGCTAAGACCCTAGTATAATATATATAAAAGATCTTATAACCTTTTAATAGTTCTTCTTAAATATAGGGTTTAGTTTATATTTTTTATTAGCCTTTTCTAGGTAAGTACTAGTTTTTATTAGTATAATAATATACTTATACTCTTATATAATAAAGTCTTATAATATCTTTTTAATATAAGCTACTTAACTTAATTATAATATTTACTATTAATAATCTTAAGTAATTATTATATTAAGGTAATAAGTATATAGACTTAAATATATTATCTTAAACTAGCTATATTAAGTATCTTTAATCTATTAAATAGCTTATTTATTTAGACTTATAATTAAGATATTATTTATATAAAGGGCTTTTAAGGTCCCTTCTTCTAAGTTAATAAAGATACTTAAGTTAGTAAATAATAATATAAGGCCTAATTCCTTTATAAAGTTAATAAAGGTATAATATTAAACTTATAATAACTACTTTAATTTATAAAGGGCTTTATAAAGTTAATAGACCCCTTTTCCTTACTTATAACTAGTAGGTTAATTAATATAAATCTCTCTATTAATATTATTATAAAGGAAGGCTCTCTTAATATCTATTTACTCTAAGTCCTAGTTTATAATAGCTATTAAAGTAAAAATAGCCTTATAATTTATAAGTTTTATTATTAAGGTAAAAGTCTTATTATAATTAATACCTTTATATTATTTAAACTTATAAATAACTTAGTATACCTTATAATATATAACCTATCCCTAAGGGTTATACTTTAAAGTATAAACTTATTTACCTCTTAAGGTATACTTACTTATAAGTAGATTAACTACCTTTTAGATATATTTTTTAAAGGGATTTAACTTTATTATCTATCTTAAGGCTTTATTAGATATTATAACTATCTTCTAATATTTATTAATAGGTTTTTAACTTAAATAGTTTAATTCTATTAATATTAATAAAGAGTATAAGGGCTATTAATATTAAAGGGTCTAATAATAGATCTTATAAATCTAGTAAGGCTAGCTTAAGATAATCTTATAATATCTATTAAATAGCCTATTCTTCTTTATTAATATATTCTACCTTATAAGTATAAACTTATTATTAAGTAGGAGTTATAACTTATTAAATAAAATTAATATTATCTTAGATATTCTACTTCTTATTATTCTCCCTTAGAGTAGATACTTATAAGTATTTCTCTAACTTAAAATCTAACTACTATTACTTATTAATATTAATATATAAAGGGCGTTTCTCTTAAAAATAGATATTATTTACTTATATAACCTATTATCTTATAGTTTTTTATAATTAAAAGATATAATCCTCTTTATAATTAAAAAGGTAGTATTTATTACTCTTATCTTTTAACTTCTTTTAAATATAATATAAGGCGTAAGCTATTAAGCCTATTATTTAAAGGTATAAAAGCTTTAATAAGTATTTATATTATACTTTATAAAGAGTCTTCCCTAACTTTATATTAGGAAATTAGATAGTAAGGTAGTTAGTTATAAAGATAGTCTTAAGCTAAAAAGACTTATTAAACCTAGAGTTAAGGAGTATTAATTATATTTTATATAATAATATCTACTTAAAATACTTTATAATCCTATTTATTTAAGGGTTCCTAGGTATTATAAACTTATAATAAATACCTTAATTCCTAAAGTAATTAATAAAGGTATTACTTATATATTTACCCCTATTATTAATATAAAGGTAATAGATTTAATAATTTAAATACTTATAAGCTACTTTAAATTATTAGAATAATTAAAAAGTATTGCTCTTATACTTAAGGTAAATAATAATTAAAATATATATAAAATTATCCTTAAATATTATAAAGTATTAACTTCTTTTAAAACCTATTAAGTTAAAAGGGTTAATAATATTATTATAAATAAGTTTTATTAGATACTCCCTTAATTAAATAGTATCCTTATAAAGTACTACCTTTTAATAGCTTTAAATATAATATTTATATATAAGCTTATTAAAGATGGGCTTTAAGAAATTAATTTTAATTAATATAATTAATAATTTATCAATACTTTACTATTTAAAGTACTTTAAATAAATATATTATAACTAGCAAACTTTATTTAAGGGAATATTATAAGTATTAAGGGCTCAGGGCTTTTATAAATTTAGAGTAAAGACTTTTATAAATTAATTAGTATTAAAAGCTATTAATCCCTTTAAGATAATATAACTTACTTTAATATAAATTATATTAATATTAATATTAAAGGGCTAATTAATAAATAAGAAATTATTAATACCTATATTAAATATAAATATAATATTAAATATAAATATTAATTTAATATTATTATTAATATTATAATTAATCTTAATAGTCCTACTACTTTATAAGGTATATTAAAAATTATTAATACCCCTAATAATATAAGAGGTCTTAATTAGTTATAAATTAATAAATATACTTTAATCTTAAAAGATATATTAATTATAATTAAAGTTTATAAAAACTATATTATTTAAGTTTAAAAGTAATTTCTTAAGGATTATTATTAAGATAATAACTTTATTATTAACTATTTATTAATATTAAATTTATTGATATAACTTATAAAGTTAGATTTAATAGGAGTATTATTAAGCTTTTACTTCTTTAAGTTATTATTAATTTAAGTAATAGTAGCCTTTATTTAAGCTTTCTTAAATTTATTAGACTTTAAGTAAGGGAACTACTCCTAGTATTAATTTATAATATAAGTATAGTAAGACTTATATAATATATCCTTATAATAGTTATAATTCTATTATAACTTATTATCCCCTCTATCCTTTCCTTAGGTATAGTATAATAAGCTTTAAATATAATAATAACATAACTTTTTAAAGCTTATTATTATTACTCTTTATTATAAATAGTAAATATAACTTAATTAAAGGGGACTTTTCCTAGGTTAAAGAAAGTATAACTCTAAATATAAATAATTTAAAAGATATTAAAAGTATTACTTAATCTTATAAAGTAAAGTTAAATTATATAAGCTTTTAATATAACTACTTCTTTATCTAACTTTTTAAGTTTAATATTAACCTCTTAAGATTAATAGGTATAATTATTTATATCCTTAATAATAGACCTATTAAGGTAGATTATATAGAGGTAATAAACTAGGTTAATATAAATATTAAATGTTATAATATACTTCCGTTGGTAATTAATATAGCTTAGCGTAATCTACTTAAGGCGCTAAGCCTAACATAGCTTAGTTTAGATAGGTAGACTAGACGTCTTAACGTCTAGAGAATAATAGCTCTTATAACCTATAAATTATACCGGTTTATTCGTGCCTTAATATCTAGTAGTAATACTAGAAGATCCTAAATAGATATACCGAGTTATCTATTTAGATCGGGTCTATTTATTAGTAATTAACTATTCTTAAGGGGATTACGGGGTATAAAAGTCACTTCTACTCTATTCTATCCTATTACCCTATTAAAAGATTTCTATTTATTAGCTTTAATAATTCTATTCTTCTTTATTCTATTCCCTATCCTTCTTCTAAAAAAACTAGAGCTAAAAAGCCCTCTACGTTATTTAACCTAGCTTAACCTACTATTATAACTAATTATAATACTCTTATTCTTACCTTCTACCTATATGATTTCCTCTCTATAGAACCTAAATAAGTAAACCTAGTTAACTATCCTAATTAGTACCTTATTAAGTATCTTACTTAGAATAGTCTTAGACTAGCTCGGTATAGCTTAAGAGTAGTAGCGGATCTTAAAAGATCAGCCTAGCTAGAATCCTAGTAGTCTAGACTAGAGCTAGAGATATTTCTAGCTACTTTATAAGATTTTAAGTAAGGTACTAAGACTGCCTAGCGTTTATTAAGGGCCCCTCTATCTACTAGAACCCCGGATTCTAGAATAACCCTAGATTTAGGAATAACCCCAGTAAGGATAGCTAACTAAATTAAATTAGGGAGAAATAATTTAGGCCTTAATAATCTAGTCAACCTACCTAAATCTATAGAGGTAGCCTAGGGCGAATCCTTAGTAGTAGCTAGGAAACGAGTTATACCTTATCTAGGTATAACGGAATATATTTCTAGGTAGATTAAGGAAGCTATAGGAATCTAGAAGAATTTAGGTAATATAGGGTATTTAAAAATAGTATATTAATAAGACTATATTACGGTACTAATTATTATAAGATAATTAACTAAGAGGACCCTAGGATATAAAGCCCTATTCCTTTAAAAACTAATTAGTAATATTAATATAGGGGCTACTTAGGCTATCTACTAACTCTTATTAGAAGCTAAGAAGAAGTCTTTCTAATTAGAAGTTAAGTAATAACTTCTTAGCTACCTATACTCTATTATTAAAAATAAAGAAATATTCTAGGAGTAGCTAAATAAACTATATAATAGGCCTAATAAATAGGGTAATCTTAATCTTTCTTAATAAGTAATTAAAGAGGTTACCTCTAGCCGTTATATATTACTTGTATAGCGTAAGCTAGCTCGCCCTTTAAGAAGAGGGTTATAGGCTAATAGAATCTAGCGTCTAATATTAGATAGAGCCTATTAGGAATAAAAAGACCCTTTTAATTAAGAAGTTAAAGAAGATCTAATAAGAGTATAATATAGTAGGTCCCTATTTACTCCTAGCTTTAAATTAATTATAGCTAGTCTACGGGGTTAAAATATCCTAGTACTACCCTATTAGGATACCTAGCTAGAGACTTTTATTCCTCGCTAACCTTTTATAAAGGATTAGCCTAGAGTATTCTAGCCTAACTACTATTAATAAGAATCTAAGCCACGACGTCTTTTAATAAAATAAAATAAGTTAGTATAATTACGCGCGAAGGTCACCTAATAAGAAGTAGAACTCTATTATAATTAAAACTATAACCTTAGCCTAAAACCTAGGTTTATTTCTTAGGAAAATTATTAATTAGAGTTAATATTAGGGTATTATAATTATAGGCTACTTAGGGCTAGATATCTAAATCCTCTTTAAGACTTTCCCTAAGAATTTTAACTAGACCTACCTTAAAACTATATTAATAATTATAACTATTATTAATATAAGGACCTTAATAAATATCTATCCTAACTAAGGGAGTATAAGGAGTAAAACCTTTAACCCTAAGAAATTATAATATTTAATCCTAAAAAATACTTTATAGCCTTCTTTATCTACTACTTTTACTATATAGCGGAACTAGAAGGTAGTAGTCTAGTCCTTAGAGTACTCCTAATATATCTAGAAGGGGATACTCTAGAATAATATAATAGCCTTTCTACTAGGGTCCGCTAAGAAATAAATTATAATTTAGCTATTTAGGAAAATAAACTTCTTTAAGAATATTAGCCTAATTAATTTAAATTAATAAAGGAAGTTAAGAAGATAAAGTTCTATTTTAACTAACTATTACTTACCCTTAGCTAATATCTAACTTAAAAGACTAACTACTTATATAACGCGGGTATTAGTAATAAGGATATAATTATTAAGTATTTATAGTAAGGCCTTAAGCTAAACCTAGTACTTATAACCCTAATACGGGAAGAAGGGGATATTATAGAAAACTTTAATAGGCGAGTCTAAAATAATAAGGTAGTAGCTAAGCGGGTTTATAAGATAAATAGATCCTATTAGAAACTAATAGTAACTCTAGTATTATAAGTACTATCCCTAGCCTAAGTCTAATAACTATTTAGTAATCTAGCGGCTAAGAGGATTATCTAGTTAACTAACCCTAAGTTTATAGAGATAAAAAGATATCCTTTAGAAAAGATAATAGCTAATAATTAATAACTTAAAAAGACCCTACCTTATCCTTACTAATATTATAATAGAAATTATTAGGATAGTAATTATAATAATAAAAAGAAAAAGTCCTTAAAAGTTAAGCTAAAGGAGGAGATAGATATTAACCTAATTAATAAGGATTATTATAATAGGGATAATAATCTTAATCTATATAATCTAGAGACTTATATAGCTTTAGAGATCCTTACGGATAAGGAGCTATAGGGGGAAGCCTCTTAAGGCTCCTAACTAGTAGTTAGGCCCTATTAGAGGGTAATAACTCTACTAATAGCTTAAATATTACTATTAGAAAAACTTTAGAATTATCTTATCTTAATAACCTTACTATTTTATCCCTAGGGGGATTAAAACCTAGTATTTTTACTTTTCCTACTATACTAACGGGAGTTAATATAGATTTTAGGAAATTCTCTAGCGTTATATACTAAAATATTAGTAAAGATAATAGAATACTAGAGTTTTATTTTAATACTAGATCCCTAGTATCCCTTATTTCTAAATATTACTATCTAGTATTCTTTAAAGGTTATAATATCTACCTTATAACTAGGGGGAAAAGGCTTTAATATAGGGGAGTTAGTTCTAGGGAGTTATTATTACAGGATTATATTAAGGTAGATATTAAAATATATAATTTAATTAAAGAACTTATTAAAATATCTAGAGAAATTTATATAATTTTAAGACTCCTATATAATATAATTATTAGTATAGATATTATAAAACTAAATATAGTTAACATTTAATAGGGCGAATACTAAGATCTTATTATAATATATTAAACCCCTATTCTAATTAGAGTTACCTCTAAATTAAATTTAATTCTAAAGATCTATATTAATATCTAAGAATCTATGATAATATTAATACTATTAATCAAATTAAAAAGGCTAAGGGTCTTAAAATATAAAAAGGTTAATATTTATATTAACTTAGTAGTAATAATAGACTCTAGAATAGGATTAAATATACTAATTAAATACTACCTATTAATAATAAATTATAACTACTTATTTAAACCTCTACTAAAGGTTAATTTCTAATTAGGAACCTTTATATTAGGTATTTAAGTAGTAGTTAGTAATAATCCCTAAGCCTACCTAATAATAAATTTTAGTTAATACTCTATTAAAATCTATAAAGGATAGCTACTAGGTAGACTATTAATATTATAAGAATTAATAAAGCCTATAAAGGTAGATTTCTACTTTACTAATATCTATACTAGTAAATTCCGGGAGGAACCTAATATACCTTATATAATAGATCTCCTAGAGGAGGTAGTAATTCTAGAAGTAGATATCTCTACCTATTAAGGGCCTAAATACTAAGAATATATTAAAAAGGTACTTAAAAAGTATAATATACTTTTTTAAAATAGCCTAGGAAAGTTTAATAATAGTATTAAGATACTAATACCCTTTAAGGATAAATCTAATATAGCGGGATTAAAGTAGAACCCTTATAACCTTTCCTAAAGGGATTATAAGGCTATAAATTTAATTCTAGACCCCTTAATAGAGTAGGGCTAAATTAAAAAGGTTCCTCTAGGGGTACTATCTACTATATTATTACCGGCCTTTATAATATAGAAGAATAGGAAGTTAAGAGTAGTAATAGATTTATATAAGGTTAATATTAAGCTCTACTAAAATATATATCCCCTCCTAAAATAAGATATAATCCTAGGAGTACTTAGTAGATCAGTAATATTCTCTTCTATTAACCTTATAAAAGGGTTTTTTTAGGGTATACGCCCTTTAAACTAGTAGAAGACGATATTTATTAGCCCCTACTAGGATTAGGAATAGCTAAAGGTCTTTATAATAGGATTAATAAGTACTCTAAGTTTCTTCTAATATTAGATAGAAATACTCCTATCCCTATACCTATAATAATTTATTCTAATATATATTAACGACGTAATAATCTTTTTAACTACTCTTAATAATTATCTTAAGTACTTAGACTAAGTCCTAGGGCTATTAGAGAAAAGTAGTATTATATTATCCCTAATAAAATATTATTTTACTTATCCTAGTATTACTACTTTAGGATATCATATCTCTAGACTAGGTTTAAGTATTATAGAAGAGAAAGTTAAAGTAGTTTAAAATATAACTTTCCTAATAAATCTCTAGGAACTTAAAATTAAACTAGGATTTTTTAGCTACTATTAAAAATTTATTAAATATTATACTATAATAGCGCGACCTCTTATTAGCCTAAAAATAAAAGGCTTTAAGGGTAGCCTAAATAAGGGTCGCCCCTAGAGGAATTATATATAAAAGAAGTGTCTATTAGTAGATACCTCTAGCCCTTTACTAGCGAAGTCGTTACTATTAAAATTAATAATAAACCTTAATAAACCTAAAGAACCTAATAGATCTAGATTTAAATCTAGGTAGTTATATACTAGCCCCTAATACTATAAAGTATAAAAAATATTTAAGAATAAATTATATAACGCCCCTACCTTAGCGTTCCCTAACTTTAGTAAGCCTTTTATTCTTTATATAGATAGTAGTAAAGAGAAGGGTTATAGAGCTATATTATACTAGATTAGGTTTAATAGGGTAGAAAGATTAATCTTATTTCTTTCTAGAGACCTTTTAGATACTAAAATAAGATATTAGGCTATAGAATTAGAGGCTAGTACTCTAGTCTAGGCCCTTATAAAACTTCCCTAATTCTTTAATAATAGTAATTTCACCGTTATTACTAACTATATAATATTAAGATCGGTATTATAAAATAAGATAAATAGATAGTAGTCTACTAGGCTAAATAAATAGGCGCTATATTTATTAATATTCTAATTAAGGATAAAAATTATTTATTAGATAGGGAAATCCTATAGAAACGCTAATAGCCTTTTAAGACTTCCTACTAAGAAATCTAATCTAACTAATATATTCCTAGTAGTAATTATCTAGGCTAAATAAGATTTCTTTAAAAATCGCGGCTACCTTATTAAAAGACCCTTATTTTAGGCGGATCTACGAGTAGGTCTAGAAGTAGGTCTAGGAATCCTAATAACTAGAAATAGGGTTAAAGACTATTTACTAAGTATACCGGCTTAATATTAATTCTTAACTATTATATATAATTAACTATCTAGGGCTAGATTACTTATATATTCCTAAAAAACTTATAAGGAAAATCTTAGAATATAAATATAATTACTATACGTATAAAGGCATTTATTATATATATAACTACTTATAGAGTTTAGTATATTTTCTAAAGATATATAAGGTTATCTAAAGTTATATTAATAGGTATCTAGCCTATTAACTATCTAAGCCTTCTAAATAACTATTATATAGGGAACTCTAACCCGTAGGGGTATCCTAATAGCCGCTAGAAGAATTATTAATAGATTTTATTATTAGCCTTCCTTTAACTACTAGTAGCTATAATTCTTTACTTATAATAATAGATAAATTTTCTAAGTTTATTTATCTAGTACTAGGTAATGAAACGGATTTAGTATAAGATTAGGCTAATAGATACTTTAATACTATTTATAAAACTTAGGGTATACCTAGCTATCTTATTTTAGATAGAGACCTAAAATCTACTAATACCTTCTAGAAAACCCTATTTACTAGATATAGAGTTTCTCTAGGAATAACTACTATATACTATCCCGCCGCTAATAGATAGGCTAAATAAATGAACTAAATAGTAGAGATAGCTTTATATTACTTATTAGTCGGCTAGTATAAGGAAAACTAGGATACCCTTCTAATAGAAGTTAAGTACGCGTTAAATACTTTAAAGAATACTAGTATAATTATAATACTATTTAAAGTTTTATATAA